>Ga0209755_10005686_pt1 | contig 14080 bp, 6 predicted proteins | sample TergutCo191P1_FD_187301 | JGI IMG/M metagenome (GOLD analysis project Ga0209755, IMG submission 187301) | Cornitermes sp. P1 segment gut microbial communities from Petit-Saut dam, French Guiana - Co191P1 (SPAdes) (version 2) | ecosystem: Host-associated > Arthropoda: Insects > Digestive system >... | reverse complement strand
AGCCCAAGAAGCGGATGCCACGTTAGATGCGGAAGTGGAGACCATTGAGCCGGAACTGGAAACGTCGGAAGAAATTGCCGAAACGGAAATTTTGAGCGAAAATATCGAAACGGAAGAAATATCCGATGAAGTCGAGTCGGAAGAAGAACCCATCGAAACCGAAACATCCGACCGCTTAACAATCGAATATCCACTCACTAATTTTTCGCCGGAGAAATTAGACAATCTCATAAAATTAGTCGAAAGTAAGGGTGCGCTTATCAAGCAAGTCCTCGAAATTGAGGAACTTCCCATCAAAGTTTTAGATGACAGAATTGCACTTCCTTGGTTTCCGATAAATACCGATGATGGTAGCGTGAATGCCTACGCACAATTTGTGAGTGCCTTATGCGAAACGGCAATCAAAAAGCGCAGGGTATCCGCAAAGCCTCAATCTGCCCATGATAATCCACGGTTTCAAATGCGAATATTCCTCGTATCCTTGGGGCTAATCGGACGCGAATTTGACCATTGCAGAAAGCTGATGATGAGAGGTCTTATCGGTGACAGCGGACATAGATATGGCAAGCCCGATGGCGAAACTACCCCAAGGCAAAGGGATGGCAGACAGCGTGAAGTAATCTCTATACGCCTAACGCCGGACACATTGGAGAAATTGAGCATCCTCGCATCCAAAGCAGAAACCGAGACAGGGCAACGTACCAGCCGAAATATGCTGATAGAACAAGCGATTGAGACATATGTTGCATCAGCATTTGGAGATGCCGAGCCAATAACGGAATCCGATGCACCAATAGCAGGGGAACTTGAGGAAGCCTCCCCTGCGCCGGAAACCGCAGAAGAAAGCCCTGCGGATGAGCCTTTGGGGGATGGTGCGCCGGAAGCCGAAGGTGCGAACGTGACCGCCACAAACGCCAACACAGCCGAAGAAAACGAGGTGGCTGGCGATGAATAATCAGCAAAGCACTGGCGGAGGAGAATGGCGTCCAATCAAGGCTACTTGCAAGGAAACAGGCAGAAGTGTCCACATCACAATATTTGAACGGGAGTTATATTTATCGGGCTTCTTCAGTTTCGATGACTTGTTCAAAATTTACGAAGCAGTGAATAATCTTGATTGTGACGAGAATGCCGAGGACGATAAAATATGCATAAGTCTCCAGTGGATTAGCACTCGCCATGTACGGTATTGCGGTGTTGCAAGGGAAACAAACCCTGCAAATACAGGCACAAGGGGCGAATGATTATGCAAAACGAAAAAGCGTTAAGCGAATTCATGGCAAAAATAGCCGAGGCACAGGATAGGCTTGCAGATTTAACTGCCTACTTGGATGACCTCATGGAAACAACGCCGGAAAATATCACATGGGGTGATGTCGGGAGCGTGGGGTATGTTGTGGAAAGGCTGACCGAACTTACCGATTGGGCATTCAAGAGGGGTGAGTACGCCGAGTAAAGCCAGACATGGAATTGAATATCTCCAGCGCAGTCCTCGCACAAAGGGGGCTGTTGTCTCTGCAATTGATTAGTTGTATCAGGCATATCTCCAGAGAAGCATAGTTTTATTCTCACATCTAGCATCTCAAAAATAAACCATTTCCACAAAATTCAAGCTTTTGTACATCTGTTAATCAGTATATATCCAGCAATTATAAACTATCCCAAAATGAATATGAGGGATTTTTTTATTTTTTCGGCTTATTTATTAATTCATATGTATTCATATATAATCAGCAAATCACCTTGTCAATACAGCATATTTATGATATTGTATACTTGTCCAGTTGAAATACCATGTGCATGAGAAAGGATGGAAAGTAGATGCTCACAGAAAATGAAAAATGGTCGAGTATTGATGAAATTGCCGAACATATGCAAGTCCATAAAGATACTGTTCGTCTATGGATAAAGAAAAATGAAATACCCGCACATAAAATTGGAAAACAATGGCGTTTTAAGATTTCCGAAATAGATGAATGGGTGCGAAGTGGAAAAAGCGCAGATATAAACAAGGACGATGATTAGACATGCTTCCAGATGGATTTATTTAATCTGAAGTATAATGTACATTGATTAAAGTATTAGCAAGAAAGATTATGAACATGGAGCATGATATGATTCATTTAGTATATTCTGATCCAATTGAAAAAGTCGGATTGTCTACGAGAAGCTATAATGCGTTACGCCGCAATGGGTTTCACACCATTGAGGCATTGTTGTCGTTGAATTATGAAAGGCTAAGTGTAATTCGAAACTTAGGCATGAAAAGTTTAAATGAAATCTTAAAATTGAAAAAAGAAATTTTGAGTGGTAGTAAGTATAAATTGGTTGAAGCAAGTCAAATTGATTTTTCAATCCCTGATGAACATATAACAGCACCGTCATTTTTGGACGCAAATGGAATGCACTGCTGGGACGTAAAAATTGTCGATTTAGGGTTGTCGTTCCGCGCTAATCGTATTTTAACCGAAGCTGGCTATGAATTCGCATCGTCACTTTTGGATATTAAAACAGAGCAGTTATTAGAATTGCCGAGTATGGGATGGAATACAGCAACTGAAATTATAGAACGTATAGCAAACATTAAATTTGACATAGTGGACAGAAGAGACAAAAAAGCTACGCAAGCAGAAGCTGATTGCCTAGAGTTCATATGTGCGCTTTCTGCCCATTATCCTATCCATGCAGGGGGGATATATGAGGTTTTGCTACAGCATTTTGAAGATTCATTTAATCAAGGGTACAGCATCGAATACGATATCTTATTCCAAGAGCCTTGCTTGCAAAATCTAGTTGCAAATAAAATTTTAACTATGCTTGAGCATAGCTTATTTGGAATTAAGAAGGAATATCTGATTTCAGCATGTTTGAACACGCTTGTTTCAGTAAAGACCATAAATGCAGTATTGGATGATCTTTCGAGTCGTGAAGAGATTTTAATAAATGATGTAATTGAGATAATCAGACCAAGTCTATGGGAGTATGTTAATTCGATTTTGGACAACAAACAAAGGGACTTTCTTACTCGGAGACTTCAAGGAAACACGCTGGAAGAAATAGGACATGTGTCAGGCGTGACACGTGAAAGAGTTAGGCAAGTTATAAAAAAATGTTTAAGTAAAAAACATGTGTTGATTAAAGAGGATAAGTATAGAAAGATATATGAAACATATGAATTTTCTAAGGATGATTTTTTGCTGGCGTTTGATACGGACGATACTACATTCACATACTTGACTTTGATTTGTGAAGCAGGGGGTACTCGCCCAAGCGTGGAATTTTTGGATGACGAGGATTATCCCATCTGTCTTAGACATAATGCTGAACGCGCAGTATATAAAAATTTTATTACAATTAATGGTACTCGTGTTCCAAAAAGAAGACTTGAACTAGCGAACTATGTTATTCACACTTATTTCCAAGACGATGCAAAGTATGATGCTTTTGTGGAAACGTATAACAATTTATTGAGTGAGTTAGGCTTGATTGGTGACAGCCAGTTCACGCTTCATGATCGTTCATACCAAAATCGTCTTGCGGATTCCGATAACGTGCTGTGGAAGTATCCGAGTCGCTTTCGATACTACGATATTGCTGGGCATGATTTTTCTGCCCTGTTATACGGATTGAATTTAGAACAGTATGTTGATGTTGAATATTCGACACTAAAATTCTTCCGTTCATACCCATATCTTATGGATGAATACGATATACGCGATGAGTATGAACTTCACAATTTACTCAAGAAATTATATGCAAAAAAGAAACACCACCATTTGTCGTTTTCACGTATGCCGATGGTCGAATTTGGCAAGCCAGATAGAAATAATCAGGTGCTGGACTTGTTAATTCATCTTGCCCCAATAAGCATAGAGGCGTTTTGTAGTGCTTACGAAGCTGAATATGGCGTTTTGGCAAGAACTGTAGCGGGGAGTTTTCTTGCGTGCATTGACATCTATAGAAATCACGCAGGAATGTTCGATATATCCGCTGAACCACTGCCGGTAGAGCAAATGAGGGTAATGCAAAAACTGCTATGTGGTGATTTTTATGATATAGCACAGATAGTACAGTTGTACTCTCGAGAATTTCCGGACGCAAATCCTAACATGATAAATTCCTATACATTGAAAAGTATGGGGTTTAATGTTTTTAGCTCATATGTGATAAAAGATAGTTTTGCAAGTGCTACCGAATATTTTAGAAATCTTCTCACCTCAGAAGAAATAGTTAATGCAAATGAATTTTCGTCAGCACTGACCTCGCAAGTAGCGTATACAAGTGAGTTATACAGTTTAAAAAGCCGTTACGAAATTGTTGAATTTGAACCGCTGCATTTCATAAGTCGTAGACGCTTGGATCTCATGGGTGCAACAGTGCAAGATTTTGCTGATTATTGCGATCAGGTTTCAAACTTTGTAAAACCAAAACACTATTTTACTATTCAATCATTGCGTAAGTCTGGATTCAGTCACTCATTAGATAGATTGGAGTTTGGTGATTGGTTTTATGCTTCCGTTCTAGCGGAGGACAAAGAACGATACAGATACCAACGAATGGGAGGTTCAAAAGTATTTTGCAAAAATGTTAAGCAAATAACAATGGAGGGTTTGTTTGAGTTTATAGTAAAGCCATTTGGGAGCATACATGTTTCTGATTTTATGGATATTTTAAATGAAAAATATGCCCTAAGAATTGACAAGTATAAAATTTTAGAGGTATTAAGTAATAGTTCCATGAATTACGATAGATCGACTGGACGTATTGAATGTAGTGAAAATTCCGTGTCTGGTATGCCACACAATGACGAGTGTAAAAAAGTAACATCAATCGTAGCGTCAAATTTTAAAAACGGATATAGGATTTCATCTAATATTGACTTTGAAAGATTCAAGAATTTTTATATGTCAGTGTATTCTGAAGAGTTTATATTAAGCTCGAATGATTTGGAATACATAATGAATACGACTGCTGTAATATACGATGAAAGAGCCTATGTTTTCGACGTGGATGTTATTGAGTATGTGTGCGGATGTTTTGAAATGATAAGTTCACCCTGCATTTATATTAATTCTTTTTTTGAAGAATATGTTGAAAATTTATATTCAAAAGGGATTTTTTCTGTTGATATATTTAAGGCGTTTGTCGAGAAAAATTGCAATGAAGTTTATTGCAAGGGGAATTATTTGTACCTACAGCGAGGCATTACCCCTACCGACTTAATACGCCAAGTTTTCGATGAACAGGCAACATGGACATTTGAAGAATTATCAAATAAATTTCCTTACATTGCAGAAAATACAATCAGACAAACTTTAAGCCGAGATGAATTTTTTCGTATAGAGTCTAATGCCTATGCTCATATATCCAATATTATTTTACCAGATGATGACGGCAATGAAATTATATGTTTTATTGAAAATAAACTACAAGTCCGAGATTATGTCAACGCAAATGAAATGGATTTATCTCCATTTGAGCGGAAAAATCCACACTATCCGTTCTTGGCTATTCGTGACGCTGTGTTCAACAAGTTTCTCGCAGGTCAATACAACAAAAATGGTCAATTAATCACGCGACAAGGCGAAAAACTTCGCTTGTCGGATGTGTTGGATCAATTTTGTCATGAATCTGAGGAGGTTTCACTAGACGAATTAAACAGTATTGAAGCGATGTTAGATCCAAAAGGGAGAACGCATTCGCAGAGTTTAGTTGTTGCACTCAACAATATGATTCGCGTTTCCGACAAATTATTCGTATCAAAAAGCAAAGTTGAATTTGATGTTAAAGGTATTGATGAAATTATATCGTTGTATTGTGCGGAAAACTTCGTGCCAATAAAAAATGTTGTTGATCTTACGCTGTTTCCTTATCCCGGATATCAATGGAATTTATTTTTGCTAGAAAGTTATGTTCGAAAATTCAGTTATCTTTTTAAATTCGATGTTAGAGCGGCAAACAGTAGCAATGTTGGAGTGATTGTCAAAAAATCATTTGCTTACGATGGATACGACGAAATTATGGCTATTGCATTAGCAAAATCACAAACGCCACTTGACGACAGGAAAGCCATAGGCAATTATTTATATGACAATGGCTACATCGGGTGGAGAAATCTGGGCAAGAGTGAAAATACTATCGTGAAGAAAGCAAGGTTTATGAGAGAGGAGGCGGTTAAATAGATGTATAATTATACTTATGACACAGAAACTGGCGGCATATTATTAAACACCTCTCAAATGCAGTTTAGTAAAGAACCGCGTCCTGTGTACTTTAAAGAACTGGATTTTCTTGGATTGGATAAATACTGGCAATACGAAAAACAAGATGTGACACCTTATATGTGGGCTGAGGCAAATAAATATTATTACTTTGGCAGACTTGTTGCTCAAACACGGGGTGGAAATATATACAACGCTCCGGACATCGAAATTAAAGAGGAGTTGAAAGAACCACTTGTATCGGCTGATATTGATGCAATGGTTAATAAAAACTCAGATTTTCTTCAAGTGCTAGAACAAGAAACCGTCAAAAAAATTTATGATGTTTGGAAGCGTCACAAAAATAAAGTAGATGTGTTTCAAGTCGCATTTTCTGGTGGTAAAGATAGCGTAGTTTTATTGGACTTGGTAAAAAAAGCCTTGCCAAAGGATGAGTTTGTTGTGGTATTTGGTGATACCCAAATGGAGTTTCCGACCACTTATGATGTTGTTAATGCGCTTGAGAGTCAATGTAAAACAGAGGGGATTCGATTTTTGCGAGCGTCGAGTCATCTGAACGCATTAGATAGTTGGAATGTTTTTGGACCTCCCTCTCGACGCATTCGTTGGTGCTGTACTGTTCTAAAAACAGCACCAGTAATAAAATTGCTTAGAGATGAACTCGGCGCAACCAAAATCATGATGTTGACAGGTGTTAGAGCCGATGAGAGCATCCAACGCTCAGATTACGAAGAGTTTAGCGTAGGGAAAAAAGTTGCTGGACAGTATAGCTTTCACCCAATACTTGACTGGAATTCAATTGAAATTTATTTGTATATGTTTAAAAATGCTTTGCTTTTAAACAATGCATATAAGTTGGGATTTAATAGGGTAGGCTGTGTCGTTTGTCCTAATAGCTCAGAAAAACACGAATATTTCAAGCGTTTATACTGCACAGCTGAAACGGATGCTTATCTAGATATAATTGCAAATACATCTACAAAAGATTTGAGCGGTGGCAACCGAGCATCATACCTTGCAAATGGTGGTTGGAAAATGCGAACAACAGGACATGAACTAACGGTTACGAAGCGTCTTGTTGAGTTCAATGAAGCCAAACAAGCGTTTGAGATAGAAGTTGAAGAATATTTGCCTCAATGGAAAAAATGGTATTTATCAATAGGAAGTTTGACCCAGATAGACGAAGTATCATTTGAGTTGGAATATAATGATAAATATTATTTGGCATCACTTGAAAAGGTGGATAATAAGACATTGATAATAATAAATGTTACTCGCACATCAAAAGATGCTGTCGATTTTATTCACTATCTTAGAGCGATATTCATCAAGACATATTATTGTGTCGGTTGTGGTGATTGTGTTGTTGAGTGTCCTCATGAAAATATCTACCAAGGAACTGGAGAAGTCTATTTCGGTGACAAATGCACAAAATGCAAAGCATGTGTTAAAATGAATAATGGATGCACATATTACGATTCCATAAGAGGAATTAAAGGAGCTAAGCAGATGACTGGATTGAATCGATACCTTAGTGTAGGTGTAAAAGACGAGTGGATTCGGTTTTTCTTTGAAAATGGTTATGAGCCGGGTGCAAGAAAAACTGATGTGATGTATGCTTTTCTTTCAGATGCTGGAGTTCTAAAGCAGAAAAAATTTACATCCTTTGGCGAGAAAATTAAACAGTTGGGACTTTTTGATACTAACGCATGGGCTCTGATGCTTTGCGAATTGGTATATACACCTGCATTCAAATGGTTTGTGAAAAACATCCCTTTTGGAATCCCATATACTTTTGAAGATTTAAGTGTCGCACTAGATGGTCTTGTTACGGAGAAAGCAAAGGGCGAGTTTTGGAATGGATTCAAACAAATTTTGGATACTATGCCATTTGGATATGAAATAAGATTTGGAGTTCCCGATATAGAAAGAAAAGTTGATAAAAACGGTGAAGAAAAAAAGAAGCTACTTTCTATAACACGGTGGAATTGGATTAATCCCTCTCCACAGGTTATTCTATATGCTCTTTATAAATTTGCTGAGGCTTGTGATGGCTATTATGAATTCACTATCAACCGTCTCCTCAATTATAACATTGATTCCGATGGAATAAGCCCTACACAGATATTTGGGATTGACGAAGATGAGCTAAGAAAAATAGTGCGTGGATTGTCAGTTAGCTCCCCTAATTTTATTACCGCTAAGTTCACGCATGATTTGGATACAGTTTTACTGAGCAAAAGCAACCAAGCGAGTGATGTTCTGGCATTGCTGTAGGAGGAAAATTGTATGGCTACTATATATAAGGATTATTTCCATATTGATGAAAACTATTTCCCCTGTGTAAACGAGTCGGCTATTAATGCAGGGCTTAAATGGGATGATTTTTACCCACACTCTAAGTTTATTGACCTGCTTAAAAAAACTGAGCGTGTTCTTTCACGGCAAGAGAGACGTTCTGTTTGGATATCCGGAGCTTATGGTACAGGTAAATCTTATGCCGCATTTGCTCTTAGTAAACTACTTACTGCGCCTCCAATAGATGTGGAGACATACTTCAATAAGTATGAGGCGCTCGTTCCTCACAGAGCAGATCTCATGCAAAAGCTTATATCTGCAAAAAATAAGGGTAAAATTCTAACATGCTACCGCTATGCATCTGCATCAATAAGTAATACTAACGATTTAGTCATCGTTATGCAAGAGTTAATTGCTAAAGCAGTGGAAAATGCTGGATTGGAGTATTCAGGATCAAACACTTTAAAACAAGGCATTTTAGCTTGGTTGATGGATGAGCGAAACAAGCAACTTTTTAATGGTTATGTTGAAAAGGAATACAAAGATTTATTCGGTGGATGGAATACGGACGAGATAATGGAAAAACTTTCAGGTTCAGGAGGTTCGTCTGAATTAGTAAGCAAAATTAATCACATGGCAAGTGAAATAGGAATTCTTGCACTTAAAATAGATATGGATGGTTTAATAGCTTATATTAAAGACATCATTTCAAGCAATAATTTAAATGCTCTTGTCTTTGTTTTGGATGAATTCAGTGAATTCTTCCAAAATAATCGTGGACGCCTTACCGATTTTCAAAAACTTGTTGAAATTGTTTCAGAAACACCATTTTATTTGATAGTTGTAGCACATAAAATGGACAGCTATTTCCACGAAAAAGATGGAGATGCAAAGAAAATAATCGGTAGATTCATTCCATCTGACATTGATTTGCCAGATAACATCGCATTTGACTTAATGAGAGATGCTTTAAAAATAAGAGATGACGAGTCTGTCCGTTCGGATTGGGCAAACAAACTGGATGATTTGCAAGATTTCACAAGAAAGTCACGCAAGGCTGTATCTGAATGTACGGGTATAAACGACGATGTTCTCAGAGGGGTTTTACCCCTACACCCAATGTCGGCATTGTTACTTAAGCATATTTCATCTGCATTCGAGTCAAATCAACGCAGTATGTTTGACTTCATCAAAAACGATGGTAATTATAAGGCGTTTCAATGGTTTATTGATAACCATGGGCCTCTTGATGGTACAACTGCGCTGCTAACTGTTGATATGCTTTGGGATTTTTTCTATGAATCTGGAAGGGACAACCTTGCCTTGCCCATTCGTAACATTCTTGATACTTATAGAAAAGCAGAAGCACAAAAGCTCATGACGGAAGAACATCAAGTATTGAAAACGATTTTAATAATGCAGGCTGTTTCAACGCACTTAAACGATGCTATACCGTTATTCATAACCAATGAGCAAAATCTCTACCTTTGTTTTGAAGGAACAGATTATGAACATAAGGCATCTGCGATTGCAGATAAATTGGTTAAGGAAGAGGTTCTGTATAAAAAAGCTCTTGGGAATAATAAATTCTGCTATGCTACAATTATAATGGCTGGAGATGCCGCAGAATTAGATAAGAAGAAAAAAGAAAAAGTTGAGAAGTTAAAAGTTCTCGACTTGTGCATTGATGATATGATGAGAGTTTTCAACTTAACAGCACCATTAAAATTACGATACGACTTAACTTTTGCGGCTCATGATGACATTACTAGCAAAACGAATCGCCTTGTAAATGAAGGTACATCTAATGTATTTAGAGCTATTGTAGGTGTAGCAAAAGACGATAATGAGGCAGTTCTTATTCGCAAACTAATGCAGGATAAAATTAAAAATGTTGTACCTGATGGCAGTAATATTATTTTTATTGATACAACGCCAACTCCTTTTGGTGTAGACAGTATTAATCTTTATGCAGAATACATGGCTGGTAGTGAACTTCAGCGCGGAAACAATGCAGATGCCAATGAACTGCTTCGTAAAGGTAGAGAAGTTGCCGCAAGTTGGGGCAACAGAATTTACAATAATCAAATAATTGTTTACTCAAAAAGCAATCCGGATGGCGAACGATTCAATAACTGGCAACAGGTTCTAATCGGCTTAAAGACATTAGTTAAGACAAAATATCAATATGCTTTTGAATTTGATGGGTTGTCGGAAGCCACCTTGCAAAGTGGATCAAGACCATTATGGGTTGAGGCTGGAATTGAAGAAAAAACAAGCGGCTTGACTTCATCCGTAGAAAAATTAGTGAGTGAAGCCCGCAAGAATGATTCTTACCGGTTATCAGACCCATATAGCCCCTTGGGTGTTATTAAGAACGCTCTTGATAAAAAAATTGGCGCGGAACTTAATGCGAACTCTAAAATATCTATAACCGACATTCTGTCCTTCTTATGTAGTGAATATGGCTTTGTCCCCTCTAATTTATATTCATTTTTAACAGGCTTCTTACTCAAGGAATATGCGAATGACGCATATCGCCTAAGCGACGAAGCGAACAATGAAAAAATGAATACAGAACGAATGAAGGGCATTATTGACGAATCCTACAAACAGATGTATGCACCAAATATGCGCTACAGGGATAAATACATTCGCATCATGTCTCATGAAGAACAACTTTTTTGTGAACTCATGAGCGAAGTTTTCGATATCCCCGAAAATCAATGCGGGTCTGTTGAAGATGCAATTAAGCGTGTCCGTGTTAAAGAAAAATCTAAAGGACTGCCTGCATGGGTACTGACAGAAAAGGCAAGTGGAATTGAAGTTGACTTTATAATGGAATTTATAAAGTTATTAAATCCTGAGCAAGGAGTTAATATTTCTGCAATTAGTGGAAACATCGGCAAACTTGTAGATAACGATGACCAGCTTGCTCAAAAGTTGAAAAGTCTTGTTACTGATGAAAATCGATGCGAAGCTATGATGAGCTATCTGACAATTTTTGAAGATGGTATTCTTTTAGCACTTGCACAAGACATTGGTGCGGAAGATAGAGTCGTGAGTGATATTCAAAAATATTTTGGAAATGACACAGAGGGGTTGTGGTTATGGAACAGAGAGACAGGTGAAGGCCAAATTCGCAAGGTAATACAGGAATACGAGTTTGTGAAGATGAGCAACGAACTGCTACTTAAACGTGACACTTCAATCTTAGAATCACTTGCGTCGTGGCAAGATAAATTGCGATTTGTCAAACTGTCACACGAAATTGCAAAGGAAATCGCTTCATGCAAAGCCTTTATTTCCGCATTGTATAATGTGGCGAAAGGTGTAGGACGAGATTATGTCAAAGAATTTCATAAAATATTGTCGACACATGGTGATGCTATTGTCACCTTCATAAAGAGCGACAGGGCAGCATTCACCGATGCCTGTGCCTTTCAGTTGCAGGGATTGGCAGAGCAAGAAATAAGCGAAATTTATAAGAACATTCCTAATGGATGCTTTTTATTCGACAAGCAAACATATCTGCAGAAAATACAACAACTAGTTGATGGATACAAAAGTAATCTTGCAAAACTTCAACTGCGCAATATGTGGAAAGATAATACAGGTACTGAGTATCCTTACTATTGGTCAAGCAAATACAAAACACCTTTACTCTCATGTGTTCCATCAAGAAAATGGAACGATTTTAAGCGTGTATTTAGTGCGATAAATCGTCAAAATCCCGAAGATTCTGATGTGAGATTTGCTTTGGAATTCTTGATAGCAAATCCGATATGGGATGATATAAACAATCAAGAAAAAATTGATATTGCATTTACAAGTGCAATTCTTGGTAACTTTAAGTCGGTGCTAACCGATTTAAACGAAGTTCGTGAATTTCTGTTGTCGAAAACCACAGTTGCTCCATATGACTGGGCTGGACAAGATGAAATTAAAAGTCTTGTGCAAGAACTCGCCATGAAAAAATATGCCAAAGAGCCTTATGAGCGGGTAATGAAGCGTATTGACAGCATGGACGGTGAAAAACTAAAAATATATCTTAAACGCTTGGTCAAGGGAAATATGGTTGTAGGCATTGAAATATTAGAGGACGATATGGAGGGCGGATTATGAGTTCGACCATATCGAAAATTGAAAAATATTTCAATGGAACATCGTTATATCCACTCATGGTAGTTTTGACTTCAGATGAATACGTGGAAGTTCTTACTGCTTTTTCTAGTGTGCAAAAAATGAAAGTAAGCGATTATTGTGTTGGTGCTGACAAAGAGCCAGATATAAGGAAACTTCAAGAGGATGTTAGAGCTTTATCCGGGAATTTTCTGCTCGTTGGCCTTGGTGATTATTTGGCAAGTAAAACTGACATTGTAAGGCAAGCCCTGTCTCCTTATAAAGATTTGGAGTTAATGACTAATAGCCATGTAGCAATCCTTCTCTCGGCGCACATGTATCCATTTGTTAAAGGATTTTATGATGCTGATCCGCGTGTAAGGACTAGGATTGTGTTGCCAAAAATCACACCTAGTATTGATGCAATAAATAGTAATGCTCTTGTTTACGGCATAAAAGCATATTTGACCGCTTGCGAAAATGGCGAGAATGTTGGAAGCGTAAAGACAGATCGAAATATTCAAAACGTAAATGTTATAAACCCCGAGAGTGCCTATGATGAATTAAAATATAAATACCCTTATGAATTTGTCAAATTACCAAGAAGTGCGGGAACTCCCAACAACTGGGGAGAACTTCTTGAAAATTTAAATAGAGAAAATAAATCACTAAAACTATATTTAGCATTAATGGATTTTGAACCACTCGATTATACTTTTATGAATTATGCCAAGAAAAGTGGTTACATTGCCTGGTTGTATTTTATTAACCTCAAATTAAATTCTAGCATTAAGAACTACCTAGGCTTTGTTGCTTCAAAGGCAGACACTTTAGAGCAGTTATTTTATACTGCAAAAGTTGCAATCCTTGATGTTGACATTAGTGATAATTCGTTCAACAAATACTACAAACAGAGAAAAACTATATTAAAATCCTGTGCGGATGTGGATATGGTCGATTTTATTAGCAAAATCGTCATTAGGGGTTCTGAAAGAATATCTTATTTGACAGATAACACGCGAGCAGAAAGACAATCTGTAATTCTTTCGTTATGCGAAGGCGCAGACGATTCAAACCTTAAAAAAGTATATCCTGACCTGTATTTATATTTGCAAGAATTTGCATTTGATGATGAAAGATTTACACAGTATTTTTCTGCTTATAAAAAATCTAAACTAAAAAATGAAGCAATTGCCCCTCTTTCTTCGCTTGTTGCCGAATATGCAATAAGCCGTCCATATAATTCACTACCTGCTCGTTCTTTGTTGTTTGAGAATTTAGACGATGGAGACACGCTTCTTTTATTTCTTGACGCAATGGGTGTAGAGTTTTTGGGGTTTGTAAAAGAAATGTGTAACGAAATGAAATTGCGCTTGTCGGTACGTGTAGCAAGAGGAGAACTGCCATCTATTACCTCTCCAGAAAATAAAGCGTTTTTT
>Ga0209755_10005684_pt1 | contig 14084 bp, 13 predicted proteins | sample TergutCo191P1_FD_187301 | JGI IMG/M metagenome (GOLD analysis project Ga0209755, IMG submission 187301) | Cornitermes sp. P1 segment gut microbial communities from Petit-Saut dam, French Guiana - Co191P1 (SPAdes) (version 2) | ecosystem: Host-associated > Arthropoda: Insects > Digestive system... | reverse complement strand
AGATAACCCCTGAGCAATTCGGCTTTAAGCGTTGCAAAAAAGAGGACTTGCTCGGCGGAACTCCCGAAGAAAACGCTAAGATAACCACGGACATTTTATCCGGCGTAAGAGGCCCAAAGTTTGACACGGTGTTGTTGAACTCTGCCGCTGCCATTCACATAGCAAAGCCGGAAATATCAATGCAAGATGCGATTAAGCTTGCAACCGATACCATAGATAGCGGAAGATCTCTTGAGCAACTTAAAAATTTTGTAAGGCTGACCAATGAACAAGCTTGATGCAATAGTGGAGAGCACAATAAAGCGTGTTGCTCAGTCAAAAAAAAGCGAATTCCCATTTGAGCAGGCACTCCGGAAAAAAGGCATTTCCTTTATTTGCGAAGTGAAAAAAGCATCGCCATCTAAAGGCGTGATTGTGGAGGATTTTCCCTACTTGCAAATAGCAAAGGAATACGAAGAAGCCGGGGCTGCGGCAATTTCCGTTTTAACAGAGCCGCAGTTTTTCAAAGGCAAAAACGAATATTTGCAGAGCATTGCGGAGGAAGTGAAAATTCCCGTGCTTCGCAAGGATTTTATAATAGACGAGTTTCAAATTTACGAGGCAAAGTTTTTAGGCGCCTCCGCCGTTTTGCTTATATGCGCAATTCTTGAAAACGAAAAATTAAAACGCTATATTGAGTTAGCTAATTCAATAGGCTTGTCTGTTTTAGTAGAAGTCCACAACGAAAAGGAAGTTGAAAATGCGCTAAAAGCAGGAGCAAAAATCATAGGCATAAACAACCGGGATTTAACAACCTTCAACGTAGATGTGCAAACCACAAAGCGTCTTTGCGCCTTGATTCCAAGCGATGTGCTAAAGGTCAGCGAGAGCGGAATTAAAAACCCTGAGGATATATACAGCGGCGTGGACGCAGTTTTAATAGGGGAGTCCTTTATGCTGGCTAAGGATAAAAAGAAGTATATGGAAGAGTTGACGGCATAATCCCTTGACAAAGGTAAAAAAAATCTATATTTATGTTAGATTTTTAAATAAAAGGAGTTCTTATGAACAAAATCTTCAAACTTGCCGCAATTGCTTCAATAGCCTTTATCGTTATCGCTTGCGGTGATGAAAAGAAAAAAGCCGAACCCGGCACTACCCCTGCTGCCAAAACAGAATCTGCTAAAACAGATGCTGCCACCGGTGGTTCTGATTCCGGCGCTTGTCTTCAAAAAATGGGAAATGCTGCAGTTATGTGCTATGAAATGAGCACAGGTGCGGCTGATTTCAAAGCTTGGTGTCAAGTGCTAGTTGGTCAAATGATGGGTGATGGAATGACTACCGAATGGGTAAGTAGCTGCCCAAGCGGAGCCAAAGCAAAATGCAAGCAGGAAGACGATGAAATGAACCTAGTAGTTCACAATTATTTGAATACTGATTGTGGCGATTAAGCTCTTCAAGGTCTGAACTCGGATTTTCTTAACTTCCTGAAAATCTGGATTCAGACATTTTTCTATTTTCCCAACAATGCCCTTAATCCTCATAATAATCCTAGCCCTCACTCCTGCCCTTGCTACGCAGGCAGACTCCCTGCTCAAATGCTCGGCAAACTACTTTGGCAAAGATGCAGAGCTTAAATTCAGTTTTCAAATGCTTACCAGAATCACAAGCACTGGCGAAGAAATGCAAAGAAGCGGAACCCTCATAGCCTCAACCAAAAATCGCTTCGCTCTCACAATGCCGGATATGCAAATAATGAGCGATGGCGTAAACCTGTGGCAATACAACACCCCGCAAAAACAAGTACTTATAAAACTCATCTCGGATTTGGAAAATAAACTGCAACCTAGCGAAATACTTTTCAGATATCTGAACACAAAAGCTATCAGCGCAAAAAAAGAAGTTTGGAAAAATAAAAGTGTCCACGCCTTGAGCCTGAATCCGGATAAATACAAAGACCAATTCAAATCAATGGCAGTCTGGCTTAATCAAAATGATTGCTCTCCAGTTCGCTTGCACACAATAGATAACTTTGGCAACGATACTTGGTATTCAATTGAAAATTTGACCAAAGAAAAATTTTCGGAAAATGCATTTAAATTCAAGGCACCACCAGGCACAGATGAAATTGACATGAGGTAAAAATGGATTGGCTAAAAAATAATGCATACCCCGGGCGCGGCATAATAATGGGCCTTGGCCCAAACAGTGAACGTGTCCAAATCTATTGGATTATGGGCAGAAGCGAAAACAGCAAAAACAGGATCTTTGTGAAAAACGAAGACGGATCCGTAAGCACAAAAGCGTATGATGAAGCGAAAGTCACAGACCCAAGCTTGATAATATACACACCGCTGAAAATCATCAATAACACATACATAATCAGCAACGGAGACCAAACAGATACCATTGCGCAATTCTTGCAAAATGGAAAAACTGCAGAAGAAGCATTAAAAACAAGAACCTACGAACCCGATGCGCCCAACTACACACCCAGAATCTCCGGTATCTTTTACCCGAACAAATCCTACGCTCTTTCAATCATCAAATCCACGCCAAAACGCGAATCGATTTTCATAGACAAAGAAGCCGGTACTCCAGGCACAGGAGAAATGTTTACAACTTACGAAGGCGACTCTGATCCGCTGCAATCGTTTGCCGGTTTGCCTCGCTCAATGCCAATCAAAAACACAGCTCAGGAAAACCTGGACTTTTACTGGGAAATGCTCAATGCGAAATACAGAGTTTCGCTTTTGGTCAACTGGGAAAATTCCGTAATCATAAGGAATGCAAACGTATGAACATGCAGGAATCAATTGAATATCTAAGCGAAATTGCTAAAAAAAGCGGTGCGGAGCAATTCGATATTTTAGCCGGCAATCATGATAGCAAAGGTATTTCCGTTTTCAACGGCGCGTTGCAAAATACGGAAATTTCAAATTCGTGCGGGATAGGAATTCGTATTTTTAAAAATCAAAAACCCGGTTATGCCTCAACGGAAAAATTTTCAAAAGAGTCTTTGGCACAAGCTCTTTCCGATGCGCTCTCCAACAGTGAATACACAAAGCCCATAAACGCAGAACTGCCGGAACCAACAACCCTTGGCCCTGCACTTCCGACCTACAACACCAAGCTTGAAGGTGTGGATATAAATAATCTGTTGAATATGTGTTTAAACATTGAAAAGCAGGTTTTGGCGGCTAGTGAAATAAAAAATGTTCCGGATTTGGGCGCAGAAATTTCCTCTTCCACTACGATTTTTGCAAACAGCAAAGGTGTTTTTTTTGAAGATAAACGAAACAGCTTTGGTATAGGCGTAGGTGCCGTTGCACAGCGTGGCAGTATTGTTAAAATGGGCTGGTACAACAAGGGCGGAAAAGATTTTGATGAGGTCACAGCAGAACAAATTGCCGGTGAAGTTATCACAAGGGCAAAGGAACTGCTATCGCCAAAAGCCATCAAAAGCGGTAAAATGCCGGTGATTCTGTCAAAAAGAATTTCTGCGAGCCTTTTATCCATATACTTGTCATCTTTTTATGCGGAAAATGCGCAAAAGGGGTTGTCCAGATTGAAAGGTCGTTTGGGTGAAAAAATTGCGAGTGAAAAATTCTCCTTATCCAGCGAGCCTCTACTGCCGGAGCTGCCGGGTTCAATCCTTATGGATAGCGAAGGTATTCCAACTGCTGCATTGAAAGTTGTTGAAAATGGAGTTTTTAAAAGCTTTTTGTACAATCTGGAATCTGCTGCAGAAGAAAAACGTAAAAGTACGGGACATGGCATGAGGGGCTTTTCGGGCAAGGCCGGGACAAGTTTTATGAATGCTATTGTTCCTGTTGGTGAAATGTCCAAGCAAGATATTTTATCCTTGTTTCCTCAGTGCTTGCTTATAAACCATCTGGAAGGAAGTTCGGGCTGCAATGGGGTAAGCGGTGAAATCAGCATAGGGGCGCAGGGCTTTTGGTGCGAAAACGGAGTACCTGTTTACGCAGCGGATAATCTTACAATTTCGGCGAATTTCTTTGACTTGCTAAAAAATATAGTCGGAATGGGCAGTGAGCATAACGATTCTTTCTCAAGCGTTAAAGTGCCAAGCTTGGCGGTAAGTGAAATGTCTGTATCGGCTTAAATTTCTAAATTAGCGTTAAATGCAAGATAGCATCAGAAAGTACGATATATGGGCTGAGTCTTTTAAGCAGTGGGCTGAGAAAGACATGTCATTGCTCACCATTTTGATAATTTCATCAGTTATAGTGTTGTTAGTAATAGCGGTTGTGCTTTATGAGGTTATTCGCTCGAACAAGGTCAGGCGGGAGCTTCAGGATCTAGCTTGGAAAAAATTCGACTACAGCGCAAAACGATTAAAATTAAGTTTTACCGGTGTGGCTATTTTAAAGGAAGTCGCTTATGAAGCGGATTTGCAGGATCCAGATGCTATGATAAAATCTCCGCAAGTACTTGAAATTGCGCTTGAAAAATATTATCAACGTAAGAAAATAGGGTCAATACCGATAGAAAAGCTTGATGAAATAAGAAATTTGAGAAAAGCTCTTGGCTTTTTGCCATTATCCAGAGAAATGGCCTATACTTCAACAAGGCAATTTGATAATGGATGCGTGGTACAAATTTCGGATAATGGCATTATTACAAACAAGGGAACCTGTCATGTTATAGATTCGGATGAGTTAGTATGGCATATAGCTCGCCCGAGTGAACTTCAAGTACAGATTGGGTCCTGGTTACACCTGAATATGACTAGGCCAGGCGATGCCGAATACGCTTTCACCGCACAAGTGTTGCAAGACTCAAAAGGGGAGCTCGCTTTGAGCCATGCGGTTCAACTCAACCGTACGCAGCAAAGGAATTGGGTACGCATAGATGTTAGTATTCCGGTAGAAATAACTCAAATGAGCAGCGATGGAGCCGGCGATATTTTCTTTGGAAAAATAATTGATTTATCCGGTGGTGGTTGCGGTATGGCTCTCCCGATCAGGTTGATAACTGGAACTTTTCTAAGATTAACTTTTGAACTTCCGGGCCATGGCCAAGTGGAAAAATTGCTGGTAAAGGTGACAAGAGTAGCCGGGCCTTATAACAATGATACTTCAAAAACAGTGCATAGTGTGGCTTTTGAGGGCGAAGTTAATTCAATTCAAGAGCAGATAATACAGTATGTTTTTGAAAAACAGCGTAAAGAATCTCTGGCGAAGCACTCTTGAAAGGTAGTTTTTCTATATTTATTTGGTGCGCTTACAGAGTTTGATTTCAAGAATACGCGGTGAGAGCCAAACAATAGGCTTGGATATAGGTCATCGTTTGGCGAGGGTTGCCGTTGTTGGGCATAAGCATGGGGAAAAAGGTACTCTGCTGGCCTTAGAGCAAGATACGGTTCCGGAAGGTATTGTTGTGGATAATGAAATTCGCAATGTTTCTGTTTTAATGGACAAGGTTCATGCGTTGCTTTCCAGAGCCATGCCCGGAGGCTTGGATGGAGATTTTATTATTTCGGTGAATTGGACATCCGGAATTTTGTGTGACAGGATATTGGTAAAACCCGTTCCTAAGGTTCCTGAAAGCGAACTTATACTGCAAACGGCCCAGGGGAGGTCTCCCTTTGATGATGCGGGCAATGTTTTGGATTATTCCATTTTAGATCGAAGAGATGATGGTACGGAAGCGATGATAGTAGCTGCAAAAAAAGACGGATTGATGTCTTGGATCAATTTGTTTCAAGCTTTAAACATCAAGCTTACTGCAATAGATGTTGATGCTTTTGTTTTGGGTAATGTTTATACCGCGTCCAGAATGCCTTCGGATTCCTCTGCTGCCGGTTTGCCAATTTCGGATGACGATGACGATGATTCGATTTTGCTTTTGAATTTGGGGTACAGTAAATCTTATGCGGCTTTTTTGCGAAACGGACATTTTAACACAGCACGTTCAATATTAGGGGGCTCAGTTTACGATTTGCAAGAGCAGTTATCAGGACCTTTGGGCATTTCCCATGAGAAAGGCGGTGAGCTGCTTATGGGCGGAAGCAATGTTAAGGAATCCGGTTTGGATGAATCTAAAATCAAATTTGCCACCGAATTTGTTTTTGAAGAAATAGCTATGAAAGTTGATACCGCGCTTCGTTATTTCAGTTCTTCCGATAATTATAGAAAACCTTCTAAAATAGTAGTTACGGGTGGTGGTTCAAATATAATCGGTTTGGTTCCGTTTCTTGCAGACAGGTTGTCTTTGGATGCAGTGCAGTTAAATCCGTTTAAAGCTGTGCAAGTAGACAAGGAGCGCTTCCGTGGAATAGACTGGAATGCGGCTGCCAGCACGTACAATGTAGCTTTGGGTCTTGCCCTGAGGAGATTTTAATGGCAACCCATAGAGACCTCCAGCTTCTTGAAATAAATCTTTTGCCCAGCGAATACAGGCAAACCAAGATGGATTTATCCTGGCTTTCCGATATGCGCGTTATATGGTCAACATTCGGGCTTATTTTTGTGGTTTTATTTTTATCTGGCGTATATTATTTTGTGAAAGAAACGACTAATGAACTTGAGAGAGCCGTTGAACAAACCAAGCAGGCCGTTCAAAGGGAAAGGCACATACTGGACAAAATAAAAGAATTGGAAGCAAAGCAGGCGAGCATAAAACAAAAGAGTGATGCATTGCGCTCCATACAGGTTAGCCGCAAACGCTGGGTTCTTTTGTTTGAAGATTTATCCACCGCACTCAAAGATACACCCGGCACTTGGATAACCGGAATAACTCAGGAAGGCGACAGACTGGATATAAGCGGACTTACATGGAACTTTGACGAGGTTGCGCTTTACATGCTTAAACTGGAACAAAAAGAAAGTATTACCGGAATTAACTTGACAAACATAAGTATAACTAAAGTGAATAATGAAGATGCTTATAATTTTTCAATTAAGGTTACATTTAATAAAGCTTTAGGTTTGGAAGACGGGGTTCGTTAGGAGGGTTGTATGGCAAGTTCGGGTTTTGACATAAAGGATAAGAAGAACATATATCTTGTAACGGTGATTATTGCTTGTTTGGGTTCCTGTTATTGGTTTTACGATTCTATTTGGATTGAGTTCCAGACAGAAAAATTAAGACTTGTGAATGAGCAAAAAGAGGCTCAAGCCGAGTTGGATAAAATAAATTCGCAGAGACCTAGAATTCCAATGCTGGAGGCAGAATTGGCGAGGGCAGAAATAGAGTTTGAAAGGTTAAAAGAAATGTTTCCGGAAGAAGAAAAAGTTCCGTATCGCTTGCAGGATTTGTATGCTGTTGTTAGAGCATCCGGCGTGAATATTCAGGCGTTTAAACCTTCCGGTTCGGTACAGCAGGAACACTTTGTTGAGAACAATTATTCATTTAATGTAAATGCCGGTTATCACATGCTGGGGAAATTATTTGAAGAAATAGCCAATTTCAATTATCCTACAACAATAGAAAACTTGAAGCTGGTTCGCTATGGAGCTATAACTCAGGAAGTGAAAAAAGCAGAAGATCACGGCTGGGAACCTGTAACTATGAGTGTTTCTTTTGATTTAACTACCTTTACCTCAAGGAAGCAATGATTATGAGAGATTCCTTGTTTATATTTAAAATTTTGGCTCTGGCATTGCTTGTGGCAATTCCGGCAAGTTCACAAAATTCAGGATTAAATGATTTTTCAATTATGCCGCCACGAATTTCAAGCATTTCCGTGCAAAAAAGTTCGGAATGGGACGCTCTTTTAATAACTTTTGATTTTCAAATTTCAAAAGATGCTGTTCCTGTAATAACAGATACCACAGTTGAGCTTGTGATTCACAGCGGTCCTGATTATTCCAGTGTGTTTCAAACTGCGAAAAGTTCGTTTGCAAGGGGGCTTGCCTGGAGTGATGGTAAGTTATACGTGTATTTGCACAGAGGTAAAAAACCGGCAGTTATGATTATGAAAAACCGGTTGCTTTTGCAAGACGAAATATCTCCTGGTAAATTGGAAAGTTGGCAGGCTACACCGACAAGTTTAAAAAGCTCTGCTTACTATTTGCCCAGCTATGAACCTTTGGCAGACGGAGTTGCAGATTTTGCCAGCCGCTTGGAGAAAAGGCCGACAATAGACCATACTGTTCAGCAGACCATACAGGTAAAAAGGCAAGATGCATCTTATTTGGTAACCGAAGAGATTGCATCACTTTTTCCAACTCCGCATGACGGCAAGCCTTTGGAAGCACTGGAATTCGGCGATCGTTTAAAAGTTTTAGACAGAGTTCCTCCGTTTTACAAGGTACGTTATAATAATAGAGAAGGTTATATATATCAACGTGATGTTGTTCAGGAAGCCGAGCTTACAACTGCTCAAAAAGACAAGCTTCGTCGTTTGGGCAAAGAGACTCCAGGTGGCGTGGATAGCGTTGCTGCAAAGTTTGGTTGGAGAGACAGCGATAAAATAATTTATAGTTCTTATGGCTACAGAGATCCGTTTGTAGAAGTGAGAGGTTTTGACAGCGCGGGTATTAATATTGACAATTTGGCCTTAGTCGGTGTAATTTTTGAAAATGAAATGCCTATGGCTCTTTTTGCAGATAATAAAGTTAAAGGGCAGTCATATACGCTTTTTGAGGGAGATACGGTTAAAAACGGCAAGGTTCTTAAAATATCAAAAACCGATGTGCTGTTCTTGTTGCAGGAATATGGTGTAAGCCGTCGTCATAAGGTGTCTTTGCCTGAAAAAGCCGGGGTATCTTTAATCGAAAAAACCGGGGGTAATAAAAAATGAAAAGGAGTTCAATGAAAAAAAGCTTCGTTGCAGTAGTACAACTGCTCGTTTTGTCTCTGACAATATCTTCTTTTGCTGCCATCCAAGGTAGTAGCAAAAGGTATGACATATCCTGGGTGGATGCGGATTTTCAGTCCGTTTTTCATGCGATATCCGAACGTGCCGGTCACGATATATTGCTAGCCCCTGATGTGCAGGGCAGACTGTCTATGAAGGCCACCCAAAAAACATGGATGGAAATAATGGACATAGTATGCGGTTTGCACGATTTAACATGGCTTGTTGAAGGCAATTACATAAGCGTTCAGAGAACATCCACTTACCAGCAAAAGCAAATAATGGAATCCGAGAAACGCGAGCAAAGAGATATGGTGGCACCGCTTTTAAGGCGCAGTTTCCAAATAAGGCATGCTTCTGCTACGGAAATGGCTGCGGTTTTAGAAACTATCAGGTCAAATAGAGGAAGGATTTCCGTAATAGAGCGCAACAATGCCATAATAGTTTACGATACGGAAACCCGTTTGGAGCAAATGCAAAATACTCTGAACGAATTGGATGTTGAAACCCTGCAAATAGCTATCACAGCGAAATTGGTTGTTGTTGACAGCCGCCTTTCAAGTGAATTGGGAGTTGACTGGACAAATGTAAGAGTTGGCGGAAATGGCAGAGTGCAGGGATCTTTTTCCAATACGCCAAGCCAAACGACTACCAGCGGCGATGTTGCCACTGCGGTAACTGTTAGTGCCTTTGATCAAAATATGCAAGCTGCTATTTCAAACATTTTGAGCGACTCTCGTTCTGAAATTTTGGCAAGCCCGCAAATTTCAACTTTGGATCACACTGAGGCTACGATTTTTATGGGAGACCAGATTTCCATAAGAGTTATAGATGCCAGCGGGCAGTCTGCCATACAAATGGTGGAGAGCGGCATAAAACTTACAGTGACCCCGCACGTTGCCGGTGATAACCGGATTTTGCTGGAATTGCATCCCGAAAACAATAGCTATAGCTATGATGATAGAGGGCAAATTGTTATCAGCAAGCAGGAGGCGCAAACCAAAGTTGTTGTTTCCGATGGCGAAACCGTTGTTATTGGCGGTTTAACCAAGAATGACGAATCGGAAACGGAAACCGGAATCCCGCTTTTAAAAGATATTCCTATTTTGGGATATTTATTCAAACATACAAGAAAGGAAATCACAAAAAAAGATTTAATTATATTTGTAACGCCGCGCATAATGCGCAACTATTTGACTGATGCACCGGAGACTATGACTGCGCCTGCGGCTAGCAGACCTGTCGTTGTTGATGATGATCACTATGAAGAAGATGGCTGGTAATGATACTTGGAACCGTTTATCTGATTCTGCCGTTTTTAATGGCCTTCCCGGCTGCGGTAGCATTTGTTAAATGGAGAAATGTATCATTCAAAGACAAGCAGCTTGCCTTGGAGTTCTCTGGATTTTTCGCTTTTTTTCTTTTTAATTTCTTTTTTGCATATCAGTATTCGTTTTTATCAGGAGCTTACAACTATACTGCAAAAGTTTTAGATCCATTCTTTTTTCTGTTTTTTATACAAAAGGATTTATCTTATGCCATAAATAAAAAAAGTCAAAGAAGCCTTTTAATTTTGATGGTAGGAAATGTATTGTTGCAGTCTTTTGTGTATAAGTTCGGTTCGAATATTTATGGAGCGGAACTGTTGGAATTATCGGCCATGCTGTTTTCCATTTATGTTGCGTTTCGCATTGGCGAAGAGTATCACAAGGCGGCTTATATTCCCAAAATATCAAGATATTTGATTATTGCGCTTGCAATTATGACTCTTTTGTCTGAAGCTTATATATTTAGATTTTTCTTTATCGCAGCCATATTTTATGTAAGTTTGGAAAAAAGACAGCAGGAACTTCACGGTTTTCAAACGGAAGCACATAATCTTCTTACTGAGCAATCCGGATTTAAGAATATGATGCGTGAAATTTCCAATTCAATTAAGGATTTTTCAAATAAAAAAGACGCAGCTAATTCTTATTTAGACAGTTTGTGTCGCTTTTTATCTGCAAAGGGCGCAGCAATTTATGAGTGGGAGAGCAGTAAAAATTATTTTACATGCATAGCGACTTCCGGTCTTTACTTTCCGCTTGGTATTGGTAGCGAAAAATTATTTACCAGAATGGATTTGCTGCGAGAAATGGCTTTTAAGCAACACATAAGAGACAGCAGGTCCATGATTTGGAAATGCGGGCATAATAGCGGAACAGGAGCGTTTTTTAATCACGTTTCGGATGATATGGATGAGCTTTTTGGGAATTTGTCTCAGGAAATACATTCAATAATATTAATTCCGCTTTTGCAGGAATCCGAGCTTTTGGGAGTTCTTGTTTTGCAAAACAAAGTAGGCAGCGATTATTTGACAGAAGCGGATTTTAACATGGCTAAAAGTTTTTCCAATTTTGCTGCAATAATTTTGAGCACAAGCCGCATAGCGGAGCAGAAAAATGAGAATTTGAGAATGTCTATGGAGTTAATTTCGGGCAATGTTATTCAGACTTCTTTATTTACCAGAGTTATTCCCAAAGTACCTGGTATAGACATTTCTTTTTTGATGGTTCCGGCAAAGGAAATAGGTGGAGATTATTATGATTTCTTTGAGAAAGACGGTAAGCTTGCCATAGTTATAGGTGATGTTAGCGGAAAGGGTGTTTCTGCCGGCATTTTGGTTGCCATTATGCAAACATATCTGCAAAACAGATATCAAGAAGAGGCCGATTTGAAAAAACTGATGATAGGTTTGAATAAATATTTGTCTCACAAGATAGAGATGGGAATGTTTGTGACTTTGCTGTTTTTTGAGTGGGATTCTACGCAGAATAAATTGCGTTATATCAGTTGCGGTCATGAGCATATTTTGCATTATCGTTCCAAAGACAAAACCATTGAGCGTATTCGTTCCGGCGGTCTTGCTCTTATGATGGACAGCGATTTGGAGCCGTACATCAGGAACTGCGAGCTTGAGGTGGAGAAAGGGGATTCTATAATTTTATACACAGATGGTGTAACCGAGACTTTCAATTCGGACAAGGAAATTTTTGGTTTGGACAGGCTTGTGAATTTTTTTGAAAAAGTTCCGATAAGCAAAGGAACTGTGGAGAAGCAACTCCCGCAAACTCTTGCGGATTGGCGTGGCGATGCTATGCAGACGGATGATATTACCTGCGTGTTGATGCAGTTTTAAGAGATCACATTAAATGCGAACAAAGTGAGTAGCCCAACTCCCAGCACAACTCTGTACCATGCAAACGGAATAAAGTTTTTGCTTTGAACGAATTTGAGCAACCATACAACAGAGAGCCAAGCGGAGATTGTAGCGACTATGTATGCGACAATAGATTCCGGCAAGAGCAAATCTGCAGTTTTCCCGGCTTGTATTTCCTTGAGCAGTTCGTAGCCTCCGGCGGCGAACATGGTTGGTATGCCTACCAGAAAGGCGAATCTAACGGCATCCGGGCGTGCAAGGCCTACTATAAGGGCTCCCATAATGGCCATCCCTGAGCGTGAGGCTCCGGGAAAAACAGCTGCTATTATTTGCCCGAGCGCAACGGCTATTACAATTGCCCATGTTATATTTGTGTTCAGGTGTCTTTTTTTGGTGCTGAGTTCCACAGCAAAGATGATGAATGCGCCTATCAGCACGGCAAAAGCGACCGGCAAAATAGTTTCTGGCAGTTTTAGCCCTAATTGCTTAGCTATGAAGCCGCCAGCGCAGGTGATGAGGAAGGCGGCACCCAGTTTAATTGCATAGTCAAGTTTTAGTTTGATTATATCTCTCCAAAACACGAGCGTGCAAGCGGCTATGGGCCCTATTTGTATTAAGACATAAAACGCATTGCTATATTCTTTTTGCAAAAAAGCATTTGCAATGAGCATGTGTCCGGTTGAGGAAATAGGCAAAAATTCGGTTAGGCCTTCTACGAGTCCTATGATTATGGCTTCAAGCATTAAGGGAATGTAGAAAATTACAAATATATTTTCTATCTTCCCACGCAATGCGTTCCATAACCCCCGACATCCTCAACCAGGAGCTCAACCCCTTCCAATGCGAAGCGGCTGTCACCGTTGATGAGCCAATGCTTATTCTGGCAGGTGCAGGTTCGGGAAAAACTCGCACAATAGCATATAAAATAGCACACCTTATCTCTTACCACAATGTTGAAGCCAGGCGAATTGCAGCGGTTACCTTCACAAACAAAGCCGCAAAAGAGATGAAAGAGAGAATAGGCAAAATTTTGGAATATCCGCACATACGCCTGGACTGGATGGGAACATTCCACAGCCTTTGCGTAAAAATTTTAAGAGTGTGCCTGGCAAACCCAGCCGTTGTTGGCAAACTGGACTGGAAATACACAAAAAACTTTTCCATATACGACGATGACGACCAAAAAAAAGTGCTGAAACTCATAGTTGTGCCGCTTGAAGGCGAAATGGCAAACGCTGCTCGCATAAAAAAAATAAGCAACACAATTGCATCCTGGAAAAACAGCGGGGTTTCACCCGAAGAAGCTTTGGCGCACAGCGCTTTTGCAGACCAAAAAGAAATTGCCAACTACTACTACGAATACCAGCAGCACTTGATGGACTCAAATGCTATGGACTTTGACGACCTGCTTTTGCGTGCCTCGGATGTTCTAAAAAGCATACCTGAAATATCTGCGCAATTCACAGAGCATTTCAGATACATATTCGTTGATGAATACCAAGACACTAACGATGCGCAATACATTCTTTTGAAGCTTCTGCTCTCAAATACCAACAGAAATATCACTGTTGTAGGCGATGATGATCAAAGTATTTACGGATGGCGAGGCGCAAACCTCAACATAATACGGAGCTTTCACAGAGACTTTGAACCGGTGAAAATTGTGAAGCTGGAAGAAAACTATCGCTCAACAACAAATATTGTAAAAGCCGCCGGAGCCGTTATAGCAAACAACAAACGCCCGAAAGAGATGGAAAAAAAAGTTTTCTCGAATCAAGAAAAAGGCTCGCTGATCCACATAAAGCAAATTCCAGATGATTACTCCGAATCCAATGCCTTGGCAACAAAAATACTCACATCCGGTTCGGCGACTTATTCTCAAACCGCCGTGTTTTACCGCAACAACGCCCAGAGCCGCTTGATAGAAGCCGCTCTTAACAAATACAGAATTCCCAATGTTATAATAGGTGGCACAAGATTCTGGGACAGAATGGAAGTAAAAGATATTTTGGCATATATGCGGCTATTGGTGAACAAGCAAGACAACGCCGCATTGCTAAGAGTTGTGAATACTCCGCC
>Ga0209755_10005683_pt1 | contig 14086 bp, 16 predicted proteins | sample TergutCo191P1_FD_187301 | JGI IMG/M metagenome (GOLD analysis project Ga0209755, IMG submission 187301) | Cornitermes sp. P1 segment gut microbial communities from Petit-Saut dam, French Guiana - Co191P1 (SPAdes) (version 2) | ecosystem: Host-associated > Arthropoda: Insects > Digestive system... | reverse complement strand
AGACAGTTACTAATTATCAGGGTAATGTACATGAACGATTGGAATATACACCCTACGGGGAACTGTGGATAGACTGGAAGAATACCACTGATGGTGACGTAACACCTTTCAGATTCACGGGGAAAGAACTAGACGAAGAAACAGGCCTCTATTATTACGGTGCGCGTTACCTAGACCCCCGTACTTCCCGCTGGCTCACAGGAGACCCGGCGATTTATCAAGGAGATTACATTCCTGTAGCCCCGATCAGTGATAATGCGAGGAAACACAACAAAAACCTGCCGGGTATGGGCGGAATCTTCAATATAGTAAACATGCACGCTTATCATTACGCGGGAAATAATCCTGTTAAGTATGTTGATCCTGATGGAAGAACACCAGGACCTTATTTTGAATCTCGTGGTGAATATTTTAATTTTATAGCAAATCTCAATCCTTTATATGGATTACTTAGAATTTTTAATAATGCTCTTTCTGGTGATCAAGCTGCCCAGTCAACTTTAGGAACAATATGGCGACAAGTTAGTAGAGAAATTTTACAAATTACAAGTGAACGGTCTTCACAAGCTACATTAGTTTTTTTAGCAATTGGAGCACCAAATGCAGCATTGGTTTCATCTACAATTGCATATTTATCACAAACCTTATTAGTTGTAGATGATTTATTATCAGGAAATATTGCTGATGGTATTCAAAATGGTGTTATTCTAGTTGCAGGTTTTGCAGTTAATAAGGTTATTGGCAGAGGAATCAGTAATATTATTGATAGAGGTGTAAAAGTAAGTGTTGGAAATAATGGAAAGTATTATTCTCTTGGTAGACGAGGAGCAATGAGTTCAAGAGAAGGATTTAGAATGCAATTAGAAGCAGATATTGCATCTTCTACATTTGGCGATTTAACTCCTGAAGTTGCGGAGCAATTAATACATAAAGCTATGGAAGCATATGATGAGAATCGATAAAAAAAATAACATATATAAAATGTTGTTTTGGTGTGGTTTATTACTCGTTTTACTATGTTTTATTTTAATAAGAAAATATATTGAATATCTGTATATTTTTTTAATTTTATTGATCGTAGGTATATTTCTTATGATTCCAGATTATTATTTATATGTAATTCATAAAAAAGATAAACTTAAAGGTTATAAATTTTCAAAATTTATAGGTTTAGTTTTTATATTATTAATAATATTAATTGCATTTATTATATTAATAATTAAATAGTAAAAAAGGTATTATGATGTTAATGAAAAATAAGATGAATAGAATGAAATATTTATTAACTACTCTCTCCTCACCCCAAAACCATCCTCATACTAACTACACCCGCCAAAGATCCATCGCTATAAAACCGCGATTTAAATCATCGATAAAAATTAAAAAAATTACAAGTCGTTTTAATGATAAAAAACAGTTTGTCGACTTTAGAATAGTCAAAGAACTAGACGAAGAAACAGGCCTCTATTATTACGGTGCAAGGTATTTAGACCCCAGAACTTCAAGGTGGTTAACAGGAGACCCTGCAATTTACCAAGGGGATTACATTCCTGTAGCCCCGATCAATGATGACGCGAGAAAACACAACCAAAACCTTCCCGGAATGGGCGGAATCTTCAATATAGTAAACATGCACGCGTATCATTACGCCGGAAATAATCCTGTTATTTATGAAGACACTGACGGTAGATTAATAAGACATCTAAGTTATCAAAGACAAGGTTTTGATACAATGAGAGAAGCTGCTATACATGTACTTAATTTTATTAATCCAATATCTATTGAATTTAATATTGAGTTTGGTGGTTATATTTATAGAGATAGTAATGATGGTAAATATTACGCGACAATTCCAGTTTATGGAAACCAAAATGAAGTTACGTTAAATAGAAGTAGAGTACCTGAAGATGCAGCTATTGTAGGAGACTATCATACACACGGTGATTATTCATTATTTTTGACTGAGAATTTTTCTCTTAGAACAGGTATTTCATTCTTAGATTCATTTAACAGTAACGATTTTTCAGGTACACATTCAGAATATGGGGATAGATATTTTATTGCGTCAAGATCTTTGTATCTCGCCTATGGAGAAGATGCTTTTAATTATCATGGATACTTAGGAACACCAAGTGGATTTTTCCTTGAATATGCACCTTGGACATCTTATAATGGTAATTATATTAATGTGGATCATATTGAGAGGTAGTATAATGTATAAAAAAATAATATTTTCTATTTTATTCATATTTTTTCTTAATTTAAATATATATTCTCAGGATTTTGATTCTTTTAACATTAGTGCAAGACATTTTAATCTTATTTTAATGACATACCAAAATATGGAATCTCGTAGAATTGATTTAACAGAATACAGAATGTTAATTAATATTGAAAATAATATATTATATGTTCATTTTTACAAACCTTATCCTAATCCAGTAATGGTTAGTGGTTCGCCACTTGGATATTTAACGGTTATATATGAAGTAGATATTCCAACTGAAAGAATAATTAGAACTAGATATATAAGATAATATTATTATAATTAATTCACATAATGGTGTTAAAAACCACTTTTATCTAACATATAAATATTTTACAAGGAGAATAAAATGAAGAAGAAAAATTACAATTCCAAAGGAAATCTTAAAAACACGTACCATTCCAAAAAAGCAGAGAGCATTGAATTACAAGAAACCTACGACAAATACCATCTTATGTCTGATTGGAAAGTAGATGATGCGTATAAAGAAAGATTAGAAAAGATGCTTGCTCTTTTGGATTTAAAAGAAAATTACCAAGAGGAGGGTCTGTACCTAACTTAAAATTATTAAAAATATAATTATTTTAGTTAAGTTTCATATAGATTTTACCGATAATTGACATACAAGCGTATTACATGTTAAAAACGTGTAATATTTTATATATATGCGATTGAGAGAGATTTTTTAGAGGGATTTACGATTTATTTAAAGTTTTAGAATGGTCAAAATGGCTTTGGGTGTGCCAAAATAACACAATGGTGGGTGGATTGGGTATACCACGCTATTTGAAGAATGGGATGGGAATTACAGTTAACCAGTTTTATCAGGATAAGAGAATTAGCAGATAAGGTTTTATTTGGTTTTTAGTAGAGATTGAGATTTACTGTTTACGGCATTTCTATCAAATCCGGTGTTAAATTAAAAAAGCAATAATGTTATTGAGATTATTACATTTGGGATATAATGGCGTAATAAATATTCCTTTTCCCATCATTACTTTTTTCTTAATATTTAATATAACCACTCTCTTCCCATTAAGGTATTTTTATGCCAATTTTTGATGAAAAAAAGGCCTATTAAGAGCATATTTCAATAATATATCCTTGTTTGAAAAAACGATGAAAAATCTGGTTAAAATTGTGTATTATTATAGTTGTAAATTTATTAAAAATATTATAAAATTATTAAATTTCTATTTTGGGGAGTATTAAATGATAAAAGTAGAATTTAAGGATTTTATATCGAATTATCCTACTTTCAACACAAACTGTGAATTATTACAAGATGTTGATACTGAGATTGTATCAATGGAAATAGACGAAAGTCCATTTTTTATAGAACCTACTTTTGATGGAATTGTAAAAGGTAACAATAAAAGCCCTTTTGTTGTTGTAACTGCTCCTGGTGCGACTGGAAAAAGTGCTTTAAGTAAATATATATGTAAATTGAAAAAGGCATTTTATTGGAATCTTTCAAAAGCTGTAATAGGAGATAACTATTTCATAGGAACTGTTTCTAAAGCCTTTGGTCCTGATTACCTTAGTAAGGCATTAAGTGATCTAGATAGAGGGAAATTAGGTTTTGTTATTGATGCTTTCGACTAAGTAGAGATATCATGTGGGTGGATAAGGATTCAGAAATTCATCGAAGAAATTAAAAGATATACTCAAAACGCACCAGGTCATATTATTACATTAGTAGCCAGACAAACAACAGCAGAGTATATTCGTATATTGCTGGAAGATCTTTTTGGTGGTAACAGCTATTTCTGCTATAAAATTAATTTTTTTACAAAAGACCAAGCTAAACAATTCCTAATTAATTCAGTTAAAGTGGATAATGTAAATTCGCAAAATAGTCACCAGGCACGTATGCTTGAGGTTTTTGATGTGATTGTATCTGGCGTAGATAAAGTTTTTTCCGGGTAAAGTATTGAAAGAGAATATCCATTTTATGGCTACGCTCCGGTACTTCAAGCTATAGTAGTTTTATTTAAGAGTAATACAAATTACCATGAACTGCAAAATGAATTTCTAAACAGTGATTTCTCAAATTTATTAAAAACGATTATTTCCAGTATTTTACAACGAGAACAGGGTAAACTGGTTAATGCCTTTACCAGCAAAGCATCTATTGAAAATATTGATAAAGAAAAAGCTGAAAAATTATATTCAATTGATGAACAGATGTACTATCTTGTGCAACATGTAAATAATAATCCATGTTCCGTTGAGAAGAAAGTAATAAATTACGATATGAATGGAATGTTAGTTGCAGAATATAAAAAATCTGTTGATGCGTTTATTAAAGAACACCCTTTTCTTTTAGACCAAAATTTTTTCGCATCGCCTGTGTTTCATGATTATTGTTATGCATATCTTCTGGCAAAACATGAAGAAAATGAAATAGTATCTTCATCTTTTTACAGAGAACTACCAAGAATTACACGGTTATTTTGGGATTTTTATATTGCAGAAACAGCAGGAAAGATAGATGGAGAGCATATAGGTATTCTTTATTCTTCCTTCGTATCTAGATTAAATGGTGAAACTATGGCTTCAATTTATGGTAGAGATAATGATATAAAGTTTAGTTCGGCACTACCGCAAGAAGAAGTAGTTATAAGTGGAAATAATGATTTAATTTTCCCTAACCATTTACGAAATATTTCTATAGATGTAGATAAGGATGTTATTTTATATAATGATGATTTTTCACTTTATAATACAGAAATACGCACATCGGGAAAAATTATTTTTAAAGGAAAACATCTTGAAGTCATCTGTAATGAAAATGATAAACCAATCCTACTTAATTCAGAACAGACTTTTAGTTTTCCTTCGTCTGGTATAGAAATAAAAAAATATGGTAAAGGAGATTTTATTACTTCTTTTCCAGGAGGTAATGTTTATCCCTTTGTAGATTATCATCGTGATATGGCAAATATTGAGGAAAAGAATACCGATAATGCTTTTCTTGTTTTACGTCAGATCCTTCGATGGTTTAGACGTGATAGACGAGATTCAATCGCGCGTTTGGCATTATTTATTGATCAGATTGTTCGTAACAACAAGCTTGCACAGGAAATGTTACTGTACTTACTTGAATCAAAAGTATTATAGAAGGATGGAAATTTTTATAAAATGACCTCAAAAGAGGCAGAAAAAAAAGGAATTAGTTTTAGTATACTTCAAAGTGTTGATGGAAAAGATCAACTAAAGACATTTTTGGAAGATTTTCTTAGAAGGCAGTGATATTAATATTATAGGTCATCTATGTGTGACTTTTTAATGCTCATTTGTGAAGATTTTCCAATAGTCCCATTTCTTACAAAGTTCTATCCCAATTATTCAGGAATAATTTCAGTTCTTCCCATCTTTTATCGCCGCCTTCAGGATTTTCAACCCTTCCGTCAACTCCTGCGTCTTTTATGACTGAAGTATAGAATCTGGGACAATCTTTCTTTTGAACTCCGTCAAAATGCCTTTCTATTGTCAACTTAGGATTTATTTCCTTCCTTATATGGTTTATTAATGAATGCAAAGTATCGATGGTTTCTTTAGAGAACTCACCTTCTTTATTCATTGGCACTACTTCGATTCCAATAGAATCGTAATTTCTTGAATCTCCTGAATGCCATCCTATCTCATCAAGAGGTAAACATTGCAAACATTCGCCGTCTTTGACATTAAAATGAGCCGAAGCTTGTACTCCGCTGCCATCGTTTCCTTTTTCCCACCAGTCACGGACACCGGAAGGTTTATGGTTGGGGTAAGGACCTATCCAGTGAATAACGATTTTAGATACCGGTTTTATAAATTTTATGCCGCTTCTTGCTTTCTTTCCCAATGTTAAAATATTCTGTTTAATTTCCATTATAATTTTCTCCTTATGTATATATAAAGAAGTAATTAAAATAGTCAGCAATATTACTTCTATTTATTTTTAATAATTTCTTTAGCCTCTGATAAAAACTCTTCTAGATCGTTTTTGTTACATTTAAATTTTTTTATACATAAAAATGCGGCATGATATAATTCGCATAAAAGTTCTTCATCAGGTTTATTCCCTATATATTTATACTTGTTTATTAATGGGTTAAATATTAAAAATATCCGCTCGCAAGCTTGTTTATTATCATTTTGCGCCAATTCTAAATCTTTGGCAAATTTATTAAAATCACACATTATTTTCTAATATATTTTTTAAATTTTTTAATGCCCTGTGTTTCAAAGCATTAACAGATTGCCGTGATACGCGTTTTATCGATGATATTTCAGAATCTGTCAAGTTGGAAAATAATGAAAGATTAATTACTTCAATTTGAGAAGGTTCTAATTGATTTATAGCCCATTTCATTTCTTCCATTGTATTATCGGTATTTATCTTTACTTTTGAATCAGATAACACACATAAGTCATAAGGAGACATATAAGTAATTTTTTCAGCGGCTTTCCATTTTTTTATACAGAAAGCTTTTTTTGTTTCATATAATGTTGTCTGTAAATAAGCTTTAAATTTAAAGAACATATAGACATTTTCTAAATTTAAAGAAGCAGCTTCCGGGGATTGCCTTATATAGTCCAATATAATCCTATTCCCCAACTATGCCTCCATGAGAATGACAAGTAATTATACTCTACATATAAAAAGAGCAGGTTATGTGTAATTAGCAACATCATAAAAAATATTTTTTATATTGCTGATTAATAAAAATTCTTCTTATTAAAATCAAAGGATAAACTTATGGATAAAAAGAATAACGCTCAAAATACAATGGAACTTAAAGAATTGGTTTATGCTCCGATTTATGCGGTATCTGAAGCTAATATGAGGCTTGGTTCAAATATTGTTGATTTTATAGCAACTACTGGAGATATTAATGCTGATGAAACAGGAAAACAGGTTGTACATTTAAAAACGATGCAAATGCAATATCAGCAGCTGCGAAATGACGCGGATGATAATACTGTCTCAGAACGTATAGGACTTGAAGTTCCTTTATTGTCAATTTATCCCTTAAGCAGCCTTAAAATAGCTAAATCAAAAATATCATTTGATGTTGAGGTAAAAAATATTATAAATTCCGGTGATTCTGCGAAAATAATGGCTCAAGTTTGTTCAAAAAAGGAACGAAGCAGCTCAAACCAGCCCAGATTTCATTTTAATGTTGAACTCGAAAGTGTTCCTGTCAGTGAAGGTTTAGCGCGGTTTGTTGATACCCTAAACGCTCAAGCTGTGCCAAAACGAATTAACACAAAACCCCTTGATGATTCAGGCAATGCGCTTACAGGCAAAGAACTCGAAGAATATAAACAGCGCATGGAGCTTATAGATCGCGAAACAGAACTAAATAAAAAATTAAATGAAATAAAGGAAATGATTCGTACAAAAAATATAAGCATGAATGAAAAAACAAGAATGGACTATGATGAATATTTAAAAAACAGGAATTATTCCAATGATATCTCGGAAGAAGAGGAAATTATTGATTTGTGTAAATCAATAAAGGAATATAAAGAAATTTGCATTGATTTAGAAGATCAACTCGCCAAACTTAATGAAGAAAAGATTACAAGGCGTTTTAATGAGTGAGAATAAAAAACTAGATATTAATGAGATCAAATTTATTAAAGATGTCACAGTTGGCAGTATTAATCCTAATGTAATATTGTCTGATAACACACGGCAATCGCAGATGAATCTTCTTAACCGCTGTTTGAATGATTACCCGAAGGGTATTTTAATCGGCAAAGATATAGCTCTTGGACGTTACACGATAGGCGAGCATGAATTGACAATGCAGAGGACAACTTATCATGTCGGGTTTACCCGTAAACCTGCATGGCTTGACGAAAAAGGACAAGAAAAATGAATGATAAAGTTTTATCTCTAAAAGCATTTATTCAATTATTAGTTGAATCTGCGATATATGCTGATGAAAAATTACAGTTTTCTCCAATAAAGGAAGAAAATATTCTTGCTTCAATTAATCCTCTCCGCGTTGCCGGTATATGCGTATCTTTTGAAGCTGATATTTTAAACAATAATGAAGAACTATTTCTTGATTTTGGAAAATCGGACGGTAATTATAAAGGAGAAATAATATTCAAATCAAACAATGTAGAGATGGTATTTGAAAAAACAAATAAATGATTTGTTAAATCATATAAATAAAGAAAAACGAAGGAGAATTTATTATGAGTATCGGAGAACAATTCAAAGGGTTGGACATGAAGAACTTGATTGGCGGGCCATTAACAGCCGCGGCGGAAGCGAATCTTTTACTTGCAAGAACCACAGCCGGATTTATTAACGAAGTTGGATTTGATGAAAGCAAAAAAGCTCGTTCTGTGCTATTCAAGTTCCTTAAACAAGAACCGACAGAAGACGGGAATATGATTGTACAGGATATGTCTGTAGAGGTTCCTATTTTGGCAATCGTCCCGATTCCTAATCTGCAAATTGACGAGGTAAATGTTCTTTTTGATATGGAAGTTAAACAATGCGAAAAAAGCGAATCTTCCACATCAAAAAGCGGTTCAGTTAGCGGGAAAGTCGGGTGGGGACCTGTTTCTGTCAGCATAAGCGGAAGCGTATCTTCACACAGTTCCAACACTAGAAGTTCGGACAATTCAGCAAAATATCATGTAGATGTTCGAGCAACAAATCATGGAACACCGGAAGGCTTAGCCCGCGTATTAGACATGATGGCATCAGCAATTTCACCTAATATTACTGCCAGCCGTCCGACAGATCAATCCGGCGCGGAGCTTACAGGCGAACGCCGCGAACGCAGTTTAAAGCTTAAGGCATTGCGGGAAAAAAGCATGCAGCTTGAAAATGCTGAAAGAGCGGCACGCGATACCAGAGATATTAAACTAAAGTATTTTACACAAAGGCTGCAAGTTATCCAGAATGACGCAAGCAGAAAATTTTCAGACGCTTATTCAAAGATGGATGATAAAAAGAAGGAAACGCTTAACGAAAATGCCGTAGATACCTTCTGGAATGAATTACAGCTTGGAGCGGATAAAAAAGTTCTTCTTGCGGCTTCTTCCGGAAAAACCGACTCTTCTATTACAACCTATTGTCCTCCCGAGAAAGACTACAGCGATTATACAAATGCTTCAGGATCTGACGGCGAATTTAAAGAAGCTGTAAAATCACAGATTGAATGGGAAAATAAACAAAAAGCTGTAGATGAAAATAAAACAGAATACAATAGCGTAATGATGGGTATAAGTGAAGGCTCAAGCGCACCTGAAAAAACAAAATAAACTTATAAATTAATTAAGGCGGTAAATATGAAAAAATTATTTTTATTAATTATAATTACAATAAATTTCTTTCCTGTTACCGCCTTAGACGGCGAAGATGACAATGTTTTAAGGGATTATTATGTTCAATTGTATCAATCAAATGCTTATATATCTGATTTTGAACAAACGTTCAAATCGGAAAGCGACAGACGTAATTATAAATTATTGCGTGAATATTTAAATAAAAAAGAAGAAATATCGCGTATTTTAAAAATGGCAGGAGATGAATATTATTACGGCTTATCTTACAGTAAATTGTTCGCGATTGACTATCTCCAGAATTTAGAAGACGAACTAAACTTAAGAAATCCTGAAGAAAGAATGCATATACGGTTAAATTCGGTAAGGCCAAGTTTTGATTTTAGCGGCGAATATACTGTGGAATTTATAGAAAAAGAGATTCTTCCAAAGATAAGAGAACGTTTCGCGGAAGCCGCCAAAAGAGATCTCCTTAACGAAGAAATGTATATGCAAATTCAAAGTAATATTGATGTGATTGCCCATGATATTTTTCTTGCGGAACAGGCAATTTACGCGTCATTATCGCCTGAGTTCCGCGATCAGGATTTTAGAATATGGATAAGCCTTACATTTTCAGGGCTTATCGCTGTTCTGCTTGTAGCGTTCTTTTTTATTATATTTAAACGTTCGGATATTTCACTTTCAAAACTTCTTTTAAGCAGCGCAGGCTTACAGTTTATTACGGTTTTTGTATTAATAATCGCAATAATACTGTTCGGCATTCTCAGTGTGCTTAAAGGAAGCGAACTTGCGGCAATACTGTCAGGAATATCCGGATATATTCTCGGAAAGGGAGGTGGTGAAGCAATAACGTCAGTTAAAAAACAAAAAGCTATTTAAAAACGAATTAAAACAGCTTTTGTATAAAAGCTGAAAAACAAAATGAAAACTTTGGAGGTTTTTATGAAATTAGGAAACAGAAAAAATAAAATAACAGAATTTAATCAAAGTGAAATAATACAGAATTTAAACGGTATACTTGATGAAAACCAGTATAATTCAATAAGAAACGGCATTTGTTACATGCTTTCTATGGAATGGCTGCGTTTGTTTGTTATCGGTCCTTCAGGATTACCAAATTTTGCTCCTAATAATGAAATCGAGTATTATAAAATGATTGCTTTGGATTACATAACATATAGCGGATTTATTAAATATGCAAATATTATTATTGATCCGTCGGAATTTAAAAAAGATCCTATATTACGAGCGGATGTTTATGCAAACCTTGATAAGGAGTTAGGAGAAAATTGTTCAAATGGTAAGTTAAAGTTTAAGAGTTTTTTTAATATTACTAATTGTGATAATTTTATTTCAAATATAAGTGCGATTAATAAATATGCTCTTTTTAGATTTGATTGGTTGGATAAAGATAATAAAAATGTTGCACATATGACAGCTTTTATCAGAATTGATGGAGTTTTGTATTTTTTTGATCCAAATTTTGGAATTTTTAAAATATACTCTCCAGATATGAATATATCTGAAGAAGAAGCTTTAAGGACATTATTTGATGATATTAAAGAAACCTATAACGAAGGAAATGAATTTTGTTATGGGCAGATATCTTATAATTAAAAATTATACTTCAAAATCTGAAGAAGAGGATATTAATCTCTTTTTCAGATTTTTTTAAGATGATCATTAAAAATATAGAAACATATATGATAATAAATAATCTTTTTTACAAAATATCAGCTGTTTTATTGATTTTTCTTTCTATTATTTTAACTATTAAAATAATAGAAAGAAAAAATATAAAATTTGAATATTACGCGAAAGAAAGTTTACAAGCAGTTGCAGATGAGCTTAATTTACTTTTTTCAGAAACAGATGCGTTTTATAACGAAATTCTACCATTACTGGAAAGTAAGACGGATTTTAACGAATTAAATCAGTTTGTGAATACAAGAAAAAATGAACTTTTCGCAGATGAAATATATTTTATTGAAATAGACAGCGATTTAAAAACAAAGCCTGATTGGTTAAAGGAAGTAATAGATAAAAATATTAATGAAAATATTTGGGGAGGACCGGTTTTTGATTCTTCAATAGGAAAAAGAATAGCTTATTATATAATTCCTTATAATAAAAACGAAACATATATTGTTTTTATATATTCTTCGAGTAAAATATACAAAAAACTGCTCCAAACAGATATAAGCCGTTTCGGTATTCCTTATATAATGAACAATTTAACATATTTTATCGCGCATCCCTTGGGAGAAACAAGAAGTTTGCTTCAATTGGGATATGAAAATAATAATAAAGTACTTATCAGATTAAGCGATGATGTGATTCAAGGAAAAAAACTTGGAAACAATTATCATCATATTAATACAATAACAAAACAAACCGCTTCTGAAATCCTGATAAAACTAGATAAAACCGGTTGGTTTTTAGGTTTTATAACTTATGACGGCAAATCTCTGGAATCGGCAGAATATCAAACAACCTTACGCCGTTGGATTATCTTGCTTGTATTTATAGTCAGCGTTTTACTTATAATAACATGGCATCTATTTGCCTGCGATAAAATAAAAAAAATTATCATTTTAGTTTATCCCGCAGCGCTGCTTGTGATATTAGTATCAATAATATCCGCTTATAATATCTATCCGCTTGAAACAGTAAATTATAACAAAACAAATGAATTTAGCGAAACACACCTTCAGGAAATTTATCCAAAATGGGATATGAGACGATTAATCAGTCAAAACAGTTTACAGGCATTTATTAGAGATTATCAATATGAATCGGAAATTCTTTACGGAGAGTATGCGAAATTAATACCTACAGGAGTTTATTTTTACGGCGCGGATTTTATTAATCCTTATACCATTAGACTTACCGGAACATTTTGGCAAAAGTTCCTTATACTTGGCGAGAATTATCCGCAAGAAATGCTAGATATATATTATTATGAAGACTTTGACAAAAAAGGCGTATTTTTACCCGGCGCTTATATAAATAAAATTGATCAAACTGATATTACAGAAACCATGATTGGAGATTATCCAATGCGTCTTTTTCGATGGAATTTTGATATAGAAAGTGTACAAAAACTTTCATATTCTCTTTATCCTTTTGGTAAAAATAATATAGAATTAACATTTTGGGCAAACGATATTGACAGTAATGTGATATTAGTACCTGATTTAGATGGATATATGCAGTTATACCCGACTGCAAAACCGGGAATTGACCGTTATTTTCACCTAAAAAGCTGGGATGTTTATTCATCTTATTTTACTTACAAAATGGAATCATATCTTAGTAATTTTGGTAATATTGACATACAGGGTGTAAATCAATTTCCCGAGCTTATTTTTTGTATTTCTATAATGAGAAGATTTGGTGATATTCTTATAGGCAAAGTTATTCCTTTAACAATCGTTCTTTTATTGCTTTTTACTATTCTTTTTGTCCGTGACAGATCAGACGGTTTCAATAACATCATAGGTTGTTCAGGATTGTTTTTTGTTTTAATAATAGATCATATTAACTTACGCGAAAGTATAGCCCCTGAAGAGATTATGTTTCTTGAATTTGCATACTTTTTATCATACGCCTTACTGTTATTTGTCGCTGTAACATCTTTTGATATTTTCAAACGTGGCGAAAAATACAGCATTAAATTGGATTCTATAATAAGAAAATATTTTTGGACTTTTGTGATGGGGGTTATGACTATAGTGACAGCAGTGCGGTTTTGGTAAAGGATTTTTTTATTTATGTTTAGAAAAAATAAAATTCCAAACATAAAGCCATCAGAACCTAATTACTCCTGTTTTTAATAGTGTATAAATTGAGATGTGCCCAATTATTTCTATTACACGATTCGGGGAGGACGATGATAATAACAGTAATTCTGGTTTGGAGGATGTGTTGTGTTTAAAAAATCAGCAATAGATGAATGGTTACCTTTAATGGATCAAGATATATGCTTGAATACAATAGAAAAATAAGACAGGTGCAAAGCTAATAAAAAAATGGAAGAAAGTTTGATGAAAATAAAAATTATATAATTTAAATTAAAAGGTTAATAGAAAAAAATAAATTAGGAGAACCCCTAAAAACAATAACAAATTAACAAAAAATAAGATATAATGGAAATATGAAACAGAAAAGATTTGGTGTACATAGCACTGACGATACGTCTTGATGGTCAAAAATGAAGTTGCGAACTAAAGTTCGAGGGATGTGGATAGAGCAAAATGAGGGTGCTAAGTTTTGGATGGGGATAATGAACGAGCTTAAAACCCGAGGTTTACAGGACACATTGATAGCTACAGTTGACGGGCTACTGGTTTCCCTGAAGCGATAAACGCTGTTTTCCCTGACGCTGAAGTTCAACTTTGCATGGTTCACATGGTTCGAAATTCAGTCAAGTACGTTTCATTCAAAGACAGAAAAGAAATCACCGGCGACTTAAAAGAAATTTATTTAGCGCCGTCTGCGGATGCCGCCGAAACC
>Ga0209755_10005682_pt1 | contig 14087 bp, 6 predicted proteins | sample TergutCo191P1_FD_187301 | JGI IMG/M metagenome (GOLD analysis project Ga0209755, IMG submission 187301) | Cornitermes sp. P1 segment gut microbial communities from Petit-Saut dam, French Guiana - Co191P1 (SPAdes) (version 2) | ecosystem: Host-associated > Arthropoda: Insects > Digestive system >... | reverse complement strand
AATTTGGGGGGGGGGGGTGGAGAATAGAAGATAATAGAATACTAACTGGGTTTGAGCACACTCAGTCCTGATGCACATAGTTCTTTTTGACAGGCCATTTTTGTCCCTTAAGCTGATGTCCAAATCATGGGAACCCTTTCCTTGAATAAAGTTCCAGATTTCCCCTAGACTTGGACTTCTAACACCCTCAGGGTCTAAGAAAAGGAACCCAAATAGGTATGTCTGAGTGTCACCAAGGCTTCACACTCACAAAATGAGTTGAGGTTTCCTCCTCTGCCACACATCTCTTACACGAGGGACTGGCCATCGGCCCCGTTATATAGAGATGTTATCTCAGGGTGTTATGTACAGTAAGGGGGCCAGGATTGTATTGTGTTGAAGGAGAGTAGCCTGGTCCAGTAAACATATTGACCGAGTTCTCCTTTGCTAAGTTACTTAGGTTCCCATTATGGAGCTCTGTAAAAGAAATACTCCGCTTCAGGAACCTTCTATTACATGTGTGGGATACTGTAGGATTGCTTACAGTGACAATCACAGTATAAAACATAACAATGTTTATTATGGTCTTAAAGTCATAAGTTTGGTGTCATGAATTGCGGCCCAATTGCCGTGATTTAGTTTGTGTATGCTACTGGGTTTTCTCTAGCGATGTTGGCTGCGGCATAGAGCAGGGCTGCTGTGTAGTGAAGAGGCGTCTGGTTGGCCGTGAGCAATGATGTACCGCTGGGTTCACGGCTGGGCTTGGCCGGAGGTCCACAGTGAAATGTAGCGACTGAGACTTGTGCAGTTGCAGGCCGAGTGCTGCTAGCAGCAGGCTCGGCTGAGCGGTGTAGTGCCCCGCATTGTGGCCGGGCAGTCGGGCGTTGTTCCTCCCTTGATGTATGAGACCTGCTATTCTTATCTTGCTGTGTCTTTTGACATGAGCGTTGATTGCTCTCAGCCTACCAACCAACCAAAGATCTAAATGAGGGCGGAGACTTGTGCTTTGTACAAGTCGACGTCCCTCGTTCTGTATAGCCATTCCTACGCTAACCGCATCGCTGGGCTTAGTAACACACCTAAAACTATATCGGATTATGCTTACGCTAACGATTTCCGGTCGCGGTTAAAAACTCCGACGCAAGCATGCTGAGTTCCATTGCTTATGTGTCAATAGGTCCTATTGGAGGAACAACTTTGGTTGGAAGGCTTCCTGGGATTCGAACCCAGAGTGGTCAAACTAAAGTTAATGTTTGACTAACTGCATAAAAATTGTCGCTTAATATGGGAAGAGTGCTGGGCGTGTCCCTTCTTTGCAAGTTATGTTCTGGCATCTGCCTTACAAGTGAGTAAAAGCACGGAAAAATCTCAGTCGGGGTAGCAGAAAAAGAGCCAGTTGGCACAGTTCGATGTGTCCGCGGGCACCTTGTGGGTAACCAGTATGAGTGCCAGTCCTGGTTACACACATAGTGTGCTGGACAAGTGTCGACCTGCGTCCCCTAGGACGCAGGTCGACACATGGTCAGCGCAGATGCCTGCCACGCTGCTCAACTAACGGGTTCCCTATATCAGCTAACTTGGAGTCACTCTCTCAGAGATCTTATATGTTCGGAGAAGTATGGGACTCCCAAATCGTCTTGAATTTGCCTGCTACCAATGTACCATGGTTCATTGGTAACAATGCGAAGACACTTGGACTGCAGCCCTTGCAGTTTGTTGATATGGGAGCGAGCGACGAACCTCCAAACGGGACACGCATAGTCCATCATGAGGCGGATGAACTGCTTATACAGCATAACATCATTTCTGATGGAGAGACAGCTTCTCCTGTTCAGGAGAGGTTCCAGCATTCCCAATCTCTGTGCCGCTTTCTTTCTCACCTGACGAGTATGTTTCAACGTGATGAGCCGTTTATCAAGGGTCACCCCCAAGATAACGGGCGTCGCCGAACCATTCGATTGGCTCCTCGAAGAGCTGTACTGCACGGGGTTTCGGGTTGCGACTACCTGTCATGGCGCAGAGCTTCGCGGAGGTCTTCGGCACATTTGTGGCGATCCTTCATTCACTCAGCCACCGCTCTAGGTCACTAAGATAAGTCTCCAGATATTTGACGAGCAGCGCTGGCTTATGGGACGCGGCTATGACAGCCGTGTCGTCCGCATAGTCACCTCGACGTGGCGTGAAGGCATATCTTTTCCATATTGGCTGAATAGGACGGGTAAAGTAATTCCAACCTGACCTACGCCAGCCCGCATGCGACGACTAGTGGATGTGGCAGTTTGGAAGGACGCATCGAACGTCCGTCCCTTCAGGTATGAGGATATGATTTTGACTAGATACGAAGGAAAATTAAGGATTGTGAGTTTGTAGAGGAAGCCGTCGACCCATACAGCATCGAAGGCCCTAGTCACATACAGGAAAACTGCGCTTGTTAGTCTCTTCTCTTCAAAGTTCCTGGATACTCGTTCTACAAGGTGGGCGAGCTGTGGCGTAGTGCTGTGTTGAGGTCTGAATCCAAACTGCTCATCGCGCAGAAATCTTCGCAGAGAATCATGGAGAGCAGGGTTTCTATGTACAGTTTGCCATTCGTATCTAGTAGAGTTACGGGTCGACAGGACGAGGGAAGTGCCGGGTCTTACCCGAGGTGACCTGCAAAACTCCCTGATCAAAGATGCCCAGATTCTCCGGCTCCTTCCAGGCGATGTTTTCAGGCAAGTATCTCCCTAGGTTCTTAACCAGTAGACGCACACAGTCCTCTGGGAGAGGTGTGAAAGCTCACACCCATGCTCCCATCAAGGGAACGCTACGCACTGACTGGCTCTAAACACCTCTGCGGTTCGTGGGACAAGCATTCGCATCTCTTTAATGGCCCGTAAACATGTCAAGAAGCCGCGCGTGCCCGTGACGCCTGAGACGTACATTGGGGTCTTATTTTGCCGATTGACTTCGGGGACGGTACTATTAGAAGCCACTTGCCCGCTTTTGGTGGTGCCATCAGGCATGCCACACACAATTCCGGACATATCTCCGAGAGACAAGCGCGTAGTCTCTGCCTCATGGGGCGTGCAGTGGGATCTGAACCTTTGCCTGGCGACTTGTGTGACCCACTTGGCTCTTGTAGGACGGCGACTCCGGCTACTACCGTAGTTTTTGCCGGCCTATCCTCGGTCGGACGGAGTTGCCGGCTGTTCTGGGCAGCTAGTTCGCCTCGGACCCGTCACCGAACAGATGCCAGGGCGCAGGGAGGCGGCTGGCTCAGACGGCCAGTCTGAGCTGGAAAGCTATTTACCTTACCTTTTGTTCACATGGAGCTGCAGTGAGTCGCGGGAGATCCGATCCTCACCACTATCTCCACTGGGACACTCGAGTGCCGAAGCGCTCGCAGGAATAGCTTTAGTGGCCGCAATGGCCCTCTTGCCAGCGGCCACTGCCTTCCTCAGTTTGCGCAGAAATACTGGGGAAAGTTCTATAGCCTTCTGATAGCCTTAGAGGCTAACTCCTGCCTTTGCATTTAGCGCCACCGGTTAAAAGTGCGCCTACACTAATACCGCGGTTCGGCGCTGAGGAGAATTATACTACAAAAGTCCCACCTAGAAAACACCCTTGCGTAAATTACTAATTGCTGCCACCAGATGACACCAAATCTAATATCGTCAAATTACTCTCAACTTTATCAATGGGGATTCGAAATTCGGGATTCAAGGATAATATAACATAATCACACTTAAATATCCAATTTTCCAAACAAATATGCCTATATTCTAGTCTACCAACAAACTATCAATATCACTTCCAATAAACTTAGTAAATTCCTAAATAAGTACAAAATTTAAATCTAAAATTTATTTAAAATATTTGCTTCGCCTTTTTGTATGATCGTAGTCTAAGTTGCGTAAATTTTGAATTTAGAGTTTCAATCGCACAACAAACAAAATTGCCAAAATTGCTCAACTCACAAAGAAAATTTATAACGAAATTGTAATTTCAATGCAGTCAACAAGACTCACCTTTTATCAATAAAGAACAGCTGCACTTTATCATTTTAGCCACTCTGCTGCTTTTCAATTACGTGTTGTCACTTGGAATAAATCTCCAATTTGTAGTAAATCTTCAGCTTGTAGGCACCATACAGCAGGTAATGCACAACAAACAGTACGTCGGTATGTGAGCAAGTGAGGGTGATTTTACTTCAAACGGTTATATTTATAAAATCAACCTTGCAACTAAGACATTCCTTGGAGTTTAATAAACTCCGAGAAAACATTACTGCACGTTCAAGTATAATGAACTGCCTGCTTGTGCAGCGTTTGCAACTATTCGTTTCCTATTAACTAAAGTATCGTGCAGTGTAATAATAAAATATACAATATTTTTACAAATTAATAATGTACATTGTAATTACTCTCTGCATTCATTACATCACCCCGCCTTTAAACGATAATTTGGGGTAAAACACTGGGTAGGCCAAGGATTTAAACCAAATTTCGTCTGACGTAATAATTCAGGCATCGTAATGAATGCAACAGCAAATCAAAACATGTTATAACAACAATGCAAATATTGGTTCCTCCTGGTTTTTAAGTTTTGAAACGTCTACGGGAGAATGTGCGAAGCGATCTGATCAGTGGCGGAAAAACACATGGTTGCTCCACCATGACAATGCGCCAGCCCATGCTGCCCTCCTGACTCGACGGTTTTTGACTAGTGCCACATCCTCCCTACACGCCCAACCTTACACCCAGCGACTTTCTTATTTCCAAAACTGAAAATGAAGCTTTCAGGGCGAAGATCTCAGACGTTGGAGGAAATTCAAGCACAGTCGCAGGCCGTCCTGAACACGCACTTCCAAGAATACTTCGAAAACTGGCAGTGTCGCTGGGATCGTCGTCAAACCTCAAAAGGGGACTACTTTGATGGCGATGCCGGCCCCTAATGTCTAAGGTAAGCCTTTCTGTGTTTGCAACTGTCCCGAACACTGCTGGATGTTCAGGATCGTAATAGACTACCCAGGGACATTAATTCAACGATTCCCAAGGCACTTCCTTTGTGTTTGTAAACAGTTTCGAAATAAACCGTATATATTTAAGACCTTTGTTTACTCTGATCTTGAAGGAGGGCTATAATTCACTCTGCGTGTTAGACTGCAAGAGTGTTTATATGCCTGTTTGTCCTGATGAGTAACGCAATTTTTATCAGGTCGTGATTGTGTTAGTAATTCACACAGGCCTTGTGTTGCCTTGTACATCCACAAACATGTGTTTATCTTTATATTTAAAACTAGACCGCCAAATTTTAAAGGAACCGTCAGTATCATCTTGGTAAACACCAAAAGTTGGATCATAGGAGACTTTACGTGTTAATACGTTATGAATGTACTTTGAATGCGCAGGTAAAGCATCCGTTTGTGATTCAGTCTGCTATAAAGAGAGGAACTAAACCAATTATACGTTACAGTACGGGTTTCGTTTTAAACCTCGGTTTGTTACTAGCAGTTTCTTTAATGGGTAATGGGATGGTTTTTTTGTCTCGGTTTTCAAGTACGGATCTCGATGCAAACAAACTCGTGTCCATTTATGTTCGTTACTTTTTTAGTATCTTTTTAACAAGAGGTAGTGTGGTTTCCTGAGAACGATTTTCCTACAGTTTCGGAGATACTAGAATCATTATTTATTAATGATCTTAATACACATGAACCAACACTTGCGAGTTGTGCAACTATAACCTGCCCTTTAGTAGTAAGGGTTTACGTTTACTCTTGAAACTGATTTTAGTATCTACCAACGCTAGGAAACAATTCTTATATTTGATAAGTTGCTCTTTTCGTCCTTAGTTAAGTTATTATTTCCGTTTAGCGTATTTATAAAAAGACAATAGCTTTTATGAGTTCATCGTCTGCAGATGCAAGCAACGTGCGTCTGGCTTTTGGTCCCTAGTCTTTAATGGCGTGGAGAAAGTGTAGATGTGACTACCATGTACAAGTTCAAAAACTTCAGTATTTTCCCCTCGAAAAATCTTTGTTCTAGATCTTAGTAAATCGTTAATCGATTGTGTTAGATCCAAGAATAAATAATTGTGCGAGTCTTTACAAGCTTCCAGGTATATTTTATGAAAACGAACTGTTTTCTGGGTAGAATTGTCAAGCCAAGTGCACAATCTGAGTCTTGAATCTCGGATTCTTAAACTATATACTTGCTATTTAGAGAAATGTCACGTGACGACGCACCTTCCTGAAATAAGATCTGTGTAATAAGAACCGGACTAACGTACTTAAGTAAATAATTCGCACACATTTATAGAATAGGCAGAGTCCATTAAATCACCCAACACTATTGGTGCAGGTGCATTTTCATAAATTTCGAAGTCTGTATACCTTTGACAAATAAATAAAGCGCCGGTTCTTGTTCTTCATCAGGAGGCCTAAATTTTAACAGACGACGCCCGGTTGCGTTAAATTTTTAAACGTTTTTGTATTCTCGTCTAAAATAAAAAGGTAGCAGTTCTGTTTATCCCTACACAGGACTTTCTGCCAGAGGATGCTACCTCCGAATCAGGCTGCTTCCTGCTGACAGAGTGAACGTCAGCAGTCGGGATAGTTCTCTCTCTGTACAAAAACAGTTTCTTAGCCAATATTTTGTTCGCTTAAAACCAGTCGTTGCAAATATATATTTTTGCAATTGTAGCTATTGGCATGTTGGTACAGTTAACAGTCACTGTAGCTGTATGAGGTAGCTGTTTTTAATTCATAGTCGTAGCCGTTGACAGTATAGGTTTAGTTGTCGGCTGTAGATGTAGCTGTGGTAAGCTTGTGCAAGTCTCAACCCTTATTGTGTAGGCACTTCTAATCGCAATAAAGGTTAAAAGCAAAATATACCACTCCAGTTTAAAATTCTAATTTATACTGAGACCCCCTAGACATGTTACGACCTGTTTAAACCATTATTCATAAACGCACGTGTTTCCCGGATGTAACTGTGCTAATCGGTTTTACAACCTGTCGCTGGGTTTGTCCTGGACCAGACATGGCAACAGTGAATTATGCTTCCTCCTGCAAAATTTACACCTCCATTATACCTTACATTGCGGTGTCCTGACTGTTACCCAAGCAATTAAAACAATTGATTCTGCTTAATTAAATTCAACGTTTGCTGTGATCCTGCTTTCCTAAACTGCTTACATGTATACAAGGGATGGTTCCTTCTACAGAAAACACAAGAGCTGTGTCTGGCTACATATGCATGCTTGGTTGGTTTGGTTATGCCACTGCTTTTACTATTCCTAGGGTGGTGGCGCGTGAATTAGTTCAAGAGCCTGACATTTACCTTCCTGCAATTTAATGATTAATTCAAGCCCAGTGATTCCTTGGGAAACTGCTGTCATTTCCCATTTTTTTCTGGTTACTTCATCCACATGCTCTGTCAATATCCGAGGCAACAACATTTCATGCAATGGTATGCTTGAGCATACCATTGCATGAAGTGTTGTCTAATGCCTTAATAGCATTCAAATTACTTTGAAACAGATTGATCAATGCTCTTAAATCCGTGGCTGATCACTGGCAGTGACAATAATTTCTTCACATGAGCTGCAGCTATTAAACGCTCATTGTAATACCTATTACATTAGCATATTCCAGGCTACATGAAAGTTCTGATGTGTAACTGGGAGATTCTGAATTAGCTGATGTGGCAACATTAGTTTCAGAAGACAAGAAATAGTGATTTTTTTTTTAAAATCGCCCAGTGCTTGGTTATTAATTATCAGACTGCTGAATTTGTCATGAAAATGTTTAAACTCTGTTATCTAACCTTTGAATTTCGGAATTTCAATACTGAGCAATTTAATCTTAGGCGCTGAACAACTGCCATAGTCATGTATTGCTCTACGCTTCTGCAATTGTCTTGCTCGTCTGTCTTCTGAAATCAGCCTACCATTCCTATCTTTCAGTTCTCAGTATGTTTCAGTGAATGCTTCCCTATCTAGCTCATGCTGTTGCGTTTCATCATCGTATTTCAGCTCATCCTGTACAGCATTTTATTCTTTCTACACCTTTTCCAAAAAGTGTAGCCTAACGTTTGCATTATGCATGGCTACAGTATCTGGCAAATCCGATGCGTCATTTTTGCCTTGACTGCTGCTCGTTTTCTGAGTAACAATTTGCGTGTTTGGGAATCTGTGGTACTAAGGAGCCAACGTACCGATTTATGTGCTGCTATGATCCAAGGTTCCGTCTACGCACGATGGCAAATGTGCTGTTCGGAAGCCGTCTACCGCTCTGCTTTCGTTGTCGCTTGTTTCTCTGCTGTTGCGCTCTTCTTGCTTGAATTTATTTTGCTTGCGGTTCATAATAGCGTCGATACTAACCCACATTATGGCACGGTAATGAGCAATGTATAGATTTGCTATAATTAACTGTATTTGGTTCAAATCTCTGTATTTTGGGTACACTTGGGCACTATTAAACACAACTCCTCTCTCCAGCTACATCGGCGCTCACTGCTCTGGTCACACTGCTGCTGAACTGAACTGATATAAATATTTTTACAAAGCCCTCACTCGCTGTAACCGCCATAGCCATTCAAAGATACAGCACGGTCAATACATTTAAATAAAAAACTATTTAAGTGTACGCAACATACCTGATTGTTGACATAGTTCTAATTTCATGATATCAACCCTACTTTACTTGCCAACTAACGCAACTAACCCTAGTGCCATGACAAACTGCAGACATCACGCTTCACACTAGGTTTCACGTCTTTTTTATATATGATGTTGCCTTATGCCAGGGGCGCATAAGTCCCCGTAATCCACGAATTCTAGGACCAAATTTTACCGGTAGTGTTTGCATTTTTACCTGTGAGTTTTCCTTGTGAAACTTGCTGCATGTTTTCGTTACAGCGCCTGTATTTTGCATGTCGCTTCCACATTTTTAGAACACGTACATACGTGCATCATGCCTCTACTGATCAATACACTCATATGGATGCAGGTATCGCAGATCAGTCGCGTACACCCAAATCAATGACTCTGCCTGGTTTACTTTGATTATATAATATACTTGTATATGTCTCACAAATTGCTATTAAATTTGTGAAGTTGCAGGATTTTTTCGATTAAATATAAATTATATGTCGAATTTGTATACGAATGAGGTGTAGTGATTATGCAGTATTACGACATTACATGTACAAATGCATTGGATACCACTACTACTTTTACCTCTACTACGAAAGTAATTTCGATCTATTTTAGAAAAGTAAATTGTGGAGCAACAAATTATCCGCGCCGAATTTAAGTCTATTGGTGCTAGTCAGAGATATATGATAGAGTAATAAGTGCCTGAACCCCTTACGACCTCTGCCTCTGACGAAGATTTTTGGGTGAACGGAAGGAAACGAAAATGACCCTTTACCCTGCGATAGGAGGGAGAGGGAAGCGCGCCGAAAAGCTTTGGTTTATTCCTATTTGGGAACCTCCAGTGTAAGGAGACATCACATCCTGCTATGCGATTTTCGGCATTTTGGTGCCTTGAAACCCCTATTTCTTTCCGGTTCGGAAAATCCGGAGTATAAGGTGATGTTAGATTTTGCGTTGTGATTCGTGGCGTTCTGGAGGCCTGAGAAAACGATTTTCTTCAGATTCGCAAAACGTGTATTTCACGATGGAGTATGATCTTGTGATTTCTTTCAATTTGAGTCAATGACAATGCGATATATTCCAGTTACATAAACCAGGATTTTGAAAGTACTTCAGTAGTTATTCTGTGATTTCCAGTTTTTGGCGAGAAGAAAAGTAGATATTTAATGACATGGTAAGCAAGGAATTTAAAGGGTGTTATGTTGCGTGGTGATTTCCGAAATTATAGCGTGCTAGATTACTTTTCGGAAAACCGGGAATTTTAGACCTCGCATCTTTCGTCGTGATTTGTAACATTTTCTCTGGAAGGAAATGCATAATTTTTTAACATTGAACCCTGATCTTGACCCATGACACATCATGCCCTATGATCTTTGAGAAATTGTCATTGACCCCAGTCGCCTAATCATATATATATGTGTATGTGTGTGGTCATGTAGATTATATAATAATTAATCTACGTTATTTATATAGTATATATAACTGATGTGAGGGTTTTTGACGGGGCGTGAATGCATTTTATTAAATAGTCCTTTCTATTTTCGACATTTTGGAAAGCTTAAAAAAGCGATTTCTTTCTTTAAGAAAAACCCACTTTTAAAAGGACGTCGGATCTTCCTCGATTTCCTTCATTTTTTCAGCCTGAAAATAAATGGAATATCTAATCTTGCGCGTTGTTTCTGTTTAAACGATATCTTTCCCATTCCTAAATCACGGGGATAATGTTACGTGGGATATTTTGCGGGGGTTTCAGGCATTTTTATTATCCAGCGATGTAATTTTCGGCATTCTAGCGCCTTGATAAAGCAATTTCTTTGCGATACGGAAAATGTGGATTTTAAGGGACGTCAGATTTTGCGCGGTGATTTGTTGCATTTTGGCTGGCTGAGAGTCAAATTTCCTACCGATTCGGAAAACCCAGAGTTCCAGTAGATGTAGGTTCTACTGTGGTTTCCGGTACTTTTACGAACTGGGAATGTTATTTTTTCCGGTTCCATAACCAGGAGTTTAAAGGGACTAGAGTAGTATTTCTGTGATTCCGGTTCTTTGGCGGGATGAAAAGAATGTGTTTAGTGACTCAAAAACCCGAAATTTAAGGAGAGTTATGTTGAGGGGTGATGTACGACATTTTGGCGGGCTAGATTACTTCTCCGAAAAGTGAGAATCGGCGTATCTTGCACCGTGATTTCTAATATTTTGCTTCTGAGAAAAAGCGTGACATGTAACCTTGACACTAGATAAGTCATCAAGCTATATGGCTGTTCATCCTTTGAACTTGACGCCTTTCGCCGACAAATGTGGTCATACATTATACAAAATAAAATTAATCTACATTTTATATATTACATATAATTTTTTTCAGATATCTTAAAAACGTTTTACCACAGTTGGAAAATCTCTGATTCATTAGAATATTTTACTGTGATTTTCGACATTTTCGAAAGCCAAAAAAACCATTTTTATTATCTGTTACGGATAACCCAAAGTTTTGGACACCCGCACTTCAGCGATGATTTCCGGAATTTCGGAGGAAAGAATACGCTTCTTTTTTTCTACCTGAAACTGTATGGGACATCTAATCTGGAGTAGTGATTTACGACATTTTGACAGTCTAAAATAACGATATCTTTCCTATTGCTTAAAGGCGATAAATAAAAGTACTTGGATTATTGCGCAGTGACTATAGGCATTTTGGTGGGCTGAAAAAGGTATTTCTCTAAAATTCGGAAAAATATGTATTTCGAAGAACGTAAATCATATGTACGGATTTTCGGAATTTAAGGGCCTTATGAAGGTAAATGGGAATTCTAACGATTTCAAAACGCCGAAATTTAACTGGACTTATGAAATAGTTCTTAGAGTCCCGGCTTAGAGCGGGCAGAAAATGAAATTACGGAATTTAATGGTTGTTAGGATGTTGCGTTTTGATTTCGTATAGTGTATCGAGTTAGATTAATTCCTTTTCGGAAATCCTGTTTACTATATTGTTTCGATAGGCAAAATGATCGATGTCCAGAAATCGCGTTTTCAGGTCACCAAGACACTGAAAATAAAAACAAAGAAACACTCAACAAATAAGTACAGAATTGACGATTCCTTTAAAATTTGGATTAGGCACGTTTGTACGATTGCACGTTTGTTCTAATCAACATTGAAAAACGATGCATTGCAGATTTCACACATCACATTACGATAATAAACTGCCGAACACAAAAATTGTTTATTATATTTTTGGTTAGGCAAAATTACCGATGTCCAGAAATCGCGATTTCAGGTCACCAAAATGCTGAAAATGAACATAATAAAACACTCAACAAATAAGCACAGAAGTGACGATTGTTTTAAAATTTGGATTAGGCACGTTTGTACAATTGCACGATTGTTCTAATCACCATGGCAAAAAGCGAAATTGCAGATTTTACACATCATAACACGAATATAGACTTTTAAACACCGAAATTGTTTACTATGTTATTTGAGTAGAGAAATGTTAGCTCTCTAGAAATCGCATTTTCAGGTTACCAAATTACTGAAAATTAACACAATAAAAAACTAAAGAAGAAGTACACATTTGACTAAACCTTTAAATTTTCGAATAGGCACTTTGTAATTTTCATTTTTGTGTTATTCGTATAATGATATTCGACCATATGCCCATTTCTACTTGTTAATATGCTGGAACCGTGACTCGCGCAACGGAAAAATCCTTTATTATCATTCAACGTACATTCTATCTAGAGTTGTGTAGGTTTGAAACGTAACTAACGCCAACAGAAAATCTCCAATTCTTGACGTTAGAAATGTCGAGTATAATTCCTACATATATGATGAAGCAAGACTTGGCAAAGGAAGAAAGTCATTATTGACTCTTCTTTAAATGTTCTGCTTTCAAAGCCTGAACCGGTGACACCGGTAAACCGGACTACATGTTTACTGAGAACCCAAATTACCTGCGCTCCTGATTCCGAAGATACCGGATAAATCCGGCACCCCTGATTTCCGCAAGACTCCGGCATACCAGTGTTCCGAGTAACTCCGGCACACCGGTATTCCTGGTGACTTAGGTACCCCGTAGTTCCGGGTGACTCCGTCACCATGGAGATCCTTAGGCACCCCGTAGTTTCGGGTGAACCGAACCCACAGGGTTACGGGTATATCGGGCATCACGGAGATCCGGGTGAATCCGACAACCCGGAGTTTCCGGTTCTTCTGCACCCCGGAGTTGCAAGTGAGTAGGGCACTCCGGAGTTGAGTATGACTCATGTAACTCAGCGTTTAGAGTGACTCCGGCACAACAGAGTTCCAGCTGACTCCGGCACCCCGGATTTCCGAGTGACTTCGGCACTCAGGTGCTCCGAGTGACTTCGGCATCCCGGAGTTACGCGTGAATTCGTTACCCCGGAGACCCGAGGGACTCAGGCACCCCGGTGTTCCGGGTTAACCCGGGGTTCGGAATGACTTCGGCATACCAGGGTTGCGAGTAACTCCGGCACCCGGAGTTCCGGGTCACTCCGGGACCCAGAATATCAGGTGACTAGTGTGTGACGTCCCCTTAAACTTTTAGTATTACACGTCTGTGAGATATCGCGTCTTCAAGACGCAAAAAGGGTGGAAATCACTGAATAAGTTCCGATACAGATTCTAATTGGATAAACAATAACATAAAAATTAGAAGAAATAAAACCACATAAGAACTGGAAACAAAAAATAACTACTACGTTTAGAATGTTTCATTTCTCATGCCGCCAAGGACCGCGAAACATCCAGCAGTATATGTCATCCACTTAAACAACACGTATTCCGGAACGTCACGAAGGAGCTTTCACAAGCTGCCAAAATTACAACTACAAGGGTGTATCCATAAGTTCCAGGACAGTACTTGTAAAAAGAAGTTTGCTTACCTTGGATGCTAAATTCCTCCATCGCCTTCAAAGTACTCCCCTTTTGCACGAATACCCCGTTCCCAGCGATTCTGCCATGCTTGGAAGCATCCCTGGAAGTCCCTTTTTGGAAATCTGCCAAGTTTTCGCTGCGATTCCTCTTGAATCTCTTCAATGGTATCGTATATTTGACCCTTCATCCGATGCTTCAGCCTGGGGAAGAGGAAAAAGTCACAGGTGGCAAGATCGGTTGAGTTTGGGGGATGGGGAATCGCTGTCATGTTCTTGCCCAAAAACTGCGAAACTTTAAAGGACCTGTGAACCGAGGCAATGTCGTGGTGGTTAGTGAGGTTCTGGTTTTGCCATTTCTGTGGCATCTTGCGCCGCACATTTTAACGTAACCTTCTTAGAACATCACAGTAGAATTCTGCATTCACCGTCATTGCAGATGGAACAAATTCCCGGTGTACGATCCCCTCTTGGTCAAAGAAACAAATGAGCATCGTCTTCAATTTGCTTTTTTTTACATACGTGCTTTTTTGGGTCTTGGAGACCCAGGACTCTTCCATTGTCCCTGGGTCGTTAGCATAA
>Ga0209755_10005681_pt1 | contig 14087 bp, 12 predicted proteins | sample TergutCo191P1_FD_187301 | JGI IMG/M metagenome (GOLD analysis project Ga0209755, IMG submission 187301) | Cornitermes sp. P1 segment gut microbial communities from Petit-Saut dam, French Guiana - Co191P1 (SPAdes) (version 2) | ecosystem: Host-associated > Arthropoda: Insects > Digestive system... | reverse complement strand
AAGATACATTTACGAAAGGGAGTCATCGGCTCGGAACGCTGGGGAGAAAAAATGCGCAAACGAATCGCGGGTGAACTTGGCGTTGAATTGTACGACATCTACGGGTTGACGGAAATCTACGGACCGGGCATCGGTATCAACTGTCAGAAGCAGGAAGCGATGCATATGTGGACAGACTATATGCACTGCGAAATTATCGATCCGAAAACAGGTAAACTCGTTCCCGACGGAGAAACAGGCGAACTTGTCCTCACAACATTGCGCAAAGAGGGAGCGCCTCTTATCCGTTACCGCACGCATGACCTGACAAAGATCGTTCCCGGCAAATGTGAATGCGGAATGGACTTCCCCCGCATCGCTACGATTATCGGACGATCCGATGACATGGTCAAAGTCCGCGGCGCTATCATCTACCCGAGCCGCGTCGATGAACTGCTCGCGACTATCGACGGCGTAAGCAGCGAATATCAAATTATGATCGATCATTTAAACGGCAAAGACATATTGAATCTGCTCTTTGAAACAAAAATTCCGATGGGAGACGAAGCGCACAACCTGGAAAGAATTGTCGAGCATGAGTTTAAGCAAATAATAGGCATCATGCCGAAAGCAAAAGCGGTTGGAATGGGCGAGCTTCCGCGCAGCGAAAAAAAATCAACCCGCGTATTTGATAACAGGTATTAAAAAAAAACGCCTGACAATGTCAGGCGTTTAATCCAAAATTCAATCAATTAGGGATTTATTTTTCCCATTATATCCGCGATTTTTTGAGTCTGAGCGGGTGTCATAGTACTCTCATCAAGACCGGAATATTTTGTTTCAAGAGCGTCAAATTTAACAAATAATTCAGATAATGCGACAGACGCTGCAGAATCTCCTGCTTGAATTTTTTCCATCAATGGAACCATTTCATTAACTAACTTCTCAGCATCCGCGATATATGCATCCCATGTAATTCCGCTTACAGATACCGGCGCAGGTGCGGGAGGAGCAGCTTTATCCTTCTTACAGGCACCTACAGAGAACATGACTAATGCTACTAAAGCAATAATCCCAAGAATTTTAAATGTGCTTTTCATAAAACACTCCTTTAATGTGTTACCTGCCTGCTGAAGCAAGTATTCTTTAACTTAAACCGCCCACAAGAGCAGTCCGTGGTCACACCACATTTCTCCCAGCCAGAGAACTTTTTTTAAAGACGAAAATAACAACGTCTTCATTACAGGATCAGAGTGTATCACAAAAAGGAAAAATTGTCTATAATCGCAGATAAAATTTAAGTAAAGATACTCAACGAAAAATAAATTTTATCTTTCTAGGATAAACTCTACGCGGCGGTTTTTCCATTTTTCGTCTTCAGGTTCATTAAAACCGACGACTGTTCTTGATGTTCCCATGCCCGCGTATGAAAATCTTGTCCTTGCGATATTATGATTTGTCGCAAGATATTCTCCGACGGCTCTTGCCCGTTGTTCACTCAATGGTTTATAGATTGCTTCCTGTCTTATCCGTTCCGGAGTTCCCTGGGCAGCCAGCGGGTTTGCGTGTCCTTCAATAGTTATATTGTAACCCGGGTATTTACTTAAAGCGTTGGATATCATTCTAAGAACTCTTGTATTTCGGTTTATCGCGTCTTCTGTCAAATCGCCCGCAACTCTGGTGAAATTACTTGAGTCTCCCTGAAAAGTAATTGCCGGAACAACCATCCGCAGTTTATCGCCGTCCCTTCTGACAATAACATCAACGGCAATAACTCCTTCGTATACGGAGTTATTGTTAAAAATATCATTTACAGATAGCACAAACTGATAATCTGTCGCAGATTGAACCATCTCGCTCGCGCGTGATGTGCTTTTTCCGTCCCATTTCCATACAGCAGGCGGAGTCCCATTGCCTTTATGCTCAAAGAATATACGCCTTTGACGCTGACCTTGCGGCGGCTGTTCGGACTGCGGGCGGGTACGAATCGGCTGTATTGTAATATCCCAATTCCTAATGCCAACAGGATGTTTAACAGTAATTGATATGCCGATGGTATCATCAGGAATATCAGGACTGGGGCTGAATAACGGCGGTATAACAACTTGTAATTCAGGACCGACATTCGGATTCGGCGTTGATGTGCAAGCCGCTAACATACAGACAACAATAATCATAAAAACCATTTTTTTCATACAACATCTCCTAAAATTATTATTGATTAATATAAACAATTATTTTTTAATCATGTCAAGTGATTATACAATTTTATTTTAAGTTTTCTGTCTGCCGCTCAAGGCGTTTGTCAAAAATCACCTTTCCAGAATCAATAAAGTCTTTGGATCGAGCTTCATCGCCATCGACTTTGAAATAATCGAATCCCTGTCTTTGGAAATCGACAGCTCGACATGATCAGATTTTTGCTGAAGAACGATTACGATATCAATCAAATCGGCGATAGGGTTAATTACAACGGGAATATTTTCCTTGTCGTATTGACCGCTTTCGTCTTTGACCGAACAGCTGTACCAGACGCTGACACCCATCTCTGTCGCGAATATTTTTACATTCGCGATACTTTCCTTGTCGATGCCGGAAAAATCAAACCCGTCTATGATAATAGAATCCGCCTTGAAGCCGCCGTCAATAATCATGGCGCCGAGACTCTTCAGGATTTGTTTTTTAGTAACGCCGTCCTGATTAAAATTCATCTGAACGCGGTTTTTTACAATATCGTTTTTAATCTCCGCCGCGTTCTCAAGATTTTTCTTGTTGATAAATTCGTTAAAAATATCTTCATACCATATCGGCACATAATGAGTATGCTTTGTAAAAGAGACATGAATAACTTTTTTCCCGTGAAGAAGCTTATCCAGCGCAAGCTGAACGAGCACCGAAGTTTTTCCTACCCCGTTTGGTGAAGCAATGATGCCGATCTCGCCCGGCTTTAGACCGCCGTTAATGGATTGTTCAAAAATACGGATTGGGCTTCGTTGAATTAATTCACTTAAAATCATTTTACTAATTTCTCCTTACCTGTCTTTTTTCCTTTTTTCTTCCGCTTCCTTAATCAACGCTTCAGAAACGCTCTGCGGCACCTTGCTGTATTTCATAAACTCCATTGTAAATTCGGCTTTCCCCTGAGTTAGTGATCGCAATACTGTCGAATAACCAAACATTTCACTTAACGGAACTTCTGCTTCAACGCGTGAAAAATGCCCGTCTTCAACAGACGATGCTATTATACCACGCCTCTGATTGATCGATCCGAAAATGTTCCCCTGAAACTCCGTCGGACCTTCGACAGAAACTTTCATAATTGGTTCGAGGATGCACGGCTTCGCTTTGTTATACGCTTCGCGGAACGCGCCGATCGCCGCCTGCTGAAACGCGATGTCCGATGAATCGACAGGATGACTTTGACCGTCGTTAATTACACAGCGAATATTCACAATCGGGAATCCTATCAAGCTTCCTTTCTTAACCGCCTCTTTAAATCCTTTATCGCAGCTTGGCACATACTCAGTCGGAACCGCGCCGCCTTTGATCATGTCGACGAATTCGTAATCACCGTCCGCGAATGTTTCCATATAACCGGCAACACGTCCGAACTGTCCCGCGCCGCCTGTCTGTTTTTTGTGAGTGTAATTGAACTCCGCTTTCTGAGTGATCGTTTCGCGGTACGCAACCTGCGGCATTCCGGTTTCAACTTCGCATTTGTATTCGCGGCGCATTCTTTCGATATAAACTTCGAGATGAAGTTCGCCCATTCCTTTGATGATAGTTTGATTTGACTCAGGATCAACATAAGTTTGGAAAGTGGGATCTTCTTTTGTAAAACGATTCAGCGCTTTTCCCATTTGGTCTGCGCTTTTTTTATCTTTCGGATTGACGGCTAACGAGATGACAGGAGACGGAACAAACATCGATGTCATGGCGTAATTCAAACCGCCGCCGCAGAATGTATCGCCGCTGGCACATTCGATTCCGAATAGCGCGACGATATCTCCGGGCGCTCCTTCGTTAATATCTTCCATGCTGTCCGCGTGCATTCGCACAAGCCGCCCGATTTTAAATTTTTTACGCGAGCGCGTATTCATCAGCTCTTCGCCTTTTTTTATTTTCCCCTGATAAACGCGGACATAAGTGAGCTGTCCGTACTGACCGTCTTCCAGTTTAAAGCCAAGCGCGACGGTCGGACTTTTTTCATCAGCGGTTAGCTCGATTCTTTCTTCGCTCTCATCAAGATCAAGAGCGTAATTTTTAACTTCCATCGGATTGGGCAAATATCGCATAACGCCGTCAAGCAACGGTTGAATTCCTTTGAACTTGTAAGCCGATCCTAACATCACAGGAACAAATTGTTCCGAGAGAGTCCCGGCGCGGATTGCGGCGTGAATCATCTCTTCAGGAATCGCTTCTCCGCTTAAGAATTTTTCCGCCAGCTCGTCGGAGAACATCGAAATTGAGTCTAACATTTCTTCGCGATGTTTCTCCGCGTCGGCTTTGAGGTGAGAGGGAATCTCCGCGAGACGAATTGTCTCTCCCTGAGGTCCGTCAAAATAAACGGCTTTCATGGCGATAAGATCGATTACGCCCTCAAGTTTATCTTCAAGCCCGATCGGTATTTGAATCATAACCGCGTTAAGTCCGAGCTTTTCGCATAACTGCATCCGCACCTTAAACGGATTCGCGCCTGTACGATCGCACTTATTTACAAACGCTATGCGCGGAACATGATAACGTTTAAGCTGACGGTCAACAGTGATTGATTGAGACTGCACTCCGCCGACCGCGCACAGCACGAGAATCGCGCCGTCAAGCACGCGCAGCGATCTCTCAACTTCGATTGTAAAATCAACATGACCGGGTGTGTCGATAACATTGATGGTATGATCCTTCCATGTCACCTGCGTCGCGGCAGACTGAATTGTAATGCCGCGCTCCCTTTCAAGTTCCATATGATCCATTGTCGCGCCAACGCCGTCCTTGCCGCGGACTTCGTGAATCGCGTGAATTTTTTTGCTATAAAACAGAATACGTTCCGACAAGGTTGTCTTGCCCGAGTCGATATGCGCGCTGATGCCTATATTGCGCATTCTGTTAACATCGATACTCATTTTTTTGTAACTCCTTGAATTTACTTGCGTAAAAGAAAGGATAGCAATATTAATAAACAGTTACAAGAGGAGAAAAAGCTACCAAAAAGGTGGCTGCCACCTTTTTGGTAGCTTTTTAAGAATTTAATAATGAATAAAATACAAAAAAAATACTTATATGCGGGCTGCGCTAAATATTTGAAGAATTTAGCCACGAACCTCACGAACACGCTCGCAAGCTCATGTAGAACCTTTGGTTCTTACACAAACTTTACGTTCGCAATCTTTTCTTAAACCTAAGAAAGCCATGTTTTCTATCTAAACTTTCTATGGTTTTAAGAAAATTTTTCGGACAGCAAGTTCGAATGGTCTGTGGTAAAAATTTCTCCTCTCTCTAAAAAAAAAGAGCGAAGGAAATCCACCACTTCTAGAAATCGGTTTTTAACAAGTATCTCACCAATCCGTTGGTTTCTTTATTGTACGACCTTCTATAGTATTTATTTCGTCAGGAAATTGGTGTGCGGCTAGTAAATTTGGGGTCAATGTACGGGTATAACAAATATTTTCACGTAAAACTTTGTATGAAACAGCTTTACGTGCAATGTACAATCCAACACCTTTTTTACACTCTTTTACCGCTATCTGAACAGAATATGCCATATCACTATCATTTGAAAAAAGCATTGCGTAATCAAATTTATCACGTACGGCATCTACAGCCATTTGTACAGCAAGGTTAACATCGGTTCCTTTTTCTTCGGTCTTAACAACATCGACAAGTGAAATTTTACCATCATAAAAGTCATCTGCCGCAGGCATTTTTACACGATGTGTCGAAAAATACCCGAGCTTAATCTCAATTTTTGGATTTGTTTGCAATGCTTCCAAATAGAAACGCTGGCGATTCGTCCGGCTTGAATCCCCTTTATATGATCCAACAAGCGCAGAAAAATATTTTACAGATACAAGTTCTTGATCTGACCTCAACATGGATTCACATAAGGATACCAGATCAAGCCATTTATAGTTGGTTCCTTTGAGTGAACTATAAAAAAGATTAAAGCCGTCAATGTATGCGATAACACGCTGCTTAGGCATGGTTTCTCCTAAAAAATTCAGGGGGGCTTTCGCCCCCCTTGTCGCAGCAGCGAACCGCTGCGAGCTTCTAGTAATAATAATAAATAATTAATGGTAAAAAGTCAATAACCAGAACGGTTATAAGGTCACAAATTGTGATCTTTGATTTTCCTGTTCTTCCTCTGTAACCTCTGTGGTTAATCTTCTATATCCCCCCACAAAAAAAAACAGGAGCGAAGAAAATCCCCGCTCCTGAAAAAAATAATTCTAACAACAACAGTTATAAATTTATTTTCATTTTTAATAACTTCCAATTGTCTTTGTATTTTCCTTCTTTATCAGAAAAATGATAAACGCCTTTGCCTTCTTCGGGCGGATATTCACCGTGTCTTTCTTTGTATCTTTCTAAATATTTTTTATCTGCTTTTTGCTGTTGTTCCATTATATCTTTTTCAGGAACAATATAAAATGCGGGACTATCACATTTTTCGCATTGCTTAAGTAAAACAAGAATATAAATTTTATTGGGATTTGAATCCGTTACCATTTTTGAAAAAACCCAATCCGCGGTATCTTCTGTGGTTTTTACCTGAATCATTTTTTGATTTTTGCCGTCTGTTACCAATATATCAAAATCAGGCGAATTCTTAACTGTCATTGCTGCTGTTAAACCCATAGAAAAAAGTTTCGCTGCTGCGTAATATTCTCCTGTTATCCCTCTTAAAACTGAATTTCCCTTTGCCATAATATTCCTCCATAAAAAATTTTAACAAGGGGAAAAATCCCCCTGTCTTTCTAATTGTTATCACCAAACTACGTTTGATGTTCGATAAAACTGTCTGACCACTCGCAAGTGGTCAGACAGAAATAAATTTAAGAAGCCCGGAAGATGCCGGGCGCGGCGAACCATAGGTTCGGGGTTCGAAGCGCCCATATAATCAATTCCACTCATCTCGCAAACCTAAAAGGCTCGCACGGCACGAACATTGTATTTGCCGGCGTACTTGCCGCTGCTGGTCTGATGGCCATTGGTGAAATCCTGTTCCCACGCACTATGATTATATTCAAAGTACTGCGACGACGACCAGAATCTTCCCGACGAAATACTTAAATGAGTTCTCGCCTCATACATTGCATTTAATTCGTCTTTGCTTGGAAGAAACCAGTCGTTTTTACCGCCGCCTGAGTATGCGGCAGCCGTTTTTGCAGCATTATCGGAAGCTGTATCACTTGAGTGGTAGCGAGTAATGACGAATGTATTGGCTTTACCTGTTCCTATTTCTGTTCCTGTCCCTGTTGTTGTTATATTTTTATCTGTCAACGACCATCTTACACTTGTTGCCTGATTGGCTGGAGCGGCTTCGAGGTAGTAAGCGGTATAATCTTCGAATGATCCTCCACTAGAGATAGAGGTGCCTTGTACTGTAAATCCGCTTGTTGCAACATAGATAATTATACCTGCGGGTCCTTTATCGCCGACACCAGCTTTTTCACTACAACCGTCAGTTTGACATTCCCTAAGTCCGCTTCCTGTTACATATGATGCCCAATCCCAATTGTGCGTATGAGGCAGCATGTTGTCATATCCGCATGTTGTACAAACGCCGTTTGCAGGCGCATGATTTGCGGTTTCTGTTTTGGCATCACAGCTTATGTCTGTACACTCTTTCCAATGCTGCGCTGCGTTGCTTGACCATGTTGTAATATATGAGTGGTCATGGGGGGTTATTACAATACTAAATGTTCCCGATGTGGCGCCGTCCAGCGTCAGTGTTAAAGTGTCGGCTGTTCCCACTGGTGTGTATGTACTGCTAGCAAGTGTGAGCGTTCCTGCGTTGTCGCTTATTGTTACCTGCCCTGACACTGTTACGCCTGATGGGCGGTTTGCTACTGTTACTGTATATGTGCCGTTAGCGATGTTTACTGTTGTTACAGGGAAAGTTACTGTTCCAGCCGTTCTCTCAGCCAGTGTGCCTACTTGGGCTCCCACTGATACGGTTTTTGCAAGAATGGTAATGCTGAATGTTCCTGATGTTGCGCCGTTCAGTGTCAGCGTTAAGGTGTCGGCTGTCCCCGCTGCGGTGATTATGCTTCCTGCAAGTGTGAGCGTTCCTGCGTTGCCGCTTATTGTTACCTGCCCTGATACAGTTACGCCTAATGGGCGGTTCGCTACTGTTGCCGAATATGCGCCGTCAGCAATGTTTACTGTTGTTACAGGATAGGTTACTGTTCCAGCTGTTCCTTCAGCCAATGTGCCGACTTGGGCTCCCACTGATACGGTTTTTCCCAGAATGGTAATGCTGAATGTTCCTGATGTTGCGCCATTCAGTGTCAGCGTTAAGGTGTCGGTTGTCCCTGTTGCGATGATTGTGCTTCCTGCAAGTGTGAGCGTTCCTGCGTTGTCGCTTATTGTTACCTGCCCAGACACTGATACGCCTGTTGGGCGGTTCTCCACTGATACATAATATATGCCGTCTGCGATGTTAGCTGTTGTTACAGGGTAGGTTACTGTTCCAGCTGTTTTCTCAGCCAATATGCCTACTTGGGTTCCTACTGATACGGTTTTTACAAGGTTGCCGCCGCTTGTTGTTACCGTTACTGCGCAAGAAGCGGTAAAATTGCCGTCAGTTGTTTTTACTGTAATTACCGCTGTTCCGGCTCCAACTGCGGTAACAGTGCCGCCGCTTACTGTAGCAACCGCGGCATTGTTTGTTGACCATGTTACCGCTTTATTTGCCGCGTTTGCAGGCGCGACTGTCGCCGTTAAAGTTCCTGCACTTCCGCCGACCGTCAGGTTAAGCGTTGCAGGCGATAATGTAACGCCTGTTACTGCTATCGGATCGCCGCCGTCTGGAGGAAGCTCCTCTTCCGACTCTGGGGCGCAGGTAATCATCACAAATCCGATTACCGCCGCAAGCGCGGCAACTCCCGAAATTTTTAAAACATTCTTCATTTGATTCTCCTTCATTTTAGAAAAAACTTGTTCAAAGTTTACAACGAGAATTTAATTTTGATATCCGTATAAAACTCACAAAAAAACGTGAGTAAAACTCACGGCTTTTTTCCACAGGTTATTAACAGGGTAATTAGGAGTGATTTAACTACGGAGTTACGTGTAGTTGTAATCTGATATTTTTATCTTATACCTAAGATATATTTGACAACAGATAAAAATATTTTTGGAAATAACGTTAACATTTCAAACAATAACGTCATGAAACTCAAAGAGGCTTTAGCTGCGGCGCTCTGTGGTTTATCCGCTTTCTTTCCCTCTACAACTTTAATAATTCTTCGCGGTTTGCGGAGCCTGTTTTGAAATAAATGTTGCTTACGTGATTTTCTATTGTACGGAAGTTAAGACCAAGTTCGTTCGCTATTTGTTTGTTTGATTTATTGTCTTTCATTAATGCAAAGATTTCCATTTCTCTTTTGGTGAATTTTGCGTATAATCCGTATGATTTTTTTATTCTGTCGGAGTGTTCGCTGGAAAGATAGACTTCTCCGTGTAATACGGAATCAATTGCGTTTAGTAATTCGGTTTTACTGCTGGTCTTTGGCACATAACCTGACGCTCCCATTTTAAGCGCGGATTGAATGCGGAAAGGTTCTTCCATAACTGAACAGACAAGTACGGCGGGTTTCTGCGTTTTATTCTCCGCGCAAAAGTCATCAAGAAAATGCAGAAAATCAAGTCCGTTTTCTTCACCTAACATAATATCAAGTATCACAAGCGACGGAAAGCGTTCGCTGGAAACCGATTCATTTATAAAACATTTTGCTTCTGTAAGCGAGTTTACCTGTCCTTCGACTTTAAAGCGTTCTGTTCCTTCAAGGATCGATGCAAGCCCCGAGTTTACCATCGGGTGATCATCTATTAACAGCACATTCATCATTACCTTCCAAATGTAAGCGTACGAGCGTTCCTTCACCCGGCTCGCTTTTAATTTCTAAAACGCCTCCCAAAAGAGCGGCTCTCTCTTCCATTCCGCGGATTCCTAAATGTTCTCCTTTATATTGATGATCGTATTTACGCGGAGGATTAAAACCTTTGCCGTCGTCAGAAATGCCTATTTTGAGGCTGCCGTCTGGATCGCTTCGCAGCAAAACTATCACTTCGCTTGCCTCTGCGTGTTTTTCCGCATTTATAAGCGCTTCCTGCACTATACGGAAAATCTGAAGCTGCTTTTCCTGATCCGGATAATCAGGTTTTATTTCTCCCGTTATATCAATGCGGCAGTCTTTTCCGGTACGTTTGCCAAAATTTAAACACAAACCGGAAAGCGCGTCGGACAATCCCTGAAAACGAAAATCAGGCGGAACAAGATAGTCGCAAATATCACGCACTTTACGGATAAGATCAGACTGAAGAGAAGCGGCGTCCTCGCAGAGTTTCTCCCGCTCGCTTATGTTTTCTGTTTTTGCAATCTTGTTCATCTCCAGTGACAGGTAACGCAAATCCTGCGCTATTGTATCGTGAAGTTCGCGGCTTAACCGCGCTCTTTCTTCTTCCTGCGCAAGAAGAATGGCGCGTGAATAAAAAGACCCTTCTTCTTCCCTTCGCAATGAACGCTTAAGCTCTTTATTCAGAAGATAAATTAATACGACAGAAAGTATAATAAAAATGACTAACACTAATAATAAAAAGAAATACGCGCCTGCCGCGAAATGCTGAGCTTCCATACCTTATTATAGACATAATTATTGCTTTATGATAGACTCCTTTTCATGGTTCGTGTGAACATCAAATACATATTAAAAATAGCTGCGCTCTGTGTTATCGCGGCAGCTTTGAACCGCGCTCTAAGTCTTTTTGCCGTATTTGAATTAAAGATTCCTTTATTTATCGATACTATTTTTACAGCCGCAGTTACATTTTGCGCGGGATTAATTCCCGGACTTGTCACTGCCTTCCTTACATGGGTGCTTGGTTTTGTTGGAACATACGAGCCTTCGCCTTTTTTAATTTGCAGTATTGCGGAAGTATTAATTATATGGTGGTTAAAACCTTCAGCCCAATTAAAATTAAAACGCTCAAATGATGTCAGAATGTTTGCTGAAAACATCAGCGTTCTTGCGCGTCTTATGCTTTTATATATCGCGGCGAGCATTACGGTAAGCGCTCTCGGCGGATTAGTCGATTACATTTTCTTTACAGTATTACCCAACTCCAAAGCTCACATCAGCGCGGAAGATGTTTACAAGGCGGGTATTCAACAAAACCTTTTTCCTGTTCCGGTAATGAATACTCTTTCACGTCTTCCTATCAACCTTGTAGACAGGTTCATTGTAATTTTCGGCGGATATTTTATTTCGATATTGGTCGGTAAATATTTGCTAAAGCCGATACAACCTAAAACGCAGCCGACTCAATCTGCTTCGTAGTCTACGCCTTCAACGTCAAAGCCGTGCACTTCTAAAAAGTCGTGTTTAACGCCTGCGATGTCTGTCTGCGCGTATACATTTTCCACCGTTACATTTTTCATTTTTTCTACAACGGCTTTTTGTACATCGTCGCGCATTTCCCAATCGTCAATGCGGATGCGGTTTTCGCTGTCTACAGGCACTTTGCCGTCTGTGGTGTAGAGGCGGTCGCGGTAGAGCCTTTCAATCTGTTCTATGCAGCCTTCGTGCAGCTTCATGTCTTTCATTACTCTGAAGAGCGATGAAATGTACAGCGGAATGATTGGAATGACAGCGCTTGCGCGGGTTACCAGCGCCTTGTTCACGGAGACCCATGCGCCGAATATTTTTTTTGTTTCTGTAAATTTTTTATTGATCGCGCGGCAGGCTCTTTCCAAATCTTCTTTTGCCTTGCCGATTGTTCCGTTTTTGTAAATTGCCCATGACAATTCAGGACCGACGTAAGTATACGCGACAGCGCGTGTCTGCGCATCAAGCAATCCTTCGCTGTCCAAAGCTTCCATCCAAAGTTCCCAATCTTCACCGCCCATGACTTTTACCGTGTTGGAAATTTCTTCGGGCGTCGCAGGTTCAATAGAAAAATTGTTAAAAGTCCCGTCCATAAAGTTGAGAGACCTTCCTGACTGCGCGGCTCCAATCGGTTTAATTACCGATTTGTACATAACGCCGTCTTTAGGATCTGTTCTTACGGGTGATGCGAGTGAATAAACAAATAAATCTATTTTTGCGGGGATACCTGCTTTTGCCGCGGCTTGTTTAACAGCTTCTGCTGTTTTTGTTTTCATCTCGTTGGAGAAAGCGTCGCCGTTTAACGAAATAGAAACAAGTCCGTCTTTCGCTGCCTGCTTGTCAAATTCTTCGTTGTTGTAGTAACCTGCGGTGCCGCTTCTTTTTTCCGACGGCTCGTTTTCAAAAGACAAACCAACTGTAACAGCTTTATAACCAAAAGCAGCGCCGATCCTGCTTGCAAGCCCGTAACCGTTTGAACAGCCAACCACCAGCGCCAACTTCGGCGCGTTATCAGTTTTTGACAAATGCGCTTTTGTATACTCGATCTGCTTTCGCACACTCGCGGCGCATCCTGCAGGGTGCGCATTGAGACAAATATTGTTACGAACCATGGGTTTTATAGCCATTATTTACTCCCTACCAAACACATCCACTCGGCTTCGGCGGCGACTTCGTCGCCAACGTAGGCTTTGCCGCGTTGTTTGATCATTTTTGGAGAGACGCGCAGGTTTTCAATCTCGCAGCGGACTTCGTCGCCGGGACGAACCTGGCGGCGGAACTTTACTTTGTCTACAGTCGCAAAAAAGAAAAGCGCGTCATCGCCGAGAACGCCGAGTTTGCGTAAACCCGCGCCGCCGCTCTGAGCCATTGTTTCAACAAGGATAACTCCCGGCACTACAGGGTACTCGGGAAAATGTCCTTTAAAGAAATATTCTTTTTCAGAGAACAATCGCTTAGCGACAATTTTTTCATTGCTTGTTTCGATAATTTCATCAACAAACAAAAATGGTTCACGGTGCGGTAACAAACTTTCTATTTCACTCATAATATAAACTCCTAAATTAACTCTGCGTTCTCTGCATCTCCGCGTCTTCGCAAGAAAAATTTTACTCGTATTTCTTGAATACCACTACGCCGTTGTGTCCGCCGAAACCGAGCGAACCTGACGCCGCGGCTTTTATCTCGCCGTACTGCGCTTTGTTAGGCACGTAATCCAAATCACATTCGGGAGCGGGATTGTCAAGGTTGATTGTCGGCGGGAAAAATCCGTCGCGCATAGCAAGGAGACAGGCGATTGCTTCAACGCCGCCCGCGCCTGCGATACAGTGACCGTGCATGCTCTTTGTGCTGGAAACTTTCATTTTGTAAGCATGATCCCCAAAAGCCATTTTGATCATTTTTGTTTCTGTTGGATCGTTAATTTCTGTTGACGTTCCGTGCGCGTTGTAGTATTGAATCTCTTCCGGTTTCATTTCCGCGTCGGCAAGCGCAAGCCTTACTGCGTTCGCTCCGCCGTTTCCTTCAGGATCGGGCGATGTTATGTGATATGCGTCCGCTGTCGCGCCGTATCCGGCAAGTTCCGCGAGAATCTTCGCGCCGCGCGCTTTTGCGTGCTCTTCGCTTTCAAGAATCAAAATGCCCGATCCTTCGGCGATTACAAAGCCGTCGCGGTCTGCGTCAAAGGGGCGGGAAGCTTTTTCAGGCTCGTTGCAGCGTTTTGTAGAAAGCGCTTTGAGCATTTGGAAACCGCCGATGGCAAACGGAACTATTGTCGCTTCCGTGCCGCCCGCGATTGCAACGTCGCATCTTCCGCTTCGGATCAAATCCAAAGCCTGACCAATAGCGTCGGTGCCGGCGGCGCAGGCTGTAACCTGCGTATACGCTGGGCCTTTGGTGCCGAACATCATGGAAATATTTCCGGCGGCTTCGTTGGAAATCATCATTGGAACTGTTAATGGCAGCATCCTTTTTGGACCATCGTTAAAAAGTTTTTTCATTGAT
>Ga0209755_10005680_pt1 | contig 14088 bp, 12 predicted proteins | sample TergutCo191P1_FD_187301 | JGI IMG/M metagenome (GOLD analysis project Ga0209755, IMG submission 187301) | Cornitermes sp. P1 segment gut microbial communities from Petit-Saut dam, French Guiana - Co191P1 (SPAdes) (version 2) | ecosystem: Host-associated > Arthropoda: Insects > Digestive system... | reverse complement strand
TACCTTCCATGACTTTGACAAGCGCGTTTTCAAGTTCGCGTTCCGTGCGATGTTTGCTTACATAGCCTTGGACACCCATGCCTATGGCGGCGCTTACATGAGCATAATCGTCATAGGACGAGTATACAGCCATGACCGGTATTTGGAATCCTTTTTCGGTTTGCGTTTTTAACCATGGAATAATATCAAGACCCCAGCCGTTTTCCAATTGAATATCTATTAATAATAAATCAACTTTTGCTTTTGACTTGCTGTAAGGAGATGAAATAAGCGTTTTTGCGTCTTCGATATTTGAAACTGCTCCCAATACTTTCCATCTGCGCGTCCCGGTAAAATAAGAAACAAGTCCTCCGCGCATAACGGGGTGGTCTTCTATAATAATTATACTCGGCAATTTATCCATTTGCTTGCTCCCTGATTGTTGTGTTGGGGGGAGGGGGTAATTCTATTCTTACCATAAGACCGTTTTCGCTTTCGCTGATAAAATCGACATTTGCGCCGATAATTGCCGCGCGCTGACGGATACTTTTTATTCCAAGCCCCTCGTTCCCTGCGTTTAAATTTGGTATGCCTACGCCTTCGTCACAAACACAGATTATAATATTTCCACAAGAACTTCGTAAATCCTGCCTGACTGTTAAAATAGCTTTTTTTGTTTTTGAATGTTTTTGGATATTATTAAAAGCTTCCTGAATCATACGATAAAGATGAAGTCTTGCTTCCGCGTTAATTTGCGAAAAATCAAGATTTTCATCGATAGAGCATGCGTACTCGATATTTGATTTTCTGGAAAATTGCACGCAAAGCAGAGCAATGGAATCTCTTAAAGAAAGCTGTGTAAAATCAGGCGGCATAAGGTTTATACAGATCGATCGGATTAAATCCGACACCTGCGTTTCGTTCGAACCTCGACCTTCGCGTACAAGCGGAAGAACTGTGTCATGGAGCTCGCGCGAAATGCGGCATCTTTCGGTTTCCAGCCCTTCTATCATCAAGTTGGAAAATTCACGGCTTAGCTGTTCCTGTTCTTTGGCTTTGCGCACCGACATGTAAAGATAACAGAGCAAAAGCATGAGGATTGTGATAAAAACCGTAAAAAGCCACACAAGACGGATATACGATTCGATCCCGCCCGATATGGCAGTATTTTCTATCGGCATCAGTAATGATATATGAAATGATAATACATGCGCAAGATTCCTCCCCCTTGACTAACCTCCAAATCCTTGTAAAAATGAAGCATACCAAGGATCGATTCCAGGAGGCAATCATGTCAGAAAAAGTGCTTTACGAAGGCAAATCAAAAATTATTTGCGAGGGCCCAGATGCCAACAGCTATATTATGCGTTACAAGGATACGGCAACCGCTTTTAACGGCGAAAAAAAAGAAGACATTTCGGGCAAGGGAAAGCTTAATTCGGCAATTTCCAACCTGATTTTTGAATATTTGGCGAAAAACGGCATCGAAACCCACCTGATTAAAATAATCGACGATACCTCGGCGGTTGTAAAAAAAGCCGAAATCGTCATGGTAGAGGTTATCGTGCGAAATGTCGCGGCGGGCAGTTTTTCCAAAAGATTCGGCGTTCCCGAAGGAACGGCTCTTAAAAACATTACGACCGAGTTCAGCCTGAAAAGCGACGAACTTGGCGACCCGATGATAAACGACAGCCAGATTACCGCGATTGACATTGCATCGGAAGCCGAGATTTCCCACATGAGAAGTCAGGCGTTAAAAATAAACGAACTTTTGTGCGCGTTGTTTATTAAAATGGGAATCAAGCTTATTGATTTTAAACTTGAGTTTGGAAGAGCCGGCGGCAAAATTATTTTATGCGACGAAATATCGCCCGACTCGTGCAGATTCTGGGACGCCGCGACAAACAAAAAACTGGACAAAGACGTTTTCCGAAGAGACCTTGGCGATGTGCTTGAAGGCTACAGGGAAGTCTTAAAAAGGCTTGAGAGCAATGCCTAAAAGCGATAATAATCGCAGTAACACCTCCCGCTACGAAAATCCGCTTTGCACCAGATACGCAAGCGAAAACATGCAGCGTATCTTTTCCGACGATTTTAAATTTTCGATGTGGCGAAAACTTTGGATAGCTCTTGCGGAAAGCCAAAAAGAACTTGGGCTTGATATCACGAACGAACAAATCGCCGAAATGAAATCGCGCGTGAACGATATCGATTATGAAGCTGCGGCAAAATATGAATCGGAAATCAGGCATGACGTTATGGCGCATATTAAGGCATACGGCGATCAATGTCCTGCGTCAATGCCAATTATTCACCTGGGAGCCACTTCCTGTTATGTGGGCGACAATACCGACATCATTGTTCAGCGCGACGCTCTTCTTCAGATTAAACGCCTTTTATTGACTGCGATTGACAAACTTTATCAGTTTGCGGAAAAATACAAATCTTTGCCGTGTCTTGCGTTCACGCATTTTCAGGCGGCGCAGCCGACTACCGTTGGCAAACGCGCTTCGTTATGGATGCAGGATTTGGTTTTCGATTTGGAACATCTGGAATTTACCCTTAACGGCTTGAAACTTCTCGGATGCAAAGGCACGACAGGCACTTGCGCGAGTTTTCTTTCGCTGTTTGACGGCGATCACGAAAAAGTAAAATCGCTTGAAAAAAAGATTGCGCAAAAAATGGGATTCGAAAAAGTTTACGCCGTAAGCGGACAAACCTATTCGCGCAAAATCGATTACTATACTTTGTCGGTTCTTTCCGGCATTGCGCAAAGCGCGTACAAGTTTTCAAATGACATTCGTCTTTTATCGCACATGAAAGAATTTGACGAACCGTTTGAATCGGGACAAGTCGGCTCCAGCGCGATGGCGTACAAAAGAAACCCGATGCGAAGCGAACGCATTGCGTCTCTTGCCCGTTTCGTGACAGTTGACGCGCTAAATCCCGCGCTTACGGCAAGCGCGCAGTGGTTTGAGCGTACCCTCGACGATTCTGCAAACAGACGCATTTCAATCCCCGAAGCGTTTCTTGCCGCAGACGCAATTTTAATGCTTGTGATCAATATCGCAGGCGGCGTATCGGTCTATCCAAAAATTATCGAAAAACATTTAAACGAAGAACTTCCCTTTATGGCAACAGAAAATATTTTAATGCATTGCGTAAAGAAGGGAGGCGACAGGCAGGCGCTGCACGAGAGGATTCGCGTTCATTCTGTCGATACCGCAAAAAAAATCAAGCTAGAAGGCGGCGAAAACAATTTACTGGATTTAATCGCGCAGGATCCTGCCTTTGGCACAAGCCGCGAAGAGCTTGACAAACTGCTTGACGCAAAAGAATTTACAGGAAGGGCACAGCAGCAGACAGAAGAATATTTGCGCGATGTAAAAATAATACTGGATGCAAACAAGGAATTTTTAAACGCGGACGCAAAGATTTCGGTTTAAGATGTTCAATATAAGAGGTTTAAATGGGACAGCAAATATTAAATCTTTGGGAGACCCATTCTGATACAATAATTGAAATTGCAAAAAATCTTGCAGTTGCAATAATCATTATTGCGTTCGGCATTATATTTTCCAAAGGCGCACAGAAAGTAATTTTAAAAACCAACCCAAAACATCTTCCTGAACATGGAGTGGTGCGCCCGCTTTTGATGACGCTTGTAAAATACGGAATCCTTATTATCTGCGTTATCATGATATTGAATATTTTCGGCATTAATACCGCAAGCATTCTTGCTGTCCTTGGCGTTGCCGGTATTGCGGTAGGTCTTGCCCTAAAGGACATTTTGGGAAATTTGGTTTCGGGAATTATTCTTCTTGGAATGGGAAGCATTAGAAAGGGAGAATTCATCGAGTTTACTTCGGTGAGCGGAACCGTAAAGGAAATAAACCTTTTAACAACGATTCTGGAAACAATGGACGGCATATACATTTCGGCCCCAAACTCAAGCATACTCGGCAATCCGATTAAAAATTTTACAAGAAACGGAAAGCGGCGCATGGACATTTCAATCGGCATTGCATATTCCGATTCTGTCGATACGGCTTTTAATGTAATGCAGGGAATTATCGATGCAGAATCCCGCTTTTTAAAAGACCCCGCGCCTCAAATTATTCTGCATTCTATAGAAGAAAGTAAAGTAAAAATTACTCTTCGCGCATGGACTTTAATCGACAATTACTGGAATATAAATTGGGAAATGAATAAAAACGTAAAAGAAAAATTCGAAGAGGCGGGCTTGCATCTGCCTTTGCCGCAAAGGGTCATTACAAACGCATAAAAAAACCGCGAACCTGCTGCCTGACAATGAAGTTCTCGCTTAAGGTTCGCGGTAAATTTAAATTATTTTTTTGCAAATGTTATCGATTGACCTTCTGCCGTAAGAATCAGGTTTTTTCCTTCAAGTTTGTAATCAATTGCCTGCGTAGTGCCTTCAAATTCAAAAGTGAGTTTGCCGCCCGATGTTTTGTAAGTGCCTTCTCCAAGAACCTTGCCGCCGCTTTCCATAGTTACCTTGCCGCCGCCTAAAAAGTTGTATGTAAGATCGCCGCCTCCCGTAAGTGAATAAGATCCGCTCAATCCGCCGCCGCAAGCGGTAACGGAAACCGCGATAATCGCAACCAAAGCGATTACCCCCAAAATTTTACCTGTGTTTTTCATAATAACACTCCTTTGCAGCGCATTGCTGCCATTATATAAACAAACCCTATGGATTCATTTTTTAATATTGACGCGGCATAAACTCGCATGTGCCTGCACGATTCGTAAATGTAACAGTGCCGTCTCCTTGAATAATTTCATCTGCATTTGGAACCGAGCCTTGATAAATGGAGAAGTAAAATTCAAGCGGACCGCTTCCAATATTTCTTCCGCCAGAATAAACATTCAGTGTAGCCGTTCCATTTGTGATTAATCCGTGTTTGTTACCGATTTGAGTGCCCGCTGTTGCACGTATGTGAGGAGACTCATCTGTATCAGGATCCTTTTCACCTACGGCAAAACCGCTTATGTATTTGCCGTCGTATGCAGAAAGTCCAGTAACGGTTAATTTGACAGGCGGTACATAAACAGCGGAAGCGCTTTCAAAGTTTGTAAAGCTTACAGTTACAGCTCCTTCTTCGATATCATTTTCCGTAGACATATAATCCGCTGTTGTGGAAATTATTACGGTAAAAGTAATTTCGCCGTTTCCTGTAAAGAAAGAGTTTCCTCCGTTGTCTTCCCAGATTATCAAAGTTACCTGTCCGTTTTGTACAAGACCCCTTGTATGCGCCACAGGGTTTCCAAAAGCCGTAAGGTTGTATTCGCCTTCTTTAAATGCCTCGGCGACAGCATATTTTCCGTTATGTGCATTAAGTCCCGTAATTGTTATGCTTGGAGGCGCTTTGTAAATACCGGTTCCTTCAAAATTCGCAAGATCTACAAGCGCGCTTCCAATTTCGGTTGCATTTGTAAAAGGATTATCCGCCACAGGCGAAATATACACATCGAATTTTACCTCTCCTGTACCGTCAAAGAAATCGGGATTGGCTTTTGGAACATCTATGTATATTGGATTTCCGTTGTTGTCAAACGTCATGTTTCCGTCACCATCCAATACAGGAACACGTTCATAAGGTTGATCGCCATAAGACACTTTAAGGGCAACCTGTCCGTTGGCAATTAGTATGCCGCTTGATCCTGTAAGATTCATATGTCCTGCACTAATAATCGTATCGCCTGCCCGAGCGTCTGCATAAGCGTATTTGCCGTTATGGGCGGAAAGCCCCGTTATGGTTATTCTTGGCGCTGGAATAAATTCGGCAGTCGCAATTCCGCTTGCAAATATAACATTTTTTGCGCTGCCAATCTCTATGTCTCCCGGAGGCGTTTCGCTGCTGCCGGAAGAAGAAACGTTTATTCTAAGGTCAAATGTGCCGCTTCCTTCATAGCCGACAATTTGATAAGTGTTATTGCCGGTATCTACAATAGAATATACATTGAGCGTAACTTGACCGCTTTGTACCTGAACGCCTTCGAATCCTTCGCTGCGCGCCATTAAACTGACATTGCCCGATGTCGATTCTGCCGTAATGAATTTGCCGTTATGCTCGTCAAGCCCGGTAACGGTTAATGTGCCAACTGCGGGCGCAAAGTAATTGTTCATTGAGGGTTGAAGCGCAAGGAAAAATGTGGGAATCGGTTTTAATGCGGTTGCATTCTTTGCCGCGACGGTGCCATCACTATCCGCAGTAAACATCGGCGAATAGCCGTCAACGTTATAATCGTCAAAATTCATAACGCCTGTGCCGGGCTGTGCGCAGAAAGGCGCGATAAACATTTTATTGCCCGTCATCATGCTTTGCGCTTCTGTCAGTGTTGTGTTGCCAAGCTCTTCTCCCAAAAAATCAAAGATTTCGTTCAATTTGACATTGCCCAAAGCGCCAGCAAGTTTTGCATCCCACGACTCTGCGACATAAAACCTTGACGTATAATTAATAGGAGCTGCAATCATGTCCGGGTCAAACAGTACGGCGCGAGTGAGAATCTCCAAAGACCTGATGCCTGCAGTTTCCGTTTTGTTTGAAATTTCCAAAATGTTTAAAGGTACTATTACCATACCGTCCGTCATTGAAATGGCTTTTTCCGAAACGGCAATTCTTAAGCCTGTAAGCTGGTCGAACCAAACGCCTCTTGCCCATTCCGGAGTGATGTTTTCATCGGTCTGGTTTGCGGTGCCCGATACAACTGCCGCACTCGGAGTTATACTGCCAAGGGAAATAGTCGCCCAATTGCCATCCTGATTGACATGAAGCACGGCCGTGCTCTCTAAAGGATCAATTGCATTTGAAGCGGTCAATTTTCCTGTAAGGGCAAATACCATCATGCTGCTTGCGGCTTGCATGGAAAACGCTTTTGTTTCGGGGTTATAAACGCCTGTAAGCCTGAACAGCATGGCGCCGTCTTCAAGAATCCCCTGTATGGAATTGTCGCTCTGCACAGTGCCGCTGAATCTTTTTTCTGCATTGGGATCATACGCTGTTCGAGACATAACATTTTGGCTGCCGCCGCCGCCCAATGTTCCGCTGATTACGATTTGTTGAAAACCATCGGGTGCAAATGGATCGCATCCTGTCATCGTGAATCCTATTATCGCCGCGAAAGCGATAAAGCCGAAAAATTTGTATAAATTTTTCATTGATTTGTCTCCCTTTAAATAAATGATGTTTTTATTCTATCTATATAGTATTATTTGAAGGAAGTTCCGGACGGCTCTATTTTTGCGCCTCGTGGCTCGTTTTTAGGTACCGTGCGGCGCATTTGTTATTTATTACGATTTTCGTCATATAGCTCCACTTGACCAAAAGTTTCATTTCCTGTAAAAATTAATATAGAACAAGGGCGTTCATCAGACGATTTATGGCAGTTTTAATACGGTTACCGTTATCGGTTTTACCGGCACATACTGTTTTAATCATGCGATGAATGCCCTTTTGCGCGGTTAGGAGGATCGAATGCTTACAGCGATAGTCGGGATTAACTGGGGAGACGAGGGCAAGGGACGCATGGTCGATTTGCTGTCGGAAGGCTACGATATTATCTGCCGTTATCAGGGCGGCAACAATGCGGGGCATACGGTTGTAAACGACAAGGGGAAATTCATTTTGAACCTTCTGCCGTCCGGCATTCTTCGCGACGGTGTTGTAAATATCATGGGTAACGGCATGGTCATCGACATGGAACATCTTTGCGGCGAGATCGACAAACTCACCGAGAAGGGCATTTCCGTCACTCCCGAAAGTCTGAAAATAAGCGACAAGGCTTTTATCTGCATGCCGTATCACAAACAGCAGGATATATTGGAAGAAGACCGCCTTGGAGACTTAAAGTACGGCTCGACAAAACGCGGCATTGCTCCCGTTTACGGCGACAAATACATGAAGAAAGGGTTTCGCATGCTCGACCTTTTGTCGCCCGAAACGCTCAAGCAAAAACTTGACAACGTTCTTGAATGGAAAAACCTTACCATAAAAAGTTATGGAACTTACAATATCGACGATTCTGCGATTTCTGCATGGCTTTCCAAATTCGGAGACAGGCTTAAACCGTTCATTACAGATACGACGGAATATTTAAACAAGGCGACAGGCGCCGGTAAAAAAGTTTTGTTCGAGGCGCAGTTGGGCGCGTTACGCGACATTGATTACGGCATTTATCCCTATACAACATCTTCGCAGACGCTTGCCGCATACGCGCCGATAGGAGCCGGCATCCCCGGTAAAAAATTGGACAGCGTAATCGGCGTTATGAAGGCATATTCAAGCTGCGTAGGCGAAGGACCGTTTGCCGTCGAAATGTTCGGCGATGAAGGCGAAGCTCTTCGCGCGGCAGGCGCGGAGTACGGAGCTGCAACAGGCCGTCCGCGCAGAGTCGGCGCGTTCGATGTTCCGGCAAGCAGATACGGCGTAATTACCCAAGGCGCAAGCGAAATAGCGCTGACAAAACTTGACGTATTGTCGTACATGGAAAAAATACCGGTTTGCACCGCCTACGAAATTGACGGCGAAAAGACAGAACAGTTTCCGTCGGGTGACAGACTTGCAAAAGCAAAACCTGTTATCGAATACCTTGACGGATTTAAAACCGACGTTTCCAAATGCCGCAGCCCGAAGGATTTGCCGGATGCCGCGCTCAAATACATACGCTACATCGAGAAAGCTGTCGGCTGTCCAATCAGTTATGTGTCGGTAGGCGCGGGAAGAGACGAATATCTTAAAATGAAATAAGAAATAAGAAATAGGGAATAAGAAATGAAAAGAGTTTATGTAAATGAGAAATGGCGCCCGATTATGCACGCGCAGCGTGTAGATGAAAAAATTAGCAAGGCGTGGCGCTAGATAAACGTCAATGAGATGAATAATGCGCGAAGGATTTATCCTGAGCGGCGCGCCCGGGGGACAAAAATGAGGAGAAAAAATTAACGTATGAAAAGAGTTTATGTAAACGAGAAATGGTGCCTCGGTTGTCATCTTTGCGAGTATTATTGCGCGTTTGCCGGCACAAACGAAAAGGATATGGCGCGCGCGCTAAAAGACATAAAGATACGTCCCAAAATCAAAATCGAAGAAAAAGACGGCGTAAGTTTTGCAGTTTCGTGCCGTCATTGCAAGGAGCCGCTTTGCGTAAAGGGGTGCATCACAGGCGCGCTTACGATTGCAGACGGCGTAATTACAATTAATCACGACAGATGCGTTAGCTGCTACACATGTATTTTAAGCTGTCCTTACGGGGCTGTTTCGCCGTCGGAAGACGGAGCTGTAGAAAAATGCGAACTTTGCGTCAAGACACTTGGCGGCACTCCTGCCTGCGTTAAAGGCTGCCCCAATAACGCAATTGTTTTTGAGGAAAGATGAGGTTTATATGAAGTACGTAATAATCGGTAACTCTGCGGCAGGCATAGGCGCGGTTGAAGGGATTCGCTCTGTCGACAAACAGGGTGAAATTAAAATTATCACGGATGAAGCGTATCATACCTATTCGCGCCCGCTCATTTCGTATTTATTGCTTGGAAAGGTAACGGAAGAAAAAATGAAGTATCGCGGCGACGGTTTTTATTCCGATAACAATGTCACCCTTTTAAAAAATTCAACCGTAATAAAAATCGACGCGGAAAAAAAACAGATCTCCCTTTGCAACGGTAATACGGAAAGCTACGATAAACTGCTTGTCGCATCAGGTTCCTCTCCGTTTGTGCCGCCTTTTGAAGGCATTGAAAATGTAAAAAACAAGGTTACGTTCATGAGCCTTGATGACGCGCACAAACTTGACGAAATGCTTTCCAAAAAAGCAGGCGCAAAAGTCTTAATAATAGGAGCCGGTCTTATCGGTTTGAAATGCGCGGAAGGAATTCAAAAAAGAGCGTCCAAAATCACGGTTGTTGACCTTGCTCCCAGGATTTTATCGAGCATACTCGACGAAGACGGCGCAAAAATCGTTCAGGAACATCTCGAAAAACAGGGTGTAGAATTCAAACTTGCAAGCAGCGTAAAAAAATTCGAAGAGAATTCTGCGATTTTTGAAGGCGGCGAAAAAGTCGATTTTGATGCGCTTGTGCTTGCAGTCGGCGTTCGCCCCAACACTTCGCTTTTAAAGGACATTGCAAATATCGACCGCGGCATTATTGTTAACGGAAAATCGGAAACCTCAGCCAAAGATATTTATGCCGCAGGAGATTGCACCCAAACGCTTGATGTATCAAGCGGGCAGAATAAAATCATGGCGCTTTTGCCCAATGCGTACATGCAGGGTGAATGCGCAGGGATCAATATGGCTTGCGGAAGCGATGCTTGTGCCGCGCAAAAATCTTTTGACAAGGCGATTCCCATGAACGCGATTGGCTTTTTCGGTTTGCACATGATAACTGCGGGCAATTACACAGGAGAAACTTTCCTTAAAAATGAACAGGGGTCGGATCAGATTTGTTATAAGAAACTTTTTTACAGCGATAACAAATTAAACGGTTTTATTTTAATCGGCGATGTGGAAAAAGCCGGTATTTATACAAGTTTGATACGCGAACGCACTCCGCTCGATTCCATCGACTTCGATCTTATTTGCGAAAAGCCGGGGTTAATGGCGTTTACCAAAGAAGACCGAAAAATAAAACTGGGCGGAGAACGTTAGCATTTTTGATGCAGCATTTCATGCAGCTAACTCAAAAACAGGCAAATCGTTATTGTAAAGCACGTTCCCGACAAGCTCAAACGGCCCTTCAATATCACCAATAAAAATTCTGCCTTCCTCTACGGAGTAGGTTATCGGATATTTCCATGGCTGTGATGTATAAATACCATTTCTTGTATCGATAAACTCAACCGACATTCTGTCGCGATAAACATCGCACCAGCCGTTCCATTTTGTACCGATTAATTGTTCCGGTTTTACAGCGGTAAAATCTGTTTTCATACATTCCTCCATTGATTATTGGTCTATATTTAAGGTAAACAAGTTTTTTTTAAGCGGCAAGAAAAAAAGCTTACAATTTTTCGCTTTTTATGCCGCTGGACAAGATTTCATAATTTTCTTATAATGTGCATAAGGAAGACGGAGAATTAATTTATGAGTATTTTGGCAAAAGATCTTCATTTTAAGGATTTAAACCAGCGCATCAAGGCAGGCGGTGAATTTGTTCATGTCGAGGACTGTTACGGACAGAGATTTATCGGCTCCGCGCTGAAAGGAAAAACTGTCACGATAAACGGAACTCCCGGCAATGCGCTTGGCTGTTACCTCGACGGCGCGGTTATCGAAGTTCGCGGCAATGCGCAGGATGCAACGGGCGACACAATGAACGACGGAAAAATTATCATACACGGAAACGCGGGAGACGCTCTCGGTTATGCCATGCGCGGCGGAAGCATTTTTGTAAAGGGTAATTCGGGTTACAGATCCGGCATCCACATGAAAGAATATTATTCTTCCGAATTAAAGGAGAAAAAACCGCTTATAGTAATCGGCGGAAGAGCGGGGAGTTTTCTTGGCGAATACATGGCAGGCGGAATTATTATTGTGCTGGGTATCGGTGTGGAAGATGAACAGCCTGTCGGAAATTTTACCGGAACCGGAATGCATGGCGGCAAAATATTCATCAGAACCAAAAAAGAGCTGATCGCGCTTCCTTCGCAGGTTGCGGTGGAAATCGCAAGCGCGGACGATTTAAGGGAAATCGAGGGCGCGGTCAATGAATTTGCAGCTAACTTTGAAATGAACGCATCTTCAATATTGAAGGATCAATTTTTTGTATTAAAACCCAATGCAAAAAACCCGTACAAGCAATTGTATACGGCAAACTGAGATAAAGGTATCATGTGCGGAATTATCGGCTATATCGGAAAAGAAGACGCCGTTCCGATCATCGTTGACGGCTTAAAAAAACTTGAGTATCGCGGATATGATTCCGCGGGTATTGCAATATTTTCGGGCGGCAGTTTTGATGTTGTAAAGCAAAAAGGACGCCTTGCAATTCTGGAAGAGCGAATCACTTCGCGCTTAACGGAAAACAAGCCGCTTTCGGGACACCTTGGCATAGGACACACGCGCTGGGCGACTCACGGCGAACCGTCCGATATAAACTCTCACCCTCATGTCGGCAGCCGCAATAAAATCGCGGTTGTGCATAACGGCATTATCGAAAACTACAAACAATTAAAAGAACGGCTTGAGCATTGGGGTGTTTCGTTTGCGTCGCAGACGGACAGCGAAGTAATCGCCCAGCTTGCGGAACATTATTATGCAGGCGATTTAATAGATACGGTAATAAAAGTCGCAAACGTTGTCGAAGGCTCCTATGCCCTTGGCGTTATGTGCGTTGATGAGCCAAATACGCTGATTGCAGTAAAAAAAGACAATCCGCTTATCATAGGAACAAGCGATCATGGAAACTTTATCGCTTCCGATGTGCCTGCGGTGTTAAAACACACAAACAAGGTTTACTATTTAAACGACAAGGAAATTGCGGTTTTAAGGGGCGGAGAAGATTCAAATAGCGTTCACTTTTTCAATTTTGACATGGAGCCGCTGGAAAAAAATATTGAAACCATAACATGGAGTTTGGACAGCGCGGAAAAAGGCGGTTATCCGCACTTTATGCTAAAAGAAATTATGGAACAGCCTAAAGTGTTACGCGATACGATTCAATCGGCAATTACAGGCGGCGACAATAAAAATATTTTGCAAAATATTAATGTTTCAAATTACAATAAAATTGTAATAACAGCCTGCGGTTCGGCATATAACGCAGGAGTTACCGCAAAATATGTTTTTGAGAGACTTTGCAGAATTTCTGTCGAGGTGGAACTTGCAAGCGAGTTTCGCTACAAAGACGCGATTATCGATACTCAAACGCTTGTAATACTTGTTAGCCAATCGGGCGAAACTGCGGATACAATCGCGGCAATGAGGGAAGCAAAATCGAAAGGCGCGCATGTTTTGTCCATTGTAAATGTGGTGGGAAGCACAATCGCAAAAGAAGCGGATTTTTGCCTGTTTACCGCAGCAGGTCCCGAGATTGCGGTGGCAACTACAAAGGCGTTTTCCGCGCAATTGGTTTTATTGTACATACTCGCGATTCGCTTTGCGCATAACCTTGGAAAAATTACCGAAGAAGACGAAAAAAAATATTTTGAGGAAATCGCCTCGCTCCCCGATAAAGTTTCGGCCATTCTGGAAAAAATCGGCTCGATACAAATGTACGCGTCAACGTGCGTCGGCTGCAAAAGCATTTTCTTTATCGGAAGAAATATCGATTATGCAATCGCGCTTGAAGGCTCTTTAAAATTAAAAGAAATTTCGTATATTCACTCGGAAGCGTATGCAGGCGGCGAATTGAAACACGGAACAATTTCGCTGGTGGAAGAAAATACGCTTGTTGTCGCTTTGTCAAATTGCGTAAAATTAAACGGCAAAATAATGAGCAACGCGGAGCAGGTGATAAGCAGAGGCGCAAAAGTTTTACTGATAGGCAGTTGCCCGCAGTCTGACAAGGAGAGCGAAAAAATTTATCATATAGAACTTCCTTTGGTTAACGAACTTTTTTCGCCGTCTTTGTCGGTTATCGTATTGCAGCTTTTCAGTTATTATGTTGCGGCGAATAAGGGATTGGATATTGACAAGCCGCGTAACCTTGCAAAAAGCGTTACGGTGGAATAGTTTTTTAAAGGCGGTCTATAATGGAAAGCTTGGGTACAGGCAGCGCTTTAATAGTTACAAGTTCACAAAAAAGCGTAAAATTGTATTCCGAAGTTTTGAATTTGGCTTCTATTGGAAAAATAACCGTTCTTGAATCTGCGGCAGATACGCGGAAAAAAATAACCGAGAATAATTTTGAAATTATCATTATAGACGCGCCTGTTTCCGACGAATCGGGCGAAAGTTTGGCGCGTAACATTGCGGTAAAAGGTACGTCGCAGGTGATCCTTGCCGTTAACAGCGAAGACTTCGAAAAAATTTCTTCTGTTTGCCAGGAAGACGGCGTTCTTACAATTACAAAACCTGTAGACAATAATATTTTTTGGTCGGCGCTTTCGCTTGTTAAATCTGTCAGCGGCAAATTGAAAAAAATGCAGG
>Ga0209755_10005677_pt1 | contig 14094 bp, 11 predicted proteins | sample TergutCo191P1_FD_187301 | JGI IMG/M metagenome (GOLD analysis project Ga0209755, IMG submission 187301) | Cornitermes sp. P1 segment gut microbial communities from Petit-Saut dam, French Guiana - Co191P1 (SPAdes) (version 2) | ecosystem: Host-associated > Arthropoda: Insects > Digestive system... | reverse complement strand
GCCATTCGAGCTTTCTTCTTATTTTCCTGAATAAAAAATTGGATATATCATTCCCAGCTTTACCGCAAATATCACCACCATCAACGCAATAATAGCCGTAATATTCCTGAAAATAACACCTATCCAAAAAATCACAAAAAATATAATTTATTGCGATTCTTAATGCAGGAAGATCATATTTTGCCGTTATCCCTTTTCTTTGAGACCAATATTTTTTAGTCATATTTAAACCTTCCTCCCCTTCCCACGCTTTTTCTCCTCCACAAACAATTCCCCAGCCAACTTCTGGTACAACTCAAACAAAAACGCCACTCGCTGGACGTCATCGTCAAAAGTGCGTCCGTAAGATGCTTCCACGGCCTTGTCCAGCTTTTGGTGGGCTTTGGCCAGAGCGGGAGGCATGGCAACAGGGTCGTACAGATCCGCAAGGCTAGAATTGGGGAATTTCGCTCGGGCATCCAGCACGTTCCCAGCGGCGTTTTCTATCTCCGCCTTCTGCTTTTCCGTGGGATTGGGCCACGGGAAATTGTTGTACACTATGTCTTTTGAATAACGGTAATCGCTTTTCAACCTTCCGCAAACATACCGTGTCCATGCCATGTGCATTGTCGATGTCAGCACACCGAAATGAAAAACCGTGCCATTGGGAATCGTCATGCAGGTATCGCTCGCAATGGAATTGTGATCAAAGAAACCCATCGGGATGTACTTTCTTGTCTCGGACGAGACCCTGGGAACAATGATAAAGGAATCTGATCGGTTTCTGTCCCTAAACAAAGACGGCGTTGCCGCATGATCCCGAGTCGAGGGAGCGACACTTGCCAACCGAAATTGCTTGACCGCATCAATCCGCTTTAGAACCTCGGGCATTTTCCGAAGCTCGCCAGGTTCCGCATCAACCAGCCATATACACCAACGTTGCATCCCGTTAAGGAATTCACGGGCGGAAATGAGCGGCATTATGTATTTTTCAGCCTTTGGTTCAAGCTTGATGAATTCCCGTTTATCCTCATCCAACAAAAGCAAATGACCACCATCAAGCGGCATATTGCCGAAACTCATAGGCGGAACGTTGCACAATGGCTTGGATCTGCTTGTTATGAAAATCGTGTCAAAATCGACCAGGTACGCATTTATCTGTTTTACGGCAGTTTCCATCGGCTCGCCGGTAACAGTCGCATATTGGAAAATCTTTTTTGCACCCCTGTCCGCAAGCGAAAAACCGATTATCACGCAATATACCGCCGCCTTGCCCCGTGCCTCATTGCTCCACTTGAATGTCTGGTGCGCAAGATTGATTTTCACGCCATGCCTGTTCATCAGTTCTGGCCATAGCACGGGGACTTGCTCGCCCTGACAAATACTGTTGGTGGAAACAAAAGCCACCTCGATATCCGTTCCCTGAATATACTCCGCCGCTTTTTTGTACCAGCAAGTAACATAATCAAGAATGGCGCAATTTTTCACGCCTTGAAAAATAGTTGTAACTTCTTTCCTTTGGAGTTCGTTCATAACTTTGGAACCCAAAAAAGGAGGATTGCCCAAAATGTATGACAGTTCCGTTTTAACAATAATGCTCTCCCAATCGAGAGCCAAGGCATTACCGTGGTGAATCGATGCGGAGGCTGTCAACGGTATTCGCACGAAATAGACCCCGAAACGTTCACGCACAAGCAGGTTCATCTGGTGATCCACCAGCCACAAAGCAACCTGCGCTATCTGTGCTGGGAACTCCTCAATCTCTATCCCGTAAAACTGATTCACGTTGACCTTTATTTCGGTGTCCACGTCAAGAACCTTCTCCTGCCCCAGAAGCAGTTCCAGCACCTCAAGCTCCAAAAGGCGAAGCTCCCTGTAACTGATAACCAGAAAGTTCCCGCACCCACAAGCTGGATCAAAAAACGTGAGCGAGGCAAGCCTGTCATGAAATCCGATCAATCGCTCTCGCCGAGACCCTGGGGTAAGCTTTTTGATCTTCGCAAACTCATCTCGCAGTCCGTCCAAAAACAATGGACGAATTACCTTAAGAATATTCTCCTCGCTGGTATAGTGCGCCCCGATATCGTGCCGTTCGTCGTCATTCATCACGCTCTGGAACATAGCGCCGAAAATCGCCGGCGAGATTTTGCTCCAGTCAAGCGTGCAACATTCGATAAGCGTGTCCCGCATGGGGCGGTCGAAAGCGGCGGTTTTTATGGTTTCGTTGAATAACTGACCATTGATATATGGGAATTGGTTTAACTGTTCGTCTATATTTTGCAGGCGTTGATCTTTCGGCTCGTTCAGAACTTCAAATATTCGCTGAAGGTGCATGGCGAGGTCGCTTCCGTCCTCGGCGGTGCGTTCCATGATATACCTGTTAAACAAATTTGGCGGCTCGAAAATACCAGTGTCATCGGCGAACAGGCAGAACATCAGGCGGACGAGGTACAGCTCAAGCTGATGATCGGAATAGCCGATTTCGCGCAGGCGGTTGTGGAGTTCGCCCATCTTCACGGCGGCCTCGATGTTCACGGGATCCCAGCTTTTGAAAGGATCGATTTCCCTGTAGCCGGCAAGATCGCCGAAAAGTTCTATGTGTTCCGGCAGTTGCGCCAACTGGAACCGGTACCGCTTGCCGTCTTCGAGAAGATTGTAATAATGGAAATTTACGAAATCGCAGATCAGTATGGCTTTTGGGAAATCTTTTTTGTCCAGCGCAAGCGCATAGCCCTTTGCCTGCTCGAACGCCTTCTCAAGATCTTTGCCTGGGCTTTTCATTTCTATTAGGATGTGGCCTTTCCAGAGCAGGTCTATATAGCCAGAAGGGCTTGCACTGTCGGCGAACAGCCCCTGGCGGTCTCTGTAGAGTTTTACCTTATTCTCAAAAACCGCGACCTTTTTTCGGTCTACGCCGAAAATGTTGAAGAACTCGATTTGAAACGACTGCGCATCGGCTTCCTCCCGTGCGCTCGGGGCTTTATCCTTCCAGTCCAGGACGAAGGCGGCGGCTCTGGCTTTTATCTCGTTCCACGACAGGGGCATATGTTTTGTCTCCGAGTGCAAGCATATCACATTTAGCCCATCGTGGATATGGCGCGACGGTTTTCCTTACAGCGGCCTAACCTGCCCCACGCCACTGCGTCTAACATCAACAGTTGGATCACCCCGGTAACGAACATTGCCGACACCAGAAAGCCTGCCGGTAAGGGTATCCGTTGCCCATGTCCTTATGTCACCGACACCGGAAAGATTAACATTGACACTTTCGGCTTCGAAATTCTGCGCATTGATATTGCCAGTACCACCAAGAATTATTCCCAGGGAAGATGTTTCCCCGGCACCAACAGTAAAATTTCCAACTCCTTGTAGATTTATGTTCCGTAGGGTTGGCAGGTAGACATCGATTGTTAATCTGGTCGGGTTAAAAATTGCGCCCCTCTGCGCAGCTATGCGCAAAGAAGTCCCGCTGACGCTTGTCGTAATAAAATCCTGAATATTACTGTCAGTTGTTACCACCACCCTGAATTCTTCGCCAGGATGGATATACACGTTTCCCACACCAGTAAGCACTACTGAGTCGAACTCTTGCAGCGATCTTTCCTGGCCTACAACATTGCTGTTGCCGCGTATCCTGCGGATACATGCATTGGCACAACCAACTGTAAGCCCCGCGATAAGGATGGCAGGAAGAACCAGCCACCGTCCGTCAATTTTTGTACGCCCTATTTTCATTTTTGCAAACCCCTTCGCGGTATTGCCGCCGCTGGCATCTATTACAATCCCCTTACGGGATTTGATATCAATTAACCCAGTTAACCCTTATTGATCCCGAACCAGTCCGTATGTCAATGTTTCTTTGAATATCGCCCTCCAAAGTACCGTCGCCAATAACACCCTGCGCGGAATGCCTGTCGGTAAGCGGCCTGAAAAGCCGGTCATCGAACGGCGTATGCAAACTACCGCTGGATGATCTGGAAGAAAAATTAAACGCAAGGCTCTGCGGCAGGTTCAGCGTAACACCACCGCTTGCCGTCACGATTGACACGTCCCCCGCATTCCAGGCAAGCGTGCCACGGACTCTGCCGCTGGACGAGCTTATATCCACCGCCCCACCCGCCATATCCAGCTCGATATTGCCGCTTGCCGATCTTGCAAACACATCGCCGTTAATCGTACCCAAAGCTATGCCGCCGCTTGAGCTTTCGATGTCTGCCCTTTCCGCCGTAATGGAGCCAACCGCTATCCTGCCGCTGGAACTTTCGATATTCACCCTGCTCGCCGTAAGGGAGTTGGCCGTTATCCTGCCGCTTGTGCTGACTATGCCTACACTGTCCGCCGTGACGAAACTGGCCACAACCCGTCCACTCGAACTTTCTATATGAAACGACGAAGCGGAATGCGCGCCCGATGCCACTATGTCGCCGCTGGACGTGCTTATCGCAATACTCCTGTTCGATGCAGGGATGGAAATCTCGATACGGGTTCTGAATGCGCCAAAAGTCACGGGCCTATGCCCACCCGTGACTACAAGCTCGTTTCCGGAACGTGTTATGACGGCGAAAAGATCGCTGTTGTTTGTTGACATATATTCCCTAATGACAAGCGTGTCGGAATCGTGCCTTAACAGGATGATGTCGTCGGATCGGTAGCGAATGGTAATCGCATAAATTTGATCCAGCGCAACCTCCTGCGCATTGACCAGTTCGGGTCTTCCCCCTGCGTGTGCCAGTTCCAGGCTTAACACGGAAAAGGCAAGAACAAAAATAGCTGTTCTCATAAGTAGCTCCTTGTTTTGTCTTTTCCTAAAATCGGAACCTAAGTCCGGCCCTTGCCCCGACCACAATGGAATGCCTGTCGTTTATGTCATGGCTTACGATGCTGAAAAAAGGTTCCCTCGGTACACCAGCATCACCTTCGGCCCAGCTCCATGTAACGGAAGGCCCTGCGGTAACGCTGAAATGTCTGTTAATGTTAAACCCGACAAGTGGAACAAAACTCATTAATTGTTGTTGTTGTGCCTCGCCCCGACGCAGGAGCGGCGCAAAGCTTGTCAATTCCGGGTTAAAAAAGAAGGATTCGCCAATTGGGATAATCGAGCCGATGCCGAACCCTGTTGCAAAATAATTCTCCCAAGTATCGCCCCCAGTCGTACTATACGACACGTATATGGTCGTATAGAATCTTTCCACACCCAACTTTAACCCCACGCCAACCGGGAAAAATTCCGAAAAAACGTATTCCACGGCTCGGAAACCGCCGTTTCGCACTATCGATATAAAGCCTATCGGAATGCCGTCTTCTATGCTGTCGGCAAAATTTATGAAGCCAAGCTGCATACCGTTTAACGCTCCAACGGAAGAGTTTACAAATCCAAACTGCGTACCTCGCATCCTGCCCATGGAAGTGTTTATAAACCCAAACTGCGCACCAAAGGTATCGCCCATGGAAGTGTTTATGTAACCAAACTGTCCGCCTATCACTTCGCCTCTGGAAGTGTTTATAAACCCAAACTGTGCGCCTCGTACCTCGCCCATGGAGGTATTTATAAACCCAAACTGCGCACCAAAGGTATTACCCATAGAGGTATTTATGTATCCAGCTTGTACGCCTGTAAAATTACCCCCCACTGTGTTAACAAAGCCAGCCTGAATGGTCGTGAAATCCCCGGTGTTGGTGTTTACAAAGCCAAACTGGGGTAAATTATGATTCCCCAGAGCTAGGTTGAAAAACCCAATCAAGGGGAACCTGAAAGGTTCGGCAACGATATTAACAAAAAAAGAATACACGGTTGTCCTGCCTGCGACGGGCGTTGCTTGATCCGCAAACCCAGTGCTAGCCATTCCGGCGATAAAGGCCAAAGCGAAAAATGCTCGTTTCATTTCAATTCTCCATTTCTCCAAATTTGTGTTGTTATAAGTCAAAATCCAGCCGTATATTGCCGCTGGTAACATTCATGGTAATAGGGTGCTGGCCCCTGCCGCCAGTACCCGTGCGGCCTTGTAGCCGCTCGCCGTTTACCCGCACGGAACCTGACACGGATGTAAAGCTGTAGGTAAAATCATCCCGCCTGCCGTTGACCCCCAGATTTATGTTGCCCGCGGTTACCTGGAGATGGGTGCTACCTTCCAGAATGTCGGCACCTGTAATGCGTATTCGCCCGCTTGTGGTTTGGGCGTTTAGCTTATTCCAACTGACATCGTTAATGTTGATGTTGCCGGAACTGTTTTCCAGGGTGCCGCTCGTGAAACTTAGGTTTCTTCCGTTGATGTTGCCGCTTCTGGAGCGAATCTCCAGCAGTGTGGTGGAAATACCGTCTATACGGATATTGCCAGATGTGTTAGTGATCCTGACGGAATCTGCCATGCCCGCAGGAAGATGCACTACTATTTCCCTCCGTGGAATAGGGCCACAATAATTAATGCGGATGATTATAATGCCATCCCTGCGCTCATGGTCGCGAGTGTCGATGATCAGTTGGTTGCCCGAATATTCGACATTGGCTTCCAAGTTGGTGAACTGCAAACCCAAGGGGGCATCTGGGCTGGCAGGTACCACCACGATGCTTGCCGAGCCTGCTCTGATGTGTATATCCGTGAATCTATCGCCATCCGGTATTTCCATAAACCTACTTTCGATTTCGCCAGGCCTGCTCTCGATAACCAGGAGCCTGCCGTCCTCCATTTTAAGGCTGCCGCCCCTGAAACCCGAAAGCCATCCAATGCCAAGCATGATTGCACCAAGCAAAATCAAGACTAGGCCGATTCTGATCCAGGGTATTCGTTTGGCATGTCGTTTGTTATCTTTCATGACGATTCCTCTTTGAAATTTTGTTGCCTATTTTCCCCACGAAGCGCGCGATCATTGGGAAGCCCTTCATTAGTATTACTATGCATTTAATCAGCAATATCCCAAGACCCAAGGCCACCAGCCCCACGCCCAGGAAAAACAATGCCATTGCCGCATCCTGCAAGACTATCATTGGGAAAATGATTAGGCCCACAACGCCGACAAAGAGAAAAGCCAGGATGACTGCCCCCGTCGCAAGGACTATTGCCAGCAGCGAAATGATTAGCGAAAATGCTATCGCCGCCAAAGCTATGACAAGCGGCAGTCCCACCGGCAAGGCGAAAATCGCCAAGGCAACCACCCACGCAATCCAAATGCCTTTAGCCCCGGCCTTCCTTGCCGGCTGCCCCGCCTCGTCGGGTGCAGGTTCCTTTGCCGCATGGCTGACAAGAATGCTCGCCGCAACTTCCCCCGGCGATCCAAGCTGGGACATCGCCGCACTTTCATCTTCCGCGTCGCTAAGGTAGCCGTCATAATATTCCAGGGCATCACGCCGTTCGTTGTCCGGCATCGCCCGCAGTTTACGGTTTAGCTGATTTAGGTATTTCGCTTTCGTCATTTTCCCGCACCTCCAAGTAAGATCGTGTCCACACGCCGTTTAAAATCCGCCCATTCCGCCTCGAAGTTCTGGTACTTTTCCAAGCCCATCTCCGTTATGCTGTAATACCTTCGGTTGCGGCCCTTATGGGGCACGTCGTACACGGTCAGGCAGCCTTCCGTTTGCAGCCGGCGCATGACGGGGTACAGGGTGGACTCGGATACCCCAAGCGTACTTTTCATTTGCAGGGTCAGGTTGTAGCCATAGGCATCTTCACGAGCCAGCAGCGACAGAACGCAGCCGTCCAGTAATCCCCCCGCAGCTTGAATCGCCATTCTTTTCCTTTCCTCCTTCGTCGGCTTTGGACTTACGAATACTTGCCTCTCACAATATTATATGACATATAGTATTGTGCACAAGAGGGTATTTTGTCAAGCCTGTGTTTTACTGGAAAAGCCCCTGGTAGTTGAGGCTTTGGTTGTCTGTCCTATTTTTCCGTTTCGGGCTGCAGTATCCGTTCCACGTCGTCCGATATACGGGCTATTATGCGTTTTGCCAGATCCTGCCTTTCCAGCGTGGTTAGGCATTTGAGGTAGTCATCGGCTACCAGCGTATCGTTGCCGCACCTGTCCTTGTCGTCCACAAAAAGCCTGAAAGGTTCGATTTCGAGGGCTTTTGCTATCTTTTCGACCATTCCCATTGATGGGACTTTGCGGCGTATCTCGATTTCCCCAATGTAAGCAGTAGATGTGTTCAGCATTTCCGCCAGTTTCATTTGCGAAAGGCCTCTTTTTTGGCGGTATTTTTTCATGTTGAAGACGAAAACCCTCATCATGTCCATGGTTTGTATGCTAGGAGCGAATAATCAGATCAAACAATGTGCTCTTGACAAATAATCGTAAGTATGCTATTTACTTTAAGCGGATAGTCCAATTTTGAATTGACCAGCTCGTATGACGTTTTCGACGCATCCAGCCAGTGCTGGCGGGTGCCCAGACAAGAAGGAGTGTGCCATATGTTTAGGAGATTACTGCTCGTCGCCGTATTGCTTGCCAGTTGTGCCGCGTTTTCTTTTTCGCAGGCAAGACCCGTACTTGGAATCCTGCCCTTTACCGGTGGCACGGGAGGGGATGGCGAGACAATCGCGACCCTCATCTCGATGGAGCCCGCGATTATGGGGGCTTTCACCGTGGTTCCACGCACGGCTTCGCTAAATGCCCTGTTCGACGAGCATTACTTCCAGTTGGCTGGTCTGACCGACTCGGACACCATAGCAGGCATAGGCCGTATGCTAAACGCCGACTACGTGCTTTCCGGCAACATACGCAGGCTGGGGGACAGGAACCTTGTTATCGCCACTATAGTGAACGTGGAAACCTTCGAACAGGTGGCGGGATACTACCGCACATACTTTACCATCGAGGAAGTCCGCGATTTTCTGCCTTCGATGGCGAGAAGCATGATTGACAATGCCTTGGGGCGCGGCACCGAAAGGCTACCCAGCCTTGCAATGCTTCCCTTTGCCGTTGCCCCCGGGATAGATGCGCAGGACGCGGAAACACTGTCGATGATACTTGCCATAGAAATCCTTAACACCGGGGACTACGTGGTGTTGCCCCGGACATCCACCATACAGGCGGCATTAGAGGAAATGGATTTCCAGATGCTGGGATACACCGACGACGAGGGGATGGCCGCTCTGGGACGTGCAATAAACGCCGACTTCGTGCTTTCCGGTGGGGTGCACAGGCTTGGCGTATTGAACATGTTCACGGCGCAGGTGCTTCGGGTTAGGGACGGCAGCATGTTTGCGGGAGCCGCCAGGGATTACCGTGTCATCGCCGACGGCGTTAACCTGATGGTGGAGCTTGCCATACTCCTAACCGACCCTGAAGGTGCCCAGGAACGTATCGCGGCTCTTCATTATGTACCCAGGCCCTCTCCCTTCGAGGATCCGACAAGGTTCTGGAGCATAGGCGCTTCCATTGGTTCCTCCTTTGCCGAACCCATGGTGATAGCCACATTGCAGGGAACCCTGGCTCCGCTGCGCCACTCGTTTTTTAGGGTCGGCTGCGACCTGGGCTTTATAAGCGACATGGACGATACAGAATATTTTTCGGTATCCCCCTTTGTCCACCTTGCCTTTTTCCTGCCCTTTGGCGCAAGGGGTGGCTGGTACATAGGTGCCGGTGGCAGTTTTACGATGGCGGAATACCGCTTTTACGGTTATCTTGTATCCAGAACAATTGCCGCCCTGGATTTGACCACGGGTTTTAACATAGGAAATATGTTTGACATTTCCTACACCCTGCGAACCACCTTTTCCGTGGTCCTTCATAGGGTTTCGGCCGGCTTTACATGGCGTTTTCAACGATAAAATTTCATCGATAAAAGGGGTAAAAAAATGAAAAACAATTGTCGATTGCTGCGAAATTGCGCAGCCCTTATTGCCTTTGCTGCCTGTGCGGTGCTTTTTGTGTCCTGCGATAACATGGACTGGCCTTCGTACACCGTTGCTTTTAACCCCAATGGCGGTACTGGAACCGTACCCTCGTCGCAGACGGTAAACGCACGTTCCAGTATAAGGATTCCTGGTGGCGCAGGGCTTTCTAGAAGCGGGTATGTATTCGTGGGATGGAATACGAATTCCGCTGGCACGGGAACGGACTTTAGCGAGGGGGACACATTTACACCAGCTGGCAGCACAACCCTGTTTGCCAGGTGGCTAACTGCCGTGGATGCAATCATTGTAAACCCACCAAGTGCCAATGTCGCAAGGGGCGGAACACAGAACTTTAGCGCCACCGTTTTGGGAGCCATGAATCCCCCGCAAACGGTTACCTGGACTATTGACGAGGCGGGCAGACACGCGCAAACCATGATCAATGCCAGCGGCGTCCTCTCGGTAGCCGCCGACGAAAGCCTTACGATGCTTACGGTGCGTGCGACATCGACGTTTGATACATCCGTAAGCGGAACGGCGACCGTGACCGTGCCCATCCCTGTCGTAACTGGGGTTACGGTAAGCCCATCAAGTTCCAGTGTCGCAAGGGGCGGAACGCAAAACTTCGCCGCCACGGTTTTGGGAGCAAACAGCCCTCCGCAAACGGTTACCTGGACTATTGACGAGGCAGGCAGACACGCGCAAACCACGATCAATGCCAGCGGCGTTCTCTCGGTAGCTGCTGATGAAAGCCTTGGAACACTTACGGTACGTGCGACATCAACCTTTGATATCTCCGTAAGTGGGACGGCAACCGTGACCGTGCCTATCCCAGTAGTAACTGGGCTTACGGTGAGCCCATCAAGTTCCAGTGTCGCAAGGGACGGAACGGAAAACTTTACCGCCACGGTTTTGGGAGTCAACGATCCCCCGCAAACAGTTACCTGGTCAATTGACGAGGCGGGCAGGCATGTGGAAACCGCGATCAATACCAACGGCGTTCTTACGGTAGCTGCTGATGAAAGCCTTGGAACACTTACAGTGCGTGCGACATCAACCTTTGATACCTCCGTAAGCGGGACAGCAACCGTAACCGTGCTTATCCCAGTAGTAACTGGGGTTACGGTAAGCCCAGCGACTGCCACCATCCCAAGTGGTGGCTCAGCGAACTTTACTGCTACGGTTTTGGGAGACAACAATCCTCCTCTAACAGTTACTTGGTCAATTGACGAGGCGGGCAGAAATGCGCAAACCTCGATCAATCATAATGGCGTTCTCTTAGTAGCCGCTACGGAAAGTATTTCGGTGCTTACGGTACGTGCCACATCAACACTTGATACCTCCATAAGCGGGACGGCAACCGTTAACGTTTTGCGAACCGATCTGGATGGTAACGTAATAGTGCCTGGAACCAATCTTGCTAGCCAGCTTGATTGGGTGCGGAACAACGCACAAAGTAGTGGCCGATATCTTATCGAAATAAGTGGTCACGAAGTTTTGAGCCCCCAAACTCTGCCCACCGACAGAACAAATCTGACGGTTACCCTGCGAGGTATCGGGATAATGCGTACCGTTAACCTTATCGCCGACGGAAGTATCTTTACGGTAGATTCTGGTGTTACACTCGTGCTTGATAATAATGTTACATTGGAAGGGCGCAACAATGCTGCCCATGGTTGGAACAACCGATATCCGCTAATACAAGTGAACCAGGGCGGTACCTTGGTTATGAACGCAGGGTCAAGGGCTACGGGGAATACCAATACTACTTGGAGCAGTACCTACTTTGGCGGCGGTGTTCGCGTGAACAGCGGCGGCATGTTTTACATGCATGGCGGGGAAATATCTGGCAATACTTGCTACTCGTCAAGTGGCGGCGTGCATGTTGCCAGCGGTGGTACTTTCCGAATGAGTGGTGGGGTTATCTATGGCAATGAGTGGTGGGTACCAGAGGAGCTTAGAAACACTGGCGGCTGGGGTAGTGCGGCATTATTCAATGCTGGTATAGCCCAGCACGGCACGTTCAGCCTTGTCGGCGGTTTTGTCTCGGAAGGCCTTTTAAGCTCGACCCGCTACACCATAAGGTTTTAGCGTTTTGAGGCAGCCAATGAGTCAACAGTCAACGCGCGGGTGTCAGGCACTCGTTCTAACTTCCCTGCGAACCACCTTTTCCGTGGTCATTCATAGGGTTTCGGCTGGCTTTACATGGCGCTTTCAACGATAAAATTTCATCAACAAAAGGAGTAAAAAAATGAAAAACGATTGTCGATTGCTGCGAAACTGCGCGGTACTTATTGCCTTTGCCGCCTGTGCGGTGCTTTTTGCGTCCTGCGATAACATGGACTGGCCTTCATACACCGTTGCCTTTAACTCCAACGGCGGTACTGGAACCGTACCCTCGCAGACGGTAAATGCACGTTCCAGTATAAGGATTCCTGGTGGCGCAGGGCTTTCTAGAAGCGGGTATGTTTTCGTGGGGTGGAATACGAATTTCGCTGGTACGGGAATGGGCTTTAACGAGGGGGACACATTTACACCAGTTGGTAACACAACCCTGTTTGCCTGGTGGCTAACTGCCGTGGATGCCATCATTTTAAGTCCATCAAGTGCCAATGTCGCAAGGGGCGGAACGCAGAGCTTTACCGCCGCAGTTTCGGGACCGAAGAGTCCCCCGCAAACGGTTACCTGGTCAATTGACGAGGCGGGCAGACACGCACAAACCACCATCAATGCCAGCGGCGGCCTCTCGGTAGCCGCCGACGAAAGCCTTACGATGCTTACGGTGCGTGCGACCTCCACGTTTGATACCTCCGTAAGTGGGATGGCGACCGTGACCGTGCCTATCCCTGTCGTAACCGGGGTTACGGTAAGCCCATCAAGTGACAGTGTCGCAAGGGGCGGAACGCAAAACTTTGCCGCCACGGTTTTGGGAGCCAACAGCCCTCCGCAAACGGTTACCTGGACTATTGACGAGGCAGGCAGACACGCGCAAACCACGATCAATGCCAGCGGCGTTCTCTCGGTAGCTGCTGATGAAAGCCTTGGAACACTTACGGTACGTGCGACATCAACCTTTGATACCTCCGTAAGTGGGACGGCAAGCGTGAACGTGCCCATCCCAGTAGTAACTGGGGTTACGGTGAGCCCAGCGACTGCCAGTGTCATAAGAGGCAGAACACAGACCTTTACCGCCACGGTTTTGGGAGCCAACAGCCCTCCGCAAACGGTTACCTGGACGATTGACGAGGCGGGCAGACATGCGCAAACCACGATCAATGCCAGCGGTGTTCTTACGGTAGCTGCCGACGAAAGCCTTACGATGCTTACGGTGCGAGCGACATCAACGTTTGATACCTCCGTAAGCGGGACGGCAACCATTATCCTAATTGCAATAGTGCCTGGAACCAATCTTGCCAGCCAGTTTGATTGGGTGCGGGACAACGCCCAAAGTGGCGGAAGATATCTTATTGAAATAAGTGGTCACGAAGTTTTAGGCCCCCAGACGCTACCCGCAGACAGAACCAACCTAACGATCACCTTGCGGGGTATCGGGGCAATGCGTACCGTCAACCTTATCTCCTACGGAAGCATCTTTACGGTGGGTTATGGTGTTACACTCGTGCTTGACAACAACGTTACATTGGAAGGGCGCAACTGGGCTGCCCACGGTTGGAACAATCGGTATTCGCTAATACAAGTGAACGATGGCGGCACCTTTGTAATGAACGCTGGGTCAAGGCTTACAGGGAATACCAATAATGGCTGGCCCAACCTAGGCGGCGGTGTTCGCGTGAACAGCGGCGGCATGTTTTACATGCATGGCGGGGAAATATCTGGCAATTCTTGCGAAGTGGGTGGTGGCGTACATGTTGCCAGCGGTGGTACCTTCCGAATTAGTGGCGGGGTTATCTATGGCGATGAGTGGGAGGTGCCAAGTGAGCTTAGAAACACACACATTGGCGGCTGGGGTAGTGCGGCATTATTCAATGCCGGTATAGCCCAGCATGGGACGTTCAGCCTTGTCGGCGGTTTTGTCTCGGAAGGCCTTTTAAGCTCGACCAGCAACACCATAAGGTTTTAGCGTTTTGAGGCAGCCAATGGGGTGCGACAAACCTGGCGGCTGCCTCTTTCAGTCCCATAATTCGGAGTGGCTCCCTTACCGCCATGCCACATTTATGTTTTTGGAACGAACTGCACAATCCCTTAGGTATAAGTTCATCAAGTTTTGGTAGGGAATGCCAGTCTCTTCCGCCTTACGTTTGAAATAGTCGATTGTGTCAACATC
>Ga0209755_10005676_pt1 | contig 14094 bp, 14 predicted proteins | sample TergutCo191P1_FD_187301 | JGI IMG/M metagenome (GOLD analysis project Ga0209755, IMG submission 187301) | Cornitermes sp. P1 segment gut microbial communities from Petit-Saut dam, French Guiana - Co191P1 (SPAdes) (version 2) | ecosystem: Host-associated > Arthropoda: Insects > Digestive system... | reverse complement strand
ATGCCGATAAGACTGAAATCCGTAAGTATGTCCCGGTGTTTGCGTCTGAAACAACGAAATTTGATGCGTCCAAAGTGGATGCCGTGATCGAGTTAATGCTCCAAATCGGTTTCTTGTGGAAGGTTGATGTTAAAGCAGACAGAGGAATGCAGACGAGACTTGTGTTTACTCAAACCGGCGTGGCTCGTTCCTTTGCCCTACTCGCAATGCAAGCCGTCGTTGACAGCGGCGTATTGAAGGAATCGGAGGCTAAGATTTTAGATGGTATCGAAGCGGCGACAGAAGGTAGTGTGCTTGAATTAGCGTGCTTAATTACATTTATCAAGCGAATTGAAAAATCAACTGAATTCGATATTTTTTTGTCGCATTACAGGGTATATACGGGCGAGCATGAGGTCGATATTGTGATACATGATAGGAGAGCAAACGTCCTTCATTTGTACGAAATAAAACGCAGCACCAATGCCGATGCTGTCTTGCACGCCATATCGCAGACAACGAATTTATTGAGTTCTTGAAAACGGAATGTGCCGCATCGACAATCAAGCGCGTGGTTTTATATCGTAGGGATGATACTAAAATTCCACAATATGGTGTGGAAGCATCGTATTGCAATGTTGGTGGATTCTTGCAGAAGGTGGAGAATGGAGATGTATTTTGACTTTTAGGTTGGAGACAAGCCGACTGAGTTATGCATTATACACGAAATAAGTTTGGCAATCTTTTTCTAAGTGTATAAAAATAAGGCATAACCCCGGGTCATCCCTCATATAAATAGCCAACAACCATATATAAGGGAGGGCCTTTCTTGAAGACGTATATCGAGGAGCGGGCCGTGGAAGTGGCAAATTTTATTATTAATTCCAATGCAACAGTGAGAGAAACAGCAAAAAAGTTTGGCATCAGCAAATCTACGGTACATATGGTGTCCCTATTCCGTGTCGGTGTGATTATGTGATAGAGTATGGGAAGTGAAGTATTGAAAAGCGGCATAAATACTGGGTTTCCAGTGTTTATGCCGTTTCTGGCTATTATCCATTTGCAATACTTAGCATACCATTGATGATTTGGGATTTTCTTTCATCTTCCAAGTACATTCTGTGTCTCAATAATTTGTCTATGTCACTTATAGCTAGGGTCTCCAATTCTCGAAGAAGAAATTTAGTAAATCTCTTCTTCGATTGTTTAGGGAGCATAACACAAATATTCGAAAACTCTATTTCTTCTTGCTCTTCCCATTTATATATACCACTTCGATCTCTAATGAAATTGCTTAAATTATCAATGATTGCATTGTACAACGGCATTTTAGATGGTATTATCTCATAATTCTTCTTTCTCCTGGTTTTTGCAACCATAGAAAGCAAAATGTGTATATGTTGCAAAGTGCGAAACTTTCTACTGTTTTTAATTTCTGCAACAAGATGTTCTTGATTATCCACTTCAATAAGCCAATGAGCAAATATTAACGGATAGCTTTGCCTTTGGGTTAGTATAAAATTCATAAGTAGCGATACTTTAATTTTGTTGCTACACATGCTCAAAAACTGTTCAACTTGTTGAAGTTCGTTGCTCATAAGTATTAAAGTTCTTCTGTGTTCTTTCCTTTGGCTTGCAACAAAATTTACATCAAGCATAGACAATTCCATTCTTTGATGTGCCTCGATATCTAATAAAATATAGGAAATCTTTCTTGTTATCATATAAAACCCTATATTTTGATTTAATTCATCTGAATTATTTAATAACCATTTAATCATATTGTCGTTAGGTACTATGTCCAGGTTCCACGATAACATATTCAAAAGTACAAGCCGTGTTCTGTCTTCTTTTATAATTTTCTCGATGTTCTCACGCTTGACCATGTGCAATATTTTTATCGCTTGAAGCAACTCGATAAATTCCCAATACTGAAATTGACCGCTAAATCTTGAAAGCCACTCGTATTTATTATTGAAAGTATCATCTGACCATTTAATTTGAGTCGCAAAAGTTTCTGATTTGCCGGACAAAAGCACTTTGATTCCGCCGAATAAAGGGCCAGTCAAATCATATCTAACCAGCAAATCTTTTAGTTCTTCGACACAGTCTAAGTTTCGTCTAAGCAACGCCAAAACAACAATCAGAGCCATTTTATTTTTGTTTTGACCTGATATTGAGTTGATGAAATTTGAAAGCTCTTTGATGACAGCAGAATTGCTCTTACGACTAAATAATCCATTTATTTTAGTTTTTCTATCTATGTGGTTGACCGCTTTATTGGGATGCAAGCAAATTAATCTTGACAGTTCGGTCACAAGAATCCTGTCCATGTATTACTTCACATCCCTTCCTGGGCAACGATATTGTTGCTATTGAGCCACGATTGCAAATTTTCAAGTATCGTCATTGCGGATTTAGATTCAAGTGCAAAAATACAAAAGTGATTTCTGCCGATAGAGTTCAATGATGTGCCAATGGCTACACCTCCAAAACTCCCACTATTATCTTTGGTAATAATGAAGCGATCGTGTATCGGGGCTTTCGACTGGTATAGGGTTATCCCCAAATTATTTTTGCCAAGCAGAGCTTTTTGAATTTCGCTATCCTGCATAACGTTTGTTTTCACCTGTTGGGTATCATAAGCCCTTGTTGGGTCGCTAACAAAAAAGATGATGTTTTTATGCTTGGCATTACAGTGTGCGACGATTCGCAGGATATCTAATTCTGTGTTCCAGCCGTTAATATCGGAAAAGTACGGATCAAAAATCCAAAGTTCATCTCTTGCGGATTGTAGTACCTCTGCAATGATTCTGAAAGCCTTGCTGTACTCATCGGGAGATATAAAAGTTGTTCTGTTATCATCTTTATTTTCTTTTAGTCGGCGTAAAATATCTTGATTGGATTCATTTAATAGGTCTTCTACTTGATCAATGGGGTCTCCGATATGACTTGTTGTTTCAGATGTACGGTCTTGCAACTTAAACATAGACTCGAATGTTTTTAGCTTAATATGATTAGCCGTACCTACGATTCCCATGTTCATTGAAATGCGACGAATATAGGAAACATCTTTGTCAAAAAAGATTAATTTATCGTCTTCAAAAATTTTTATATCGTGATATGTCCAATCGGTGTTAGCGTTAATGTAAACATCGCGTTTTACTTCATCAATGCGAACTATCTTTGCAGACACAATAACACCGTTTTTCTTAAAATTTACAAAAATAGTTGTATTAGGCTTAACGTTTGAAACAATTATTCCAACATCCTCATTTGCTCTGTAATTACGTTCGTGACAAGAAAAAACAAAAGTATCTCCGTAAAATATTGGATTCTTTGCGATTTCCAGCCCTGTATACTGCTCTACAAACGAATTTATTTGTTGCAAGTAATCAATCGGGATAGAGAGTTCAAACTTGTCATTTGAAAAAGAAAATAAGCGCTTCGGTTTGTCAAAAACAACATAATGCTCCATAAAAGCACACGCAGATTCCCCGTAAGGGTTAATGTAGCTCTTGGCATCAAGAAGTCCCGTGCGCATCAATGCATATTCATTCGGAAGGTTAATGCTCTGCTCATTAATAACAGTTTCCTCAAAACGTAGATTGAAACGACCGACTTTCGTAATCTTCTGAAGTCGATTTGCTCCTTTGTCACGAATGAACCCTCGATGATATATCGTAAGAATTTTTTCGCCTGCAAATGTTATTTTATCGCACACCATAACCTCTGCACCTTGCTTTCGTTGGCTTCCGCCGCAATATGACAACTGTTATGGCATCACACAAAACACAGCATACAGCGGAACACTTTTAATTCCATTTTCATAACCAAAATTCTTAGCGGACACGCGAATAGCATATTCTGGCTTATACAGTTCCACAAAACGATTTAGACTTTTTGATTTTACATTATCAGCAGATTTTGCTTCCAGAGGAACTATGTTACCCTGTTGATCTTGGAAGGCAAAATCCAACTCCGCTTTACCAGGACTAGCCCAATAAAATGGAATGATTCCATTCGTGACCAAACATTGGCAAATATAGTTTTCTGCAAGCGCACCTTTGAAGCCATCGAAGGACGGCACGCCGCTCATAATAACATTTGCTGCGATTCCAAATTTTGAGCAAAGCAACCCCGTATCCATCATATAAATTTTGAACGAATCATTATCAGCGTAAGCAACAAGTGGTAGTTTCCCTTCTGTTATACGAACACATTTATTGATAATTCCTGCGGAAGTCATCCAGTCTAGTGGTGTCTCGTAATCATAAGCACGCGCTCCTGATTTAATAGCCTTATATTGGAACTTGCGATTTTCCTTCGATAACTGTGCTGGCAGGCTATCCCAAGCCGCTTTTATTCTTGTAGTTTCATGCGGAGTGGCATACTTTGCCATATCCGCAATATATGAATCATTTATGCTTTTTTGTGCGGCAACAACGAAGTTGAAATCCTGTGTTGCAATATACTTCAAGACTGCTTCGGGCATACCGCCTATCACAAGATATAACTTATATAAGTCTAACGCAGTGTCGTGGAGTGACAATGGTGAAAAACCATCAAAAGATTCTCGAATAAGCTGTGTCATCGGTGCCTTGTCTATCGCCCATAAAAACTCCTCGAAGTCCATTGGAAACATTGTCATCATATCCACTTTGCCTACAGGGAAAGAATACTTCTCGCGCTTTATCGCTACACCCAACAAGCTACCTGCCGCCATTATGTGATACTGCGGTGCGTTTTCACAAAAGTATTTCAACGAAGTCAGCGTACGTTCGCAAGCCTGAATTTCGTCAAAAACAATAAGAGTGTCGGTCGGAAAAATACTTTGTCCTGAGTATGCAGATAATTCTCGAATAATTCGCTCCGGGTTTAGATCCCTTTCGAATATCGCTTGAGCATCAGTATTGCCTTCCAAATTGATATATACAGTGTTTTTGTATGATTCCTTTCCGTAGGAAAGCATTGTGTGTGTCTTGCCTACTTGTCGCGCCCCGGATATGACAAGGGGTTTTCGAGCGGGGTCATTTTTCCAATTGTCCAGCTTTGCAACAAATTTACGTTCCATATAGTGTCATCACCTCGCTATTATTATACCCAATAAGCGCAAGCAAGGCAAGAGTTGATTGAAATTTATCGGTGTTTTTATTCTGGCATTGATTGACACGTTTCGACACGAATAGTCTTGTCATGTGGTGTTCCCATTCCGTGTCGGTGCAATTATGTGATAGAGTATGGGAAGTAAGGATATGTACAACGCCGCCCGGGTAGCCGAGCGGCGTTAATTTTTTATTTTCGTTTATACATCTTAAACCACTGCCAATAATTCATATCCTCGCTCATGTCAGCGTTTGTGCGAATGCCCCAGCGATATATGCCGTTAATGTATTCGTGATTGTAACGCACTGCTCTTGCGGTATATTCCGCATAGGATTCACGGAACCACCAATCGCAGATGTTATAAGAGCATGCCACCTTGCGATATGCGTTTCCGTTTGCCACATCAAATGAAACATCTTTGAGGCGGCGACGTAAAACTCGGTTGGCAATGGCCTTCATGCCTGTTGAGTGATCTTTGACCACGGGTTCTTTCCTAAAACTCCTTGCCATTGTAGTTGTCCTCCTTTCAAGAGACTAACTACAAGGCATCCAGTCCTATCATTATGACTTCGCTCCCTTCGTAATTTTTTATGACATATCCTGCATCATAAAATAACATTAAATTTCTCTTAATTTGTCAAAGCATTGCGAAATCAATTCCGAACCATCCCATTTCACAGAACGTATCTGCTCATCAATAAACGAAAAAATCTTTTCGGGAGATTGAATAGACCAGATTACGTCGAGGCAGGCTTTCAATTTCAACCGGCCCTTTCCGATGTACTTGGAGGCGTTTGGGGCGATTGATTCCACATACCCTTTGGCACTATCTACAATAATCCTGTCATACTCAACTTCGGCAATAGCATCCATCAAGGTTGTTTCGAGCGCTCCTTCTTTTTCGGATGGAATAATCAAAAGCAAAAAGTCAACAACCTTTTCTTGACCGAAGCTATTTGCATACTGATTGTCAGTCCACACGTTATTTGCAACGCTTGATACAATTGGCTTTAACATGCCTTGGAAAGATTGGTATATGGAACTTTCCTCGCGGTCATCACGGTCTGTAACAACCGCAATTTTTGAAAACACGTTGCCATCAATCATTGCGGGTATAATTTTACTCTTGATGAAGCTCCCAAAATTGTCCTTACCGCCAACGCCGCAAATCAAAAGGAAATCATCTGCCTTGCGATACCACTCCACTGATTCGCCTTTCTTTGTGTTGAGCTTAATTGTAAATCCCTTCGGAATATCTTCCTTCGGAAACTTATGCGTCCAACCGCAGACCTGTTCCAAATAATAGCTGAGAAATATCGCATCTGTCTTGCCCTCGCATAAGATTAAGTTAATCATAATCTCACCTCGAAGCCAAATTCTTCACGGTTAGAATGGGCTCGCCTTCCCAAAAGCGTCCTAGATAATGTTTGTGTGTTGCCGGATTCCTTCTTAAATGTGATGACAGCTATATCGTCGGTATCTTCTTGGTTGTCATATCCCTGTGTAGCCAATAGTTTATCAATCACTTCCATGTTATGGGTTGTAATGAACAATTGAACATGGAATTGCTTGCAAGCTTTAATCATAAAGCGGAAAATATCATCATAATATTTGGCGTGCATAGCGGTTTCTAACTCATCAATCATCAAAACGCCGTTTGCTGCTTGGGCTATTCCGTTTGAAAGAGACAGCACTTTTTTAATGCCATCGCCATATGTGGATATAGGCATATTTCCAAGGGTTTCATGTTTGATGTATTCTACCGTTTGCCCTGTCAGTTCATTTTTTAAGTATAGCAAATCTGATATTTGTGGGTCGAACAAGCGTAAAACATTTATACAAATTTCTTTGTACTGGTCGTCACGCAAAATTTTGTCAAATATATTTCCACTCATGTGTTCAAGTGGTGAAAGGTATATAACATTCAAATAGCTGTTTTGCCCAATTCCTCTACCTACAGTCCTGCTATGTGTATGAAATTCAAGAGTTTGTTCTTCACTGCTTTCTCCGAGCGTACAAAAAAGTTTGCCCTTAAATGTATTTGCCTCAAGTCCATCAGGATACTGTTTTTTGCGCTCTGTTCTTGTTGCGACATTCTGATTTTGGAACAAGTCATCAGGTGATAACAGCATTATTGATTGCTCGCCAAGCATTTCTACAGATACGAAGTCACCTTTGCATACACCACTAATAGAAACTCTTAATTTGTCGATATTTTTTGGGAAAAGATTTATAAAGTTTTCATAAAGCGACGTGTTTGCAAATGAGTGCTTTACATCTCTGGCACGAGCAATGCGCAAAATATTATTAAAATCCTTCGGGTCGCATAAAAACATCAACGACTCCAGAATACTGGTTTTACCGCTGTTGTTATCACCCGCAATTATATTGACGAGGTTTAAGTTCTCCAAGGATAAATCACGTATACCCCGAAAACTTTCTATGTTCAGCTTTTCAATATGCACAGCCATTATTCCAAGTCATCCCTGTCGATAAAATCAATAATTAGACGCTTACCTAAAGCATCAGCAATTTTTTTTATGGTTGCAATGCTGGGATGGTAGTTTCCGCTTTCTATTTTACTTATATTCGACTGAGAAACCCCGGATTTTTCAGCTAACTGATTCTGTGTTACATCAAGGGAATTACGTGTTGTTGCGATAAGCTCGCGAAGCTCTGCATGAATGTCGTAATCTTCAATAATGGGTAAAACGGGCGCACTTTCTAATTTAACGTATTTCAAAGCATCATCAAGATAAGTTTGTAAATCCTTCATGGCATAGCCTCCCTTCCTAAACATAATTATATGTCGTATGCGCTATAATGTCAAGAGTAAATTATGTCGAAATAAACATATCAACGATTTGCGTATGTTTATGGATGTGCTGTATATGCTAACGACAGACGGCATTCGATTTTGCATGACAAATAACGACACGGTCAGTTTTGTCATATGGTGCTACCATTCCGTGTCGGTGTGATTATGTAATAGAATATAGGAAATAAGGCTGATAAATACAGGAATGAGAGCTGTCCAAGTTGGGCGGCTCTTTTTATTGATTTTTGTTTTACATTTTCCACTTGAAAAAATGTAATTCCAGTGTAAAACATATAAAAAATAAACTTTAGGAGCTTTGCTACGGAATATGAGACCGACAGACTGGAGTTTAAGGAAATAGTAACTGATGATATTATCAAAGAAGTCGTCGCTTTCACCAACACCGAAGGAGGTGTAATTTTGGTTGGCGTTAATAAGGCAGGAGAGACGTCTCCGTTGGTTGATATTGATGAAGCCTACACCCGAGTGACCAACAACATCCGTGATGCCATTGCACCGGACGTCACTATCTTTGTGAAATACACATTAGAAAATAATGAAATTATTCGCATTGAAGTCGGAGAGGGGTCGTACAAGCCATATTATTTGAAGTCTAAAGGTCTAAAACCGACGGGTGTATATGTTCGTCAAGGGACATCTTCTGTGCAAGCATCTCCAGAGCAGATTCGCCAAATGATAAAAAATGCTGATGGCGATGTATTCGAGGAGTTGCGCTCATTGGAACAGGATTTGACGTTCAGCTCTTGCGAAAAAATATTCAAAGAATACAAATTCGATTTTAATGAGGAAAAGGTTAATGTTTTGGAAATTCGTAATCACGCACAAGGGCTATACACCAACCTTGGCTTGTTGATTTCCGACCAGTGCGTACATTCCACAAAAATTGCAGTGTTTTCTGATGAACAAAACACAATTTTTCGTGACCGTAAAGAGTTTGCAGGTTCAATATTCGAACAGATGGAAGATGCTTACAATTATCTCCAGTTATGCAACCGGAATCGGTCTGTTATTGATGGTCTCTCACGTACCGATTACTGGGACTATCCAAAGGACGCGATTAGAGAAGCCCTCATCAACGCCATTATCCATAGAGACTACAGCTTTAGCGGTAGCATAATAATTAACGTAAATGATCGGTGTATTGAATTTATATCAATCGGTGGACTATTGCCGGGGTTGCTTCCTGAAGATATTCGCAACGGCATATCGCAACTTCGTAACCGCAACCTAGCAAATATTTTTCATCGTTTGAATTTCATAGAATCATACGGCACGGGTATCCGCAGGATATTTTCCTTCTATGCCGATTATGCCGACAAACCTGAAATTGCAGTTACGGCAAATTCGTTCAAACTTGTGTTGCCGAACATGAATGTGGCCGGCAACCTAAATGAGTCAACCCAATCGATAACGCCTCAGATGCAGAAGATGCTAGACTGTATTTCAAAAAATCCTGATATAACAGACGAAGAACTTCAAGCCGCATTAGGGATAAAACAGTCTCGCTTGTATATTCTTGTAAATCAAATGAAAACGTCAGGCTTGATAACGATTACGGGACGTGGCGGCAACAAACAATATCATATCGCATGAATTGACAAAGTTTTGTTTTAATGCCGGGCAAAGAAATGAAAGGCGGATGGTTCGATGGCAGATAAGTTGAATTTTGGGGAGTTTATAATTGGTGAAGACTTGTCTGCATTATGTGCAGACTTCCTAACCATGAAACATCGTGATGCTTATGACGAAGCCGAGGAATTTGTAAGCCGCACTGATACAGTACGACTTGTTGGGTTAATCTATGGAATGAGAAGCACGGGTAAAACCGTTATCTTAAAACAACTCGCAGGGCGGCCGGATTTCGTTAGCGAATCCGCATATCTCACCCTTAACTACGATGAATACAGTATTAACGATGTCTATACATGGATGAAAAACTTGCAAAGAATCGGCATTAAATATTTCTATGTTGACGAAATCACTTGGGCAGACGGCTTTGCCGACCGCGCAATGGGGTTTGCGGATAAGTTTGCCTCGCATTCGTCTGTTCGGATTATATTGTCGGGGACGGATTCATTAGCTTTTACATTTGCCAAGCAGTCATCGCTTCACGGTAGGTATATACAATTCAGCACTACGCGCATGAGTTATCCTGAGTACAGTAGAATCACCAATGGCGATATTCTTGATTATGTACGCAGTGGCGGAGTTTTTTGGATGAATGAAAGGCCAGGACGCATGGGCGAGCAGTTCGCAAAGCGAACGACCAGCCCTAATGCCGAGGAGTTGGAAGACTATCTCCATTCAAGCGTAGTCCGTAACTTTCTTAATTCAATAAACGCCACAAACAGAAAAGTCTTGATTGGCGAAGATATACGCTATTTAGAAGAACGAGAGCTTTACGCCATTTGCTATGCTATCTGTGAGAGTGTGGCGCTGTCCTATGTTAAAGGTCATGCTGCACACGTTTGGGATGAACCTATGCTCAAGATTGTTGATTCAGCATTACGCAGATGCGGCGTATCTATCCCCCATGCCGATAAGACTGAAATCCGTAAGTATGTCCCGGTGTTTGCGTCTGAAACAACGAAATTTGATGCGTCCAAAGTGGATGCCGTGATCGAGTTAATGCTCCAAATCGGTTTCTTGTGGAAGGTTGATGTTAAAGCAGACAGAGGAATGCAGACGAGACTTGTGTTTACTCAAACCGGCGTGGCTCGTTCCTTTGCCCTACTCGCAATGCAAGCCGTCGTTGACAGCGGCGTATTGAAGGAATCGGAGGCTAAGATTTTAGATGGTATCGAAGCGGCGACAGAAGGTAGTGTGCTTGAATTAGCGTGCTTAATTACATTTATCAAGCGAATTGAAAAATCAACTGAATTCGATATTTTTTTGTCGCATTACAGGGTATATACGGGCGAGCATGAGGTCGATATTGTGATACATGATAGGAGAGCAAACGTCCTTCATTTGTACGAAATAAAACGCAGCACCAATGCCGATGCTGTCTTGCACGCCATATCGCAGACAACGAATTTATTGAGTTCTTGAAAACGGAATGTGCCGCATCGACAATCAAGCGCGTGGTTTTATATCGTAGGGATGATACTAAAATTCCACAATATGGTGTGGAAGCATCGTATTGCAATGTTGGTGGATTCTTGCAGAAGGTGGAGAATGGAGATGTATTTTGACTTTTAGGTTGGAGACAAGCCGACTGAGTTATGCATTATACACGAAATAAGTTTGGCAATCTTTTTCTAAGTGTATAAAAATAAGGCATAACCCCGGGTCATCCCTCATATAAATAGCCAACAACCATATATAAGGGAGGGCCTTTCTTGAAGACGTATATCGAGGAGCGGGCCGTGGAAGTGGCAAATTTTATTATTAATTCCAATGCAACAGTGAGAGAAACAGCAAAAAAGTTTGGCATCAGCAAATCTACGGTACATAAAGACGTAACCGAGCGCTTGTCTAAAATAAACCCCAAACTAGCGGGGGAAGCGCGCAGGGTGCTAGAGGTAAACAAGAGCGAACGGCACATTCGGGGCGGTATGGCAACCAAAGAAAAATATTTACACATGCACGCACCCATGAAGCGGTTTTAAAGAAAAAGCTTCTCGTTTTTTGCGGGGAGCTTTTTTTGTTTGCGCGCTTATAAATATAAATATTTGACAATAGCGGTGCGGTGTGATAATATGCGCCGCGTCTACTAAGACGTATTACATTTTTTCGGGGCGTTACTTGCGTCCCAAAATCCGCTAGGAGGATTTGTAACATGAAGACAGGCACAGTAAAGTGGTTCAATGCAGAAAAAGGGTATGGGTTTATCTCTATCCAAGGCGAAGATGACGTGTTCGTACACTTCTCCGCCATTCAAACCGACGGCTTCAAAACCCTTGAAGAGGGTCAAGAAGTGCAGTTCGAGGTAGTGCAGGGCGCTAAAGGTCCTCAAGCCTCCAACGTAACCCGCATCTAAGGGTTTGGATTGAGTGATTCACGCTTTTCTGCCAATCTAAGCCGAAATATAAATGTGAATCCACGCCCCTTTCGACACATCGGAAGGGGCTTCTTCATAGGAGGATTTGTATGAAATTTATTGTATTTGAAGGGCTGGACGGCTCCGGCAAGTCTACACAGGTGCGCATGCTTGCACAAAAGCTTGAAGCCTTGGGACTGCCTTGTATTTCAACGCGGCAGCCTACGGACAGCCCGATAGGCAAGGTAATGCGTGCCGCCACCGACGCAGAGCTTCCGCTGGAAAATGAAACCATGGCATTATTGGTTGCCGCCGACCGTTATCAGCACTGCCAACGTGTGATTAAGCCCGCATTGCAAGCGAATAAATATGTTGTATGCGACCGTTATTATTATTCCAGCTTCGCCTTCCAAGGCATTGACGACAACGCATACACCCGCGTCGCCGCCTACAATGCGCTGGCAATGGAGCAATGCATACCCGATATCACATTTTTCCTGGATGCATCCCCCGAAGAATGTATGAACCGCATTAACGAAGGCATCAGTGACGGATATGGCGGGCTGTACGACAGCGTGGCACAGCAAACCGCCGTTCGCGGGCGTTATATGAAAATTTTTGACCAATTAAAAGAAACCAACCTCGTCGTTTTCCTTGACGGCAGTAAAGGCAAAATCGAAATTGCGGCTGATGTACTCTCCTATCTAAAATTGGAAGCATAAAAAAACACATCTCGCGCATTCTAAGAAAATGACTGAATGAAAGCGAGGCGTCTTATGAAAAATTTTAAATATTTAAAATATATATGCGGGCTAATTTTGGCGGGTGCGCTGTGTTTATTTTTCGCGCAACCCGTTTTTGCGATGCCTTTAGAACGGCGAATCATCGTCATTGACGCAGGTCACGGCGGGTGGGACCCGGGTATGGTTAGCGGAAAAGTTGACGAAAAGGACATTAACCTGGCCATTGCCAAGAAATTGCAAGCCTACCTGGAATTAGGCGGCGCAACGGTTTTTATCACCCGATTAGACGACAGCGACCTCGCAAAGGGCAAGTCGGGCGATATGGCGGTTCGGCGCTTGATTGCAAATACTTCGAAGGCGGACATTTTCGTGTCCATTCACCAGAATGCCTTCGGCAACCCTCGCGTACAGGGCGCGCAGGTTTTCTATTTTAACGAGTCGGATGATTCAAAGAAACTGGCGGAAGCCATACAGCACCAGCTAAAAACCTTCACCAATCCGGGCAACAAATTTAAAGCCCGCGCAAACAGTAATTACTTCGTGTTAAAGCAAACTGAAATGCCCGCCGTATTAGTGGAATGCGGCTTTCTTACCAACGCGGGCGAAAAGTCGCGCCTGCTCACCGAAGCCTACCAAGAAAAGGTAGCGTGGGGGGTGTATATGGGGATTGTTGATTATTTTCGCCCCGCTGAGTATAATCCCTCTGAAGAGCGCCCGTAGCTCAGGGGATAGAGCATTCGCCTCCTAAGCGAAGGGTCACAGGTTCGATTCCTGTCGGGCGCGAGTGCATAAATAAAGGCTTCCTGCGTATATGCGGGAAGCCTTTAATATTGATTTGACTAAATGTTGACTAAACTTCATTACCCAAACGGCATTGCTTCGTCGCATGTGACCTGTGTGTAAACGTTGCTGTCTTCGTATAACTCGTCCTGCACGGTGCTTTCCTTGATGGGTTTGTTATGGCGATAGTGTTTTATTTTATTGATTCGGCGTAAAAATGCTTGCCATGTCTTTTTTTCATCGGCTTGTACATTGGGGTATTGTTTTTCTAACGGAATATTGCTAATTATATAAAGCTTGGTATACATGGCTTGACGTGGATAGTATCGTGCTTCAAGTGCCACCGCATGACCTTCCATATATGTTAGCATTTCATTTATTCTTATGCTGGAGCGGAATTCGTCAAGCATTAAAACGTCTTGAGATGTGTACATATCGAAAGGGTTTCGGTAATTGGTTACCCTGCAAACATTTCTGTTACCATGTTCTTCTAATACGTCCCTTGTTTTACCTGTCCCTGTATCGCCCCAGACGTATGTTACTTCCAGTTCGCGCCATTCGTCCCCATATCTTTCATTCAATATTTTTTGCCTTAATGATTCTACTTTGTCGATTTGCATGGATAACGATGGAATTTGTCTTATAACCTCTAGCGCTGTTGCGCC
>Ga0209755_10005675_pt1 | contig 14101 bp, 12 predicted proteins | sample TergutCo191P1_FD_187301 | JGI IMG/M metagenome (GOLD analysis project Ga0209755, IMG submission 187301) | Cornitermes sp. P1 segment gut microbial communities from Petit-Saut dam, French Guiana - Co191P1 (SPAdes) (version 2) | ecosystem: Host-associated > Arthropoda: Insects > Digestive system... | reverse complement strand
ATGAAATAGAAAATACTGTCCCATGCAGTTGTGGTATGGGGGGGGGACAATAATAACTGGTTGTCAGCAGCTACATTGCGATTCAAAGGCCAGATGATAAAAGTTCAACGGGAAAGGTATCAAAATGGAAATGTATAAATTAATTATGTGGAAAAATTTTGGTATTATTATGAGTTCTTGGCAGGAAACTTCTTAAGCGAGTTTCAGAGTATGGTCCAGTTTTGGAAGAGGCAGCATTCACAGAAAATCACATACCCTAATTAACTTATTATGAATATACGGTTGACTATCAGCAGTGAACTTTACATACACCAGATGGCAACTGATTAAGAACTTGCAAGACAATAATCTTTAACTTTACAAATAATGTCAGCTTGCAAAGGGTTAACATACTGATTTGGTGAGAATTTCCACACAAATGCCATCATGCATGTATGTCTGCAACACAAATATGATTTTAGGTGACACCATCCTGTTGTGTACTTTTCATCATTAAAGTGTTATATTAACAGACAGACACAACCATACAGAACTAATATAATGGTTTGTATTCAGCACATGTTTCTGCTGTCTTCATCAGTGGTAAGCACTGGTAGATCTGTAGAGTTGTGTTTACTGGTTAATATAATACTTTAAAGAAATAAAATTTGGCAATAATAACACTTCTTATATCTCATACCTTGCTAAACAATGGACATCTATTTTTAAAGAGCCATTTATGCAGGCTGCTATAAAAGATGGAGTGAACAATCAGCCTGCAGTACAGTTTTCACACAGCAACTGCTTCCAAACTCTACAAGTTACTAAGATTACAATTTCCTGAAGTTGATGGTAATTTGGTAACTGTACAACAGCTTCTCAGATGAATGTGCTGTCTATGTCTTCAGAGTACAGAAGTCTATGTTATGTTATCCGATGTGCTGAGACAGAGGTAACAGGTTCCTTCAAAATGCTGCTATTCTTTTACCGAACTATATGGTACCATATCTCCCGATATCATAATCTTGTGACCTACTGCCACAAGAACCTCAATTTTACATACACAATTTACTTGTCAGTGAAAAGTCCATGCACCTACACACATAAAAAATTACAATGAGATATAACAAAAAGCAACAATAAATAATGATGATGATCATAATAATAATCATTGATCACTGTCATTACATTTGGTTAAAGATTACAAACAGCAGTATAAATAAATGGACAGGGTGCCGCTACAACTCAATGACTGGGGCTCCCTGTAACTATTACTGTAGTTATGCCCTGACTTCATAACAGGGATCCACATGGCTCAGTAAAAATGATAACATTATATCATTCCTAAATGAACTTCAAATAATACTCACTGTATCCATGTCTACCGGCAAACCACTGTTTGATGCCTCGATCAGTGGATCAAAGCCCTTGGCAAGTCGTAAATACTCCTTAGCCTGATTTATTTCACCTTTACGTTTTGCCTGCAATGCTGCTTCTTTGAATTCCTTCTGTCGAGCCACAAGGAATGCCGACTGCTTTTCTTGACGGGACTGTGGAGTCTTGCGCACTACACAGTCGAGAAAGCAAAAGGTTAGAAGTGTCCAGTGCTTGCTTAAGGGTCATGTGATATACAAAATGTCTTCCAAAACTATTAAAAATACAGATATATAATGCTCTGATGATGGTATACCCCATTTAGAACCTGTCATTCTCTGAAGTATATCCAACATCGAGCGTCTGCAAATACATTTTTTTTTAATTTTCAACATGAATGACTCTAAATGCAATAAAAAGATGATAAGCTCCTGTTTGTAACAAGTTAGCCCAGTACTAAAATAACACTACAAATGGGGGGGGGATATATATAAAATAAAAAATAAAATAATATATATTTATCTGTGAAAGAATTTATATACTGACATATAAAAGCAATGACAGTAAATAATACCCCTATTTTAAGTTTACTTCCCTTCCTTACAAGGTGAAAAAGTAGGTTTATGAGGTCACTGTGACACACACACACACACATACGTACATGTGTCGCTTATCCATGAGAATGTCCACTACAACTTCTGACCAGTTGACATATTCTCATGAAACCTCCCACAAAATTTATGCCACCAGAAGCTACCCCAAGAACACAATTCATAATTTTATACAATTATCAACTGCATCATGGGATGCATGAGCTCGTTAAGACAGAAGAATCACATTTATTTTACAAGCCTGAATGATGTATGGTAAGAGATGCTAGAGAAGTACACTAATATTTAGGCAGAATTTAATACAACTACCTACATAATTGACTGAGCAACGGAACCAACCAACCAATTAATTGACTAACTCCACAGAAAAGAGTCCTTCTTGATAAGATGACAGCTCCTTAGCCAGTCAAGAAATTCCCCTCATTTTATGTACTCAAAAGTTCATTACCATATTCACAACAGCCAGCCTCATGTCCCTATCCTGAGCCTGACAAATCCAGTCCATGGCCTGCCACCGTATTTCTTTAATATCCACTTGAATATTATGCCCCAACACAAGCCTAAATCTTCTAAAGTGACTTCTATGGCATCCTGGACCTAAATTAATTTCAGAATTACATCCTCTAAACTTACTTCTTGATCTGTTCTTTACACAAGATGGTACAAACTAAACCACACTATGTATACCAGTTCACTGCACCATAAGCAGTATATTTTGAAATTACAATTGGTAGGAAACAGCTGTGCACTGAAATCATGCTGATGGGACAAGAAACTTTATATTCATTTTCACCATTAATTTTTTGTGGTGTGGCTGAACTGGGCGGAGCAGTAGGTGCTGGGTCTTCCTTAGGTCTAGATGTTGAAGTCTGCACAGCAGAGCCAGCAGATGGTCTGAGCTCTTCGCTTGAGCTTGTTGCTGCTGGTGCACTTCCACCCGCCTCCACTGGGATGGGGGCAAAACCTGAACAACAGAAAAATATCATTAAATACTGGGAGTCCATTGTCACTACCACAAGGAGCTCTGCAACACATACAGACCCAAGATTGAAAAAGGATGGCTTATAATAATTCATAGAGGTATGCCTCGGTGCAGTTGGTACAGGCACTAAGCTACAAGCCGGAAGGTCGTGGATTTGATTCCTGATGGTGTTGCTGGAATTTTTCATTAACATATCTTTCTGGCCACATTATGGTCATGAGGTCGACTCAGCCATGAATGGAAATTAGCGCCAGGAATATCTTCTGGGGGGTAAAGGTGGCCAGTGCATAGGGTTGACATCCTCACCACCTTCATGTGCCATCTTGAAAACTGGAGCCTCAACCTCCTGGTACCCTCTGGGGTTGTGTGGGCTTTTACAGGAATTGCTTTACCTGTCTTATAATTAAAGTCTTCTGGAATGTGTTTGATTGTTGAGTGGAAAAACATTTGTGAAGTCTTGGGTGGTTATAATGCCCAGCAGTGTTTTACTAGTCAGCACCTTAAGACTTCAATCTGTCATCAGCACCACTGTGAGAACTGCAATACTTGCACACTGTTTACTTCCTCCTAAGGCAATATCTTTCATGGCTGAAGTGTCAGCTGTAACCCTCACACACCTGAAGTAAAGAGGCAACATGGCAAGAGTTGTATGCAGTCTCCACAGAAATACAGTGCACTGTACTATGGAATTTAATAATTCAATTTTGAATGTCATCATGCAGCAAAGACACACTAGGGTGCATGGGCATCCAACCTTTTCAGGGCAAGGGGCCACAAGTGTTATTGTCGGCTGTTTCGTGGGCTGCATGTGGAAAAATAACAGTATGTAGTATACATAACTGCCTATATTACAGTGTAATTTTACAGTATATATGCAATATACAAATGTGGGTGTAGGCCGTGTAATGCAACCTGGCAGTCTGTGTGTTGCAGACGCACGCACTATGGGCTGTACGGCCTATGTGTACATTCACTTTCAACTAAAGAAAGGATGGGGTTTGAGCAGGTTATTGTGACTGAAAAACTAAATAAAATTGGCTAAATTAATAAAACTCATCATGCATTTATGGGTTACAATCCCAAGGTTACCACACAACTAGTTTCTCACATCTTTTGCAATATGTCTGTGTACTTGACAGAAGCACTGGTCAAAGCCCTAGGCATATACCTCACGCTTATCAAAGAAATAAGTGGTGGTGTCACCATATAAACAGCATAGGAACAGCCCATTCAACACAAACAATTTTTATCAATTTTTATATTTTAACACTGATTTTAAACTTTTTATTTAAGACTTAACATTTTATATCTGTATATTGTTTTGACATTCTGTGTAATACATCCTTCAAAGAACACCTCCCTGAAGATGGTCACAATAGGTGGCCGAAACATGTAGCAGGCTACGCTGTTTATAATACAATAAATTTACATACCTGTATATGCATGTGTTGGTTCAATATTTCATAATGAATCACCAGTGCACGGTCATGAATAATTTAAAATTAGTTTTCAGTAATTTAATCTTTATGTTTCTAGATAGCAAATGGCACATTCTGAATGGAATGACAGCACGTATTCCCATTTTTAATCTGCTCTTAATTTCTTCATGATGAACTTCTGATCTGTTAGAATTCCTCGAGACAATCTATGATACCGAAAATTTTGTGGCCATGTGTAACATTATACACCTTACAGTTAACTAAACTACAAAACACTGCATTTGCAATAATGCAGGGATCTCATCTTCAAATTTGTTACAATATGAAAATTCTGTGACAACATAAAATGTTGAAAGGAACCTAAACAGTCTTCAGGTAAATCCAGAGGTACATGAGTTTGAATGGTTCCTGAAGTTCAAGATGTGTAAAATGACTGTAAACATTAGACAAGATGCCAAACATCAGAATGTTCTGTAACTGATGGAAATGTCAAGTGAATGAAATTATTTTTACTGAAAGTACAGAATGATACTGTTTTCTGGGTGCTCGTCCAATCTGAAGATGGTGGTCAAGCATGGTGAAGTTTGATCAGAATGCAGAGCACTGCATCCCCAGAACAATGTCAACTTCACAGTCACTGCTGTAAGAATATCCAGCTGTACCAAGCATCAAACTGATGACACATCTGAACATGTAAAGGAAATGATATTAACAAATTTCAGTTAACAACTTTAACAAAAAGAGATCAAGCGTACAGTGTTATGGGACATTCCACCATGCAGTCTATTGCTTGTCTGCCGAATTACACAGCTTCACATCCCAGCAGATTGCAATACAGTACCTACAGGGTCTGGCAGAAATACCTGACAATTTGGCAACACAGCTGTGAGTGGAACCGTTGGTGTGGGGAATTTGTCCTTAAGCACAATTCTAGTGAGACTCAAATTATTTCAGTTGCCATGGAGCAATGGTCTGTAGAGCATTGGGCTTTCGCTGTGGAGACGTATTTAAAAAACAACGATTCTGTCATTGTGTCTCAGCAGATATTTCATTGGCACTTCAATATTCATTGGAATGAAAGTGTCCCTAGTCGCAATACTGTACTGTTGAGGGTGAGGAACTTCAGAGAAACAGCGTCTGCCGCATAAAGAAAACAGCCAGGAAGACAGCCTTCAATTAGAACTCCTGAGAACATAGAATGAGTTCATCAGGCTTTTGTCAGAAATCCTCAGCGATCAGAAAGCAGAAATGCCACTGCATTAAGAATGTCTGATCATATGGTGTGCCAAATATTGCATGAGGACTTAAATTTCCATCCTTACAAAATTGTTATGGTTGAAGCAAAATATGATCAAGACACTGTAAATCAAAAAACTGTCTGTGAGGTTCTGTTGAACGCTCTGGATAATGATGACCTTAACCACATTCTCATGACAGATAAAGAAAATTTTCATCTTTGTGGCAATGTCAATTTTCATAACTGTCGCTACTGGGCAACCGAGAACCCTCGTGATATTCACCAGAAAACTTTACATTTTGAGAAGGTTACTGTTTGGTGTGGTGTAGCATCTTTTGGGGTGATCGGCCCCTATTTCTTTGAAGATGAGGCAGGCAGGGCAGTAACAGTAAATTCGGCTTGCTACACCGAGATGTTTCACACATTTCTGGAACTGGAGTTGTAGAGACTTGGAGTTGAAACCCAGACTCTTTGGTTTCAGCAAGATGGGGCAATGGCTCACACTGCAAGGACTGCAATGCCTGTCCTCAATGAGATGTTCCCTGCTTGCGTGATCTCACAAAGAGGGAATACTGAATGTCCTGCAAGATCGCCTAATCTCAATGTCTGTGACTTCTTCCTCAGGGGATATCTCAAGAGCAAGGTGTATGAAAAGAAACCAAGGACAATGGTGGACTTGAAGCAGAACATCAGGGACGAAGTGGCAGCCATTTCTCCCACCACACGGCAAAGAATGACGCAGAACTTCCAGAAACGCTTGTGGCAATGTGCTGACAACAAGGGATGCCACCTCACAGACACTATATTCAAGAAGTGAATATTGTAATTAAAATGCTATGAGATAAAGATAATTTTAGTAATAAATTCATGTAAAAAGATAGAAAACTTTTCATTTTATTTTAACTTAAAAATCGTCTGGTTTTTCTGTTGGACACTGTACTACCACAAGACCCTCAAATTTCACATGAGGACAATGTATATAAAAGGTTCTGAACACTGCAAATGAAGTAAGATATGTTACAGTTTGCAGGGGGGGATTCAGCATGTCAGCAATGGTGGAGAGTTTAGTATAATCCTGGCATCAAGCATCGAACATGTCAAGAGAAATCTCTGGATTAAGAAAGGTTAAAAGGCATGGCTTTAGCTATCTTTATACCACTGATTCTGTGGAATGAAGTTATTGTACAGGAGGCTGGGTGAGTACTAAGCCTGGTTTGGATGGGTGCAAAAAATCTTGCCCCACTAGGATTCAATCCCTGGACCATCTAGTACATTGTAATTTGCTATAGTGACTACGCTATCCCAGCCCACAATGAAATTATACTTCCAATTTTAAAAACCAACATTTGCATATACAGTTTGTACAGATAAAAACTTTTTTTAAAAAACAAGCCTGCTTATTAAGTTTGTGTTCCTGTGGGTTATGACACCACAGTTTTGTGGGGGTAACTAACATTTTGGATGACATTATGAGCTTCCTGCCTTCATCTTCAGGGTGCAACTGAATGAACAGGTTCATCAGCTACTGAAATATTCAGTGTACTAACTCAGCAAGCTATAATCACCACGTTTCAAAGCATGAAAACATAAAACTTTGCTGTACTTTGTATGCAACATCCTCACAGATTCCCTCACAACCACAACTGTGTCTGAAGGTATGGCAACACCTATATTCTGTAGTTTTTATTATAACATATCTCTTATTCTCATGATGACATGGTTACATTATTCTGGACTCTTGGAACATAATGCAAATAAGTAGCAGCTAGACACATGATGCCGACCTGCTTGCTGTTTTAGTAGCTGTACTTGACTGCTGCATTTATATTTCGATTCTGTCAATAAATCATTAAACAGAGGCTGTAGAAGAAAAGAAAAGTACTCGGGTTCAAGCCCCTCTGGGTCCAATGCATCTAGGACTTAAAACAGGCCCTTTGTGCCCCACAATCTGATACTAGTTTAGAGAAGTCCTGTTCCTTTACTGAAGTTCCATATGGCCCCTATATTTAGATTCATAGTACCCTTAAGGTCCAAAAAGAAGGAACCCAGATGTGCATGTCTGAGTGAAGCCAGGGTCTCACATTCACACAAGATGTCGACTGACGTTTCCTCCTCAGTACCACACTTCCTGCAAGTGGGGTTATTACTCAGCCCCATTACTTGGAGATGTATTCTCAGGGTGTTATGTCTGGTAAAAAGGCCAGTAACAACACTGGATTGTGACTTATTAAATGACAGTAATTGGGTCTTTGTAGCTGGGCTAGGGCCTGAAATCAATTTTCGAGCCTATAAACAGTGACTGTAGTAATTAAACAAATCAGTGCAAGTGAAGTTCATCATCACTGAATGAGATCCTAATCAGGTCATTGGCACCCACTCTGAAGCTAAAATTCAATTTCCATATAATGCTATTCAGTAACAGGTCTGTTGGCTAAAGTAGTAAAGCTTCTAGCAGAAGGTGCAAGGTTTGAATCTTGGCCACATCAATGACTATCAAATTTTCATGATTATCTCCAGTCTCTCCAGGAAAATACTGGAACAGAGCATCAAGTCATGACACAACCGATTATTCTTTCCACATCAAGTCATGAAACAACCGATTATTCTTTCCACATCCTTTTCACTAATGATCCTCACATATGAATCCATATAATGTGAACTATAAGGGGGTGCTGATAAGTCATTAGCCCGATCTACTTCCTGATGTCGTAGGACGGAATTGATAGTGTTGCTGGAAAGAGGGACCTGTTCATGTGACAAATTGCAAGTCTTTTCTTGTTACAGAGGCTGAAAGGAAGCATGTCAGATGATGCACATGATTTCAACAACATGGAGACACAAGCTGTCATCAAGTTTTTTTTGTCTTGCAAGGCAAGGTGCCTAAGGAAATTCAAGCCATTCTGACAGAAACATTAGGGGGAACATGCACCACTGTATGCCACCATCAAAAACTGGATGGTCCAGTTTAAATGTGGTGATTTTTCCACCTGTGATGCACCTTGTTTTGGACGACCCAAAACAGTGAACTCCCCAGAGATTATTCATCAAATTCGCGAGCTAATCTTGGAAGACTGCCAAATTTTGGCTAAATCAATAACTGAGCAACTGGGCATCTCACGTGAGTGGGATGGGTCCATCATTCATGAAGATTTGGATATGCGGAAGCTCTCCATGAAGTGGGTCCCAAAATGTCTGAATGTGGATCAACCACATCAACGGTGTCAGTTGTCTGAGCAAATTTTGGAATTTTTTCAGCACGATCCAAATGATTTCCTGTTGCAATTGGTGACCATGGATGGAACCTACTTATATCACTATGACCCACAGACAAAGCAACAATCAATGGAGTGGCGGCATAGCGGTTCACCCTACACCAAAAAATTCCGAGTACAAAAATCTGCTGGAAAAATTCTCGCCTCAATTACCACCTGTTCCCTGGACTGAAAAAAACAATTGAAAGGTCGCCATTTTTCATGCGACGTAGAGGTCATTGCTGCCGTGGAGACCCGGTTGGATGGACAACCTTCTGAATTTTTGAGTGGTTTACAAAAGTTAGAGCAATGGTGTAAGAAGTACACTGAGTTTCGTGGGGAGTATGTTGAATAAATCCTGAGTTTGGTCACTGTAGCTTGTTTCCTTCCTGGTCAAGCTATGGACTTATCAGCACCCCCTCGTACTAAAAGGTCACTACATTTAAAGCATAAATATGTAAATACAACATACATACATAAGCCTGGTAAACCCTAAACATAAACCGCTCTGCTCCAACTCAATTCAAGACAAGGAGAGTAATGAATTACCATATGAAACCTGTCTATTGTCTATTATAATTTCATCATGTAGTATAAACTACTTGTATAGTTCTGGTTATCCACATAGCATGACACAAACAAAATGTGCCTGTAATATATACCTGGAGGAGTGGGCAGTTCATCTACAGGAAATGGCCTGCCTGCACTGTGCAACTTGATGGCATTCTCGTACTGCTTCACTATACGACCGGTGCGGCGGACTTTGCTGGTATTGCCTTCATCACGAGCGGCCTGCTCAACACTTCGGTATTTGCTGAGGCGTTGCTCTAGTGCTTCCATCACTGTGGTTGGTGCTGGTGGTGCAGAATAAATGTCCGCTTCTGCTGCTACTGTTTGCTCGCTGGACAGCTCAGTTTCGTCATTTGACAATGCTGGCACGTCTTCAGCTGAACGTTGCCTTTCACATTCTTCTTTCTGCCCACTTGACAATGATGCAGCTTCCACAAAGTCTGGAGGTGGAGGTGGCATTGCACTTAAATCCACTGGTTTACCTGCATGCAGCGCTGCCATTACAGGATCAAATTGCTGTGGATCACAAACATCCAATTCATCAGGTGTGCTAAATGGTGTTTGTGGAATTTATCAGTTGTGCTAAGTGGTAAAATAGGGGGTATTCAACAACTGACCATCTGAAGGTCTCATGGTGGTTAACATTCACATTATGACCCTTCTGGGAGTGACATCATGTAGCCTGGTCCATTTCTGAGGAAACTGCTGTTTCCATCTAAGGACAGAGACCCTAGATGCAGCAGGTTCCTCCAAAATACTGGTACTTACTGACCAACATTCATGGTAATAACCCAGAGGACTTGACAACGTAGACTTGTACAAGTCTACACAATAAGTCAAGTCACAATGTGTATTCTGTCCAACATCATTCTGGCTTACAGTGTGAGTATTCAGCAACCTATCTGAAGGAACAGTTAACTATTTCCTGCATTAACACACTTAAAATCGTCTCTTATAACTGTAAACAAAATATTTCTGTGTGTCAACAGTAACAAAATAAAAATTGTCATCTCTGTATTAACTTGAAAACATCACAACTTTTACCCCACTGATACCTTAACCTGTTCCTTTTCTATTGTATAACATCAGTGACAAGACTGTGATTTTTCCACACAGCCCCACTAATGAAAGACCTCTCCACCTAATTTGTGTATTTACTGTCATATTAACATCATGAGTTGAATGCTATATCTTGGTTCTATACGTCCTTTGACATCCCTTCCAGAAGTTACTGCACAGAAGCAACAGACAACAGTTTTATTTTTCACCTAAATAAAGTGTATTTTATTGGCAACTTGTAACACTTTAAAATAATTTAGAGAAGCATATTATGCTGCCACATTAAGTAATGATACCTTGGCTGTGCGAACATACTGAATGGCCAAGTTACTGTTGCCTGCCCTCTTGGCCTGCAATGCAGCTCGTTTATATAGGTTTTGCCCCTCCTTTAGCATGTTAAGGGTCATCATGTCTTCTGTTGTCAGTTCTACAGATGTGACTGTACTAGAGTCTGCACTGTCTGCAACATGGCCAGGCAAAGGAACTCCCAATGGAGGGCGGGCCACTGATCGAGGTGGCCGAGGGGGAACTGGAGGTGCTGGGCGTAAGGGTTTGGGAAGTTCCACAGATGTATGTGATGGTTTAGCAAGTTCTTCAAACGAAGGTGATGGTGCTACGTGTGCTGGTGTAGGATGTTCTTCAGGTGGAGGTAATGGTGATGAAGAAGAGTCGGGAGGAGAGGGTTGAACATATTTCTTTCCTGCAGAAGTCACCACAGGAGGTGGAATATCTTCTTCCTTGACTACCTGTCCAGCACGGGCTTGTTTCAAAAGGTCACTAAGTGTTTTAACGCCACGACCAAACCTAAAACACAAAATAAATGATGGAATACTCTTCCTGGTTAATCTCCTACCACACAATAAGAGAGGGAAAGTATGAAACAAATAAAAATACATTTTTACATAAGTAAACACAGTGATACTACTATCTGCAGTTATTGATGGGAAAGTCAAAGTAAAAGATAAATGGAGGAAAATGAGTAATGAAAGAGCACTATATGTGTCAAAAACACAAGAAAACAGCAAAAATGACAATAATACACCTCTGACGTAGGCCTACAGGGGGGGAAAAAAAAGGGGGGGAGTTACTTTAATACTTTTGGGCAAATAACTTTTTCCCAAAGAAATCTGTAAGTGAAAACTGTTTAGTCAAACCTTACATTTCAAAACAAACTGTGCCCTTTTCAAGTTCAAAGTGTTGTGTTTGTCATGCTCATCAACAACTTGTGCATAAAAGAACAATTCAACAGTTTCATAAGAAGTGTGCACTTCAGCAAAGCCTTGTACTGGTTCATGTTCATGTTCACCACCACCTTCCTATTCATTGCTGCTCCTGCCAAACTCATGATCATCACACAACTCTTCAAAGCTGGACAAAACACATGTTGCCAGCACAGTGTCTAGAGATATGTAAGACACAAAGCAGACATCCTTCTCATCATATAGCCCAATCCTGTTCTCACGCAAGGCATCACCCTCATTGCTGGAGTCTGAGTTGGTTTCTGTGTTCAGTACAGGCTAGTAGATGTACTGCCAAAAACTACTCAAAGCTGTTGACTAAGTGACTTGTTGCCCAAATACTACTGCAAATTTTACCACTTGGAAAACAATGCTTTCAGTTCCACACCCTTTTATGAGTTCAACAAGCAGACAGCTTTTTGTACTAGGTGCTACTTGTACAGCAGCCTGATATGTTTTATGAAGCCCAAATCAAAAGAAACATTCTTGTACAATGTGTGGAATAATATATGTATTTTACTTTCCTTAGATATGATATAAATTGTACATAAGCAAAAGTGTCCACAAACAACAAAAAATTTGTACCTTGCACACTCACAGTGGTACTGAGTGACCTTAAAAAGCAAAGGTAAAGCAATCCCTGTACAACCCCTGATAGTTCCAGGAGGTTGAGGCTCCCAGACATCATGACAGTCGGCACATTAAGTTGGTAAGGTTGTCAGCCTTAAGCACTGGTCGCCTTACTCCCCCGGAAATATTCCTGGGATTCATTTCTGTTAGAGGCTAAGTCGACCCCAGGGCCACTGTGCGGCTGAAAGGATTATGTCAATGAAAAATTCCAGTGACACTATCAAGAATCGAACCCACGACATTCCAGTTTGTAGTGCAGTTCCTCAACCAACTGTACCACCACATACTCCCCGGTTCCCTTAAAAACCCACTGAAAACCATCATGCTCATGATCACTCTTTTATAAGCACAGTATTTCAGAGCAATTTCTTTGTTTTTCAAACAATGTGGTCTCAATGACTTTAAAACCATGACCAGCAAATGATTGTCACTAGCCACATATATTATTCCAATGTACCACTGCTATCATCTGTTTGGCAGTTTTCCCCACTGTGGTAGGATTGGACTTTCAATTCTACCCAGGAGAACTACCTAATCTGCAATGTCTGAAGTCTCATATCCTTCTAAAAACATTGGCAATGTCACCAGCCACAGGTCACTTGTATCAGTACTGATAATGATAACACAGTTACATTATGTATATCAGATCCATCCACTCGACCCAGCAAAACTGCCAACCTGCATTTTGATCATTTATCTTCTTGGGTTTACTTGTAAGACATTGTCATCAATAAGAAGGAAGTAACAGTAGTGTAGTTGCTGACAATGACACATTTAAAGTAAATTCACCCTTCATCAGTAGCAGCAGCAGCAATGAGGAAGAGAAAGAAACTGTTAAGCCCAAAACGGACAGATGGAAGGCGAGAAATATGCAGGGCCATTCCTAAACACACATGTACAGAGTCTGAATTCAGTTGGAGAGAACAAATACAGAACACTCAGCAATATGCACTTTCTGGAGTTCCAGGAATAAATACAAATATTCCTGCAAATGAAGACAGCTCTGCCTCAGACATTTTTACAGTATTATTTAGCACAAAATTATTCAAACATATACAGAAATAAACAGCCAATATCCAACACAGCAAACAAAGAAAGAGCAGCAAGAGGCGTCTCTGAAACCAAAACCTGCATTTGTGCAGCAGAATCTTGAGGCAATGCAGGCAATAAAAAAATTCTTTTTAACTCACTGTACAACATTTATTTACCAACTAAATGCACATTCTTAGATTAGTACAAAGATTAAATGCATTTCTCCAACATGTTTCGGTACATGTGTACCATTTTTAGAGACAGCATAATGCCATTTCTTAAAAATCAAATGCTATTGTGAAGCTGTTATATATAGGCTCTTGGTCAGCAGCAGCTTCGTTGTTGATACTGAGTATATGTACAGGTACATACAATCAAAATTAACACTGAAACATACATATAATCAACATCAACAGCAAAGCTGCTACAGAACAGAACCTATAAATAACGGCTTCAAATAAGCATGTGGTTTTGAAACACTGCATTGTGTACTCCATGAAGATGGTACACACGTATCAAAACATGTTGGAGAAGCTCATTTAATGTTTGTACTAATTTAAAAGTGTGCATTCAGTTGGTAAAAAAAATGGTATATGCTGACAATAAAATTGTACAGAATGGGACAACTTCCAAAAAAGATATTTTTAATTGTTATGCACATAAATGCAAAATGTGTAACATCCAAAAAAGATTACTGGA
>Ga0209755_10005674_pt1 | contig 14101 bp, 6 predicted proteins | sample TergutCo191P1_FD_187301 | JGI IMG/M metagenome (GOLD analysis project Ga0209755, IMG submission 187301) | Cornitermes sp. P1 segment gut microbial communities from Petit-Saut dam, French Guiana - Co191P1 (SPAdes) (version 2) | ecosystem: Host-associated > Arthropoda: Insects > Digestive system >... | reverse complement strand
GCGGCAAATATTGGTATTCAATGCGGTGGATTGACCATACAATGGCAGGGCAGCGATAACGCTGTACTTACTGAAGGTGTTAATATTCTGGATGGTCTTTCCAATGCGTTTAGCGGAAATATAACTTATTTCGCCAACGGCACTACAGACGGAAACTACGATGCGATAATTACGGTAATGTCAGAGTCGCCGTATGCGGGAGGGACGGGTGATATTGCAACCGGTAATATCGTGTTCAGAGAAGCAGATCAGGCTGGATGGTATACAGTTAAGACATATAAAGAAAATAATCCGGCAGTTCCCGTTATTATGATCATCATTTCCGGACGTCCTGTAAATTTTCCCAATTATGAAGATACATTCTGTGATGCCATAATTGCCGCATGGCTGCCAGGCAGTGAAGGCGGCGGCGCTATTGCTGATGTATTGTTTGGCAGTCATGATTTTATCGGCAAGACACCATTTGACTGGCATAGAACCAGAGGCTCAGAAATGGGAGAGCTTATGTACCCATACGGATATGGATTAAAGAAATGATGGTATAGTATTGATGTCATTACAACGACGGGAATAGTATCCTCTATTTGTAAGAACAAATGTTTTTCGCGGCAAATTTTACAGGAACATTGTCATATAAACAGGCAAATGAATAATACCATCTTTGATCATCAGATCCTTTGTATATAAAATATAAGCATCGCCAAGTGATGAGGAAAATTTTCGTCTGAACTTGTCAAGAGAGGAATGTGCCTGATAATGATGCGATTTTACTTCAATCGGGCAGATTTTCTTTTTCTTCTTTATCAAAAAATCAATCTCCATCATATTTTTACGATTATTGGTATCAACTCTTGAGTAAAAAAACAGGCGATGCCCGTTAGATGCAAGCATTTGAGCGGCAATATTTTCCATTAACATTCCCTCATTGATATTCAGTTTATCCAGTAAGATAGCGCGGTACAATTCATTGTCAAGATAATCACTATCACGAAAAGTATGGGTAACAAGAAGTCCTGTGTCAGCCATATAAAGTTTTTGTGTGCTATGATCGCCGCTCAGCGCAAGCCCTATATTCGGATCTGTTGTATTAAAACACGGATGAGCAATCATGCCGTCGTTAAGCCAAAGAAACGCGTCTTCATAACTGCGTAACCTCGCGTTCTTGTCAATCGAAGACAACTTGTATTTTTTTTCCTTCTTAGAAAGCTGCCCGGGTATTTCATCAAAAATAGCGGTAACTTTGTTTTTATAACTTCCGGCGTATTTTGATATATCATTTCTGTAAAGGGTAAGGATTTGCTTTTTTATTTTGTCCGCCTTTGCGAAATCTTTATACATTACATATTCCATGACAGCCTGCGGCATTCCGCCAATCAGCAAATACTGCCTGAAGTCATTCATGATTTTACGATGTAAAGCCTGCCCAAGCGGTTTTTTTTGCTCAAAGCATCTTCGCAGCAGCGGCACAGTCATCTCATCACCTAACGCCCATAAAAATTCCTCAAAATCCATCGGAAACATTTTTAACTCTTCTTCTTCTGATGGTATCACTATATCCTGTACATTCTGCTTCAGCGACAATAATGAACCTGTCTCCATATAATCATATCTGCCGTCTGCAACAAGATATTTCAGCAGCTGACGCGCATAAGGGAACAACTGCACCTCGTCAAATACAATCAGGCTTTCTCTTCTGTAAAGCTGAGTGTTAAAAAACGCTGATAGCTTGACAAAAAACATATCAAGGTTAGTGCTGTCATTTTCAAAGATATCCTTTATTTCTTTCGGGATATTTCCAAAGTCAACAATGATCGTGCTCTTGTATTCATTCTTCGCGAACTGCCCGCATAAGAAACTTTTTCCGATACGCCTCGCGCCGCTGAGCAGGAGCACAGTTTTTCCCTTGCTATCTTTCTTCCAGTCAAGCAGTTTTTGATAGGTTTTTCGTTGAAAGTGCATTTTTATCTCTAAATTAAATTTACAGTATTTTGCACGAAAAGGCAAGTTATAAATAGCAAAAAATGCACGAAAAGGCAACTAAATAAATAGATAAAATGCACAAAAAGGCATATTAATATGTAGCTAAATTACACGAAAAGGCAGGATATAAAGTATCTCAATGAAAATATACAAACTAAAACCTTTCTATATTTATTGATGATTTAAACACCTAGACAAACCCCCTGATTTTACCCATACTAGATTGAAGGGGAGCCATGAGCGAAGGTAAAGCTTACTTGATTTTAGAAAACGGTACGGTTTTTGAAGGCAAATTTTTCGGCGCACGGGGAGATGTTGCCGGAGAAATTGTCTTTACCACCGGAATGACCGGTTATCTGGAAACGCTCACAGATCCAAGTTATTGCGGGCAGATTGTCCTGCAAACTTTTCCCCTGATTGGAAACTATGGCGTAATTCCCGAAGATTTTGAGAGTTCTAGCGTTGGCGTAAAAGCCTATATTGTAAAATATCCGTGCGCCGCGCCTTCTAATTTCAGAAGCGAAAATAGTCTTGATGATTTTTTTAAAAAGCACGGCATCATCGGTTTATGTGATATTGATACCCGCGCTCTTACAAAAATTATCCGCGAAAACGGCGTAATGAACGGAAAGATCACTTCTTCAGCGCCGACAGACGCTGACCGCGATGAAGTTAAAAATTATTCTGTTAAAAGTCCGATTACCGCGGTTTCCGCTCGCGCTGTCAGCAAAGTTTCAAGTTTAACTGATAATTCGCGTGATGTAAGGCGGATTGCTCTATTGGATTTCGGCGCCAAGCGCGGAATTGCCAATGCGCTTACAGCCAGAGGCTGTGAGGTGCAATTATTTCCGTATGATACTCAGGCGGAAGAAATTATCAAAATAAAGCCGAACGGCATAATGTTGAGTAACGGACCCGGCGATCCCGCTGATGACGGCAACAAGGTGATTCTTAAAACGCTTGACGCGCTTATTAAAACAGGCATTCCGATTTTCGGTATTTGTATGGGGCATCAGCTTTTGGCGCTTGCCAACGGATATAAAACCAGAAAACTCAAATTCGGTCACAGGGGAGCGAACCAGCCTGTAAAGGATACGCGGACAGGGCGTGTTTATATCACAAGCCAGAACCACGGCTATGAAGTTGTTGCGCATAACAGTTCTTTTATCAATGTTAACGATGGGAGCTGTGAAGGGCTTGATTACGGCGTTTCATTCTCTGTGCAGTTTCACCCTGAAGCGAGAAGCGGACCTCTGGATACAAATTTTCTCTTCGATCTGTTCGTAGAAAGGATGGCAGCGTATGCCGCTGAATAAAGATATCAAGAAGGTTCTTGTAATTGGATCGGGACCTATCGTGATCGGACAGGCCGCGGAATTTGATTACGCGGGAACTCAAGCCTGCCGTGTGTTACGCGAAGACGGAATTGAAATTGTTCTTGTCAACTCAAACCCCGCTACAATAATGACAGATAACAACATTGCGGATAAAATTTATATTGAGCCGTTAACGCTTACCACTGTTAAACGTATCATCGAAAAAGAACGCCCTGACAGCATTTTATCCGGGCTAGGCGGGCAGACGGGATTGACGCTTTGTATGCAGCTTGCTCGAAGCGGCTACCTTGAAAAATACAATGTGCGGCTCCTCGGCTCTTCACCTCAGACTATTGACAAAGCGGAAGACAGAAAAATTTTCAAAGAGACAATGGAAAGCATAGGACAGCCTTGCGTTCCTTCGGTGATAGCAACTGATATTGAGACGGCTGTTAAGTTCGCGGCAGAAATCGGCTATCCGGTAATTGTGCGCCCCGCTTTCACATTGGGGGGCTCGGGAGGCGGCAGTGCGCCAGATGAAGAGAAACTGCGCGAAATTGCGGCTAACGGGCTTGCGCTTTCTCCGATCAAACAGATACTTGTCGAGAAATCTATCGCCGGCTGGAAGGAAATTGAATTTGAAGTAATGCGCGACAGCGCGGGAAATGTAATCACTATTTGCTCAATGGAAAACTTCGATCCTGTCGGCATACACACAGGCGACAGTATCGTTATCGCTCCGTGCGTAACTCTCGCGGACAGGGAGTACCAGATGCTGCGAACAGCGTCACTCGACATTATTAAGGCGTTAGGTGTCGAGGGCGGCTGTAATGTGCAATTAGCGCTTGAGCCTAACAGTTTCGAGTACGCTGTAATCGAAGTGAATCCCCGTGTTTCCCGCTCTTCCGCGTTAGCGAGCAAAGCGACAGGCTACCCAATCGCCAAAGTAGCAACTAAAATCGCAATCGGCTACACGCTTGATGAAATAAAAAACGCCGTAACAGGCACAACCTATGCCGCTTTCGAGCCGGCTCTCGATTATGTCGCGGTGAAATTTCCAAAGTGGCCTTTCGATAAATTCGTCTACGCTCAAAAAGAGCTTGGCACCCAAATGAAAGCCACAGGCGAAGTGATGGCAATCGCTGACACATTCGAGGAAGCTCTCTTAAAAGCAGTCCGCGGCGCAGAAATCGGACTTACAAATTTGGATCTGCCGCGTCTTGCTTCAAAAAGCGAAAAAGAAATTCGTGAAATGCTAAACACAGTAACTGATGAGCGCCTTTTTGTGTTATACGAAGCGATAAAACGCGGCATCAGCATTGATGAGTTATACGCTATCACAAAAGTAGATCGATGGTTTTTAAGCTGTATCGCTAATATTTATAAAGGGAGCCTCGAGCCTCGAGCCGGGAATCGGGATCGTTATTCGAACAATGAAGATACTTCCAGGAAATACTCTGATAAATCGAATCATGAACCCCACTCCCTGCTCCCCACTCCCTACTCCCCACATTCCCTAATTTACAAAATGGTTGACACCTGCGCCGCCGAATTCGAAGCAAAGACGCCTTACTTCTATTCCATTCAAAACGGCGCGGAAAACGAAGCGCTTCCGTTTATACAAAAAAGTGTTAAACAGCGAATCGTTGTTCTCGGCTCCGGTCCGATACGAATTGGGCAGGGGATTGAATTTGATTACGCCTGCGTTCACTGCGTGTGGACGCTGAAAAGCATGGGTTATGAAGTAATTGTAATCAACAACAACCCTGAAACGGTATCCACCGATTTTGATACCGCTGACAGATTGTACTTTGAGCCGCTTTTCATTGACGATGTGATGAGCATTATTGATATTGAGAAGCCGTTAGGTGTCATTGTAGCGTTCGGCGGCGGAACAGCAATCAAGCTGACAAAAAAACTTGATGAGCGCGGCGTTAAAATAATCGGCACGTCGGCGGATAGTATTGATATCTGCGAAGACAGGGAGCGTTTTGACGCGTTACTCGAAGAATTGCAAATTAAACGTCCGAAAGGTTTTGGTGTGATGACAGAAGAGCAGGCTCTTGAAGCAGCGGAAAAACTCGGCTACCCGGTGCTTATGCGCCCTTCCTATGTGCTTGGCGGTCAGAATATGATTATCGCTTTTTCGGCAGAAGATATTAAAGAGTATATGGAGATCATTCTGCGTCAGAAGCAGGATAATCCTGTGTTAATCGACAAATATTTAAGCGGGCGTGAAATTGAAGTAGACGCAATCTGTGACGGATGTCTCCCAAAAGGCGGAGGCGATATGCTGATACCCGGCATCATGGAACATATTGAGCGCACCGGCGTTCATTCAGGCGACAGTATCGCCGTTTATCCGGCGCTTAATATCAGCGATGAATTAGCGGCTAACATTTATGATGTTACCAAAAAAATATGTATGGCTTTGAATGTACGCGGTCTTGTCAATATTCAATATGTGTTATACGAAAACGAGATTTATGTGATAGAAGTAAATCCCCGCGCTTCGCGCACTGTTCCTTACATCAGCAAGGTGACAGGAGTTCCTATGTGCGAACTTGCGACAAAAGTAAGCATCGGTGAATCGTTGACGTCTCTCGGTTATAAATCCGAGATTGCGAAGATTCCGCCTTATGTCGCTGTTAAAGTTCCTGTTTTCTCATTTGAAAAGCTCGCCGGTCTTGATACGCATTTGGGACCGGAAATGAAATCAACAGGAGAAGTTTTAGGACTTGGAAAAAATCTGGAAGAGGCGCTTTACAAGGGGCTTGTCGCGGCAGGTTACAAGATGAAAAGACATGGCGGAGTTCTTTTGACAATTCGTGACGGTGAAAAAAGCGAGATTATCGGTATTGCTCAGAAGTTTTCCAAGCTGGGATTTTCTTTGCACGCGACGCGGGGCACAGCGCGTTTCCTCGCGAAAAAAGGATTTTCAGTTGAGCCCATAGATAAAATATTTGAGAATCATTCTGTAAATACCGAGACGCTGCTTGCCAGCGGAAAAATCAGTTATATCATATGTACGTCAGAAAAGGGAAGGGATCCGGCGTTAGACGATGTGAAGCTGCGAAGGAAGGCATGCTCTCTCGGCGTTCCGTGCCTAACATCAATTGATACGGCTAACGCGCTTGCGGATTCGCTGTTATCTGATTACAGCGAGATAAACACGGAGTTGGTTGACATTAATAATTTAAGAGGCGAGCGCGTTAAACTGCCTTTTACAAAGATGCACGGAACAGGAAACGATTATATTTATATTAATTGCCTGAACGCTTCAGGCGGGCAGGATATGGATATCAATTCGCCCGAATCGCTTTCAGCGCTGTTATCTGACAGACACACAGGTATCGGCGGAGAAGGCGTTGTGCTGATACTGCCATCCGGTGACGCTGACGCGCGAATGAGGATTTTCAACCTTGACGGAAGCGAAGGAGCGATGGCGGGTAACTCAATACGCTGTGTAGCAAAATATCTTTACGATAATGGAATTGTAAATAAACGAGAAATGCGGATTGAGACCCGAAGCGGAATCAAGGAACTGTCTGTTTCTACAAGAAACGGAAAAGTATCATCAGTAAAAGTTAATATGGGACGTGCGGAACTGCGCCCGGAAAAAATTCCTGTAAATCTTGACGGTGATAATGTGATAGCAAGAAAGGTAAACATTGGCGGCAAAGAATATGAGATAACCTGTGTTTCGATGGGAAATCCTCATGCGATTATTTTTTGTGATGTTTTGCATGCGGACTCATGTGTGGCTGCTCTCAATCTTCAGGTAATCGGACCGTTATTCGAAAACGATCCGATTTTCCCGGACAGAATAAATGTCGAGTTTGTCGAAATAATGGATAAAAATCACCTGAAAATTCGGGTTTGGGAGCGCGGAAGCGGTGAAACTCAGGCTTGCGGCACAGGAGCATGCGCCGCTGTAGTCGCCGCTGTTCTCAACGGGCATTGTGACAAGGGTGTGGATATAAAGGCGCAGCTTCCCGGAGGAGAACTTATAATAAATTATACTAATGAAATTGTTTATATGACAGGTGATTGTGTGACGATTTTTAGCGGAATTGTGGAAATATAAATTAAAAAGAATTAGTTTAAAAAATAAAATATTTTAGCTTGCGTTTGTAGTTTTTTTGTTATTATAATTACAATATGCCAATAGAATTAACGGATAGAAGAAAAAAATACTCAAAAAGAAAGAAAGGCGGATTATGCCCGCGCTGCGGGGATAAAGTAAAAAAATCAAGTAAATACATTACTTGTGATGCCTGCCGTGAATACTACAGGAATTACAACAGAGAAATTTCCGACAGCATTCAGGAAGTGAGAAGAGACCGTTACGCGGAACGAAAAGCCAAAAACTTATGTCCCCGCTGCGGAGTGCCTGTCGGTAAAAAATCAAAAAACAAAATTTGTTCAACCTGTCTTGATAAACAGTATAAATACAATACCGGCGCCCCGCGGCCAAAAAAACTTAAAAATAAGTAATTACTCTCCCAGGTCGTTCTTCACTTTCACGGTAACTGTCTCTTCATAACACGCAAAGCAATGATCGACTGTTGCTTTTTGCGGCGCTTTTGTAAAGGCGCTGACAATAGGCACTATCACAAGACCTGCGAGCATACAGAACGCGCCGGCATTAATCGGCGATCTTAAAAGTTCTGGGAATGAGCTTCTGAATAAGACATTTAGTATCATCACGGAAGTGCTGAATATAAAACATATCCATACGGCGATTTTACTTGTTTTTTTCCAGTATAAGCCGTAAAGGAAAGGAGCGAGGAATGAGCCGGCAAGAGCGCCCCATGAAACGCCCATCAACTGAGCGATAAATGTAATTCCGCCTTTGTATACGCTTATCGCAATAATGGAAGAAATTATTATAAACACAACTATCAAAGATCGTATTATAATCAATTGCGTCTTTTCGCTCATTTTTTTTATTATGTTTCCTCTTAAAAAATCAAGAGTTAAAGTTGATGCTGATGACATTACTAATGATGAAAGAGTGGATATTGAAGCTGCGAACACTAAGACGATTATCAATCCCATCATCCAGTCATTATTTGTAAATAATCTTTCAAGTAACCCAGGAATGATCGAGTCAAAACCTTTTGCTTTAACGTCAGCCGGAGCCGCGAATATTCTTCCGAAGCTGCCCAGGAAGTAACAGCCGCCCGCGACAAAAATCGCGAAGAATGTGGAAACAATCGCTCCTTTGGTTATCATCTTTTCGCTTTTGATCGAGTAAAATCGCGCGACCATCTGAGGCAGTCCCCATGTGCCAAGCGATGTGAGTATCAATACACCTAACAGCGAAATTGGATCGGGACCTAAAAACGAAGTGAATACTCCGGGGACAGTTCCGCGCGGCGCTGCCGCGTCGCTGACTTGGGCGAGAGAATCAAGCGCGGGAATAAAACCGCCTTTGCTGCCAAGCGCGGCTGCGATTATCGCCACTATGCCGATCACTGTAATTGATCCTTGAATAAAATCATTTACTGCTGTGGCGAAGTATCCTCCTGCGACGACAAATATTGCCGTGAGAATTCCCATTGCCCAAATGCAGTACTCAAACGGAATTCCGAACGCCATTTCAAAAAGACGTGAAAGCCCGTTATAAAGCGAGGCAGTGTAAGGAATTAAAAAGATAAAAACGATAATTGAAGCGCAGATTTTTAATGCCGTTGAATTGAAGCGAGTGCCGAAAAATTCCGGCATGGTAGCGCTCTTAATGTGATTTGTCATGATGCGGGTTCGCCTGCCAAGTATGAACCATGCCATCAATGATCCGATAAACGCGTTGCCAAGTCCAATCCATACAGCCGCTGTGCCGAACCGCCAGCCGAACTGCCCCGCGTATCCGACAAAAACAACAGCGGAAAAATATGTGGCGCCGTACGAAAACGCAGAAAGCCACGGACCGACATTGCGTCCGCCTAAAACAAAATCATTTACACTTGACGCTCTTTTTCTGAAATAGAGCCCGATAAAAATAGTAACAGCGAAGAATAGCAATAGAAGGGAAATTTTAATTATCATAGGAAACCTGCCTTGCCGGATTTATTAAGGAAGGCAAGGGACTAATCCCTGTGACCTTTCAAAACAGTTCAATGCTATACATTTTTTTTAATTTTGTCAATAGGCGATACTGCTTTAAAACACAGGTGACAGTTATAATTTTTTTTATTAAAATACTTTTATGGATACAGGTCCTTTGGTAATCTATTTTTGCCCTGAGTGCAAAATGCCAATCGCGAATATGAACATCACAAGCTATTGGGAGAACAACAGTTCTGTCACTGTTTATTCCGACGGAGAAAGAACAGGCGGCGAAGCCGGAATACGTGCGCCTCATTTTACGCCTGATTTCGGAAAATGCCCTTTTTGCTCAGCTCTTTTCTTTGTGCGTAATCTGAAAAAAGCCGGCAATGATTCGGAGTATGAAAACTACGAATATATTGACGAGCCTGTTTTTGATGATTACATAAAGGCTGTTAAGAAAAAAATCGCCAAAACTCCTGATGAAGAAATAGAAATCCGCACAAAATTATGGCAGGCGTTAAACGACAGTATCCGCGATAACAGAGTTCAGGATTCCAGGGACATTGATGCGGAAAGTAGTTTCTTTTTGAGCGAACACGCGAAACTTTGGGAAGATAATTGCAAAGCTCTTTTATCGCTTCTGGAAAGAAAGATTGAAAAAACCGATGATAAAGATGAGATTTGCCTTATTTGCGTAACAATCGCGGAGCTTAACCGTAACCTCGGTAATTTCGACGTATGTTTTGACATCATAGAAAACCTTCCTGAAACATTTGAATGGTTAAAATTAAAATATATATCAAGAACAGCTTCCCACGACCGCCTTGTTTTTATTTTAACTGCGCCTGATGAAAAAATTGAAAAGTTTCAGACAGAAGAAGTTGATTTGGATGATCCTGATCAGGCTGTTAGATGCTGGACAGATGTAATTGAAAAAAGCGAGAATAAGAACCGCTCTTTCTACAGAGTGCCTAAAAAGAAAGAAGGAGTCAGCGGTCCTCTTATCGCGGAAGTAAAAGCTGCTGTTCAGGAAAATTACGGCGATTTTTTATTCACTCTTTTTTTACCGGCTGCGGATGAAAACGATAAACCTGTTGAAGCTGAAATTCTTTATTCAGGCGGAGAAAACGCGCTGTTAAGGAGAAAACCCGATCAATTTATTCTTTTTAAATCAATAAAAATGGATTTACGCAAAACAATTTTTGATAAGAAAGAAGCGTTTGTCGCTGATTACAAATCAAAAAATACAAATAAAAATGAACAGGCGCCTGTCCGCGTTTACAGGGTGAAAATCCGCCGTGTGTTTGAAACACTCGAATCCGTTAATTCAATCATTGAAGACGGTTATCCGCTTTTTACATCGTTACGCGCAAGAGTATGCGCAGCTAAAGCAGCGTGCGCAGCTAAAGCAGCGTGCGCAGCTAAAGCAGCGTGCGCCGGCATGGATAAACCAATAACGGATATTATCGGTAAAGAAGACTGCATAAATCTTGCGGCGGTTCTTGCAAGGGAAGAGAATTATCCGCTGTTGGAAAAATATTTCGCGGAAGGCTTGCCTATTAATGAAAGAATCAGCTCTGCATTCAAAACATGGCAGCCTGCGCCTTTATATTTTATCACAACAAATAAAATTTTCACCTTTATGGAAGATGCGCCGAAGATGATACGTTATCTTGCGGCTAACGGCGCCGATCCTGATATGACTTCCGCCGAAGGAGATACGCCACTCGGAAATTTATGTTATTCAAACGGTTTGTATGATTCAATGAAAGCGCTGCTTGAAATCGGCGCGGATCCGAATTGCTTTACAGATAACGGCAGCGGACTTGTAAAGCCTTTAAGCTTTTTGCTGCTGCCGGCTGAATACGATGAAGAAAGCCGCATATTTACTCCGATTAACGCTAATACCGCCGATAAAGCCAAGTTGCTAATCGACAGCGGCGCGGATGTTAAATATGCAGACGGTGCGGGTTTTTCCGCTCTTACTTTGGCAATCAATTTTTCCGAAGGCGAAATACGAAACAGGATCATCAAAATGCTGATTGATAAAGGCGCTGATATTCTTTCGGCCGTCAAAGTGTTAAAAAAAGATGCCGAGAATGGTTTCCCTCCCGCGGCCTTCGCTCTCTATGAACTTCACTCAGGCAATATCGAAAACCTGAATATCAAACCGGATTATGAATTGGCACGCAAGTATCTGGAAATTGCCGCCGGTTTAAATTACGAGCCTGCTGTCAATGAATTAGAAGATCTAAATTTTGATGACGGGAAATATGACGGAGAAGTGTAGAGATGGTATCTTCTCTTTTTTTTACTTTTCCGGAGGTGGCGGGAGTCGAACCCGCGTCCCAATACGCGAAGCATAAACGTCTACAGATTTAGCCGTTTGTTATTTTGTCGGGGCAGGCTTGGCTAAACGGCGCGCGGCCTGTCCGTATTTCGGAAAATCTTATCATGACGCCTCCGAAAGTTCACACTAAAGGTGTGGGCGGCATGACCAGCTCTGATTGCGACGCGGGATTTGTTCCTCAGAGCGGCGGAACAGTCCCACGCAATTACGCAGCTAAGGCGTAATTGTAACTGACATTTTTGTTGGCAGTTAATTGTTTTGCCCAATCAGGAGATGAGCGCTCCATCTGCAGTCTATACCCCGAAGACGTACCGGTCGAAACCGGTGCACCCCCTGTCTACATAATCAAATATAACACAGAGAATAATAATTTTCAATCAAAAATTTGGAAATTTATTAATTATTGTGATATATTGATATATTATGAGTCAGTTGCAAACGCATTCCGCGCAGATAGAGTGTTTGCAGGTTTTATCAGATGATGAGGAACGTCTGGTAGCTAACATTGAGCTGTGGTTAAAGGAATATAAGCCTCAGGAATATAACCTGGTGCATGAAAGATTCCGAAGGCTGCGGCAGCTTGGGAATGCGGTTTTCGATTATCCTTCAATAAAAAATACTCAATTTGTCAGTGATATTTTGGTTAATACTAAACACCTAACAGAGTCTCTGCTGGCTTTTTCCGAAGCGTCTCATCTTCTTCGGACGCCTACCAAAGTTATCGCGCTCAGAAGTTATCTGGTTGCGAAATTTCACGCGTTTTCGCTGCTCGCCCACCATACCGAAGGTCATGACGAACTTCATATACCTGCGAAAAACATTTCTTTTCATATTGTTTTTACATTAATGGCGGAGCATGTATATTTTTCCTGTCTTGAAGATCCAAACTTTTCAGATAACACAAAATCCAAACTAGCTGATGATTTAATCGCTCTTTGGGACAGCGGAACAGATCCGCGAAGCATCAGGCATCTTAACGCCCTTTCATCGCTCTGGAAAGCAAGGGATTCCGCGCCTCCGTGTTTTGGAACAATGGACGGAAATATTGAGCTGCTTAGAATTTCCATTGATATGGATACCGATACCGAATGGGAAGATTTTCTTAAAGAGGAATCTACTAATGATTTTACAAGATGGGCTCTTGAGGAATTTCTTTTCGGCTTATCATATGAAGAGATTTTACAGGTTCGAAACCGTTTAAAACGTTTCAGTGTAACTGCGATAAATCATGATGAAGTGCGTTTATATCTTGATACTAAACCGGTATACTCTGTTGTGAGCAATCATGATCCGCGCGCTATTTACGACTTTTTCATTGAAAGACGCGAAGCCTGCACTCTGCGAAAGCGTGTAGATGCCCCGGGTCCTTTTCACACTCTTGAAGAAATCTATTTGAAGTACAGGATTATTCTGGAAGCGAGCAATATTTAAATTATTATTGACAGCCTGTATTCTGCATGATAAATTTTAAAAATTATTAGCATATTCCGCTTTAATAGGAGAAGTAATAAATGAAAACAATTACTGATTTAAAAAATTATGAATTTTGGTTTATTGTAGGAAGCCAGGATCTTTACGGAGAGGAGACTCTTAAAAAAGTTGCAGCTAACGCAAATATTATGGCGGATGAGTTTAATAATGATACTTCTATGCCGTATAAAATCGCCTTAAAGCCGACAGCCATTACGCCGCAGATGATTCGCCGCCTCTTTGAAGAAGCAAACGCCTGTGAAAACTGCGCTGGTATCATCACATGGATGCATACGTTTTCTCCTTCAAAAATGTGGATACAGGGGCTTGCGATGAACCGCAAACCGCTCCTTCACCTTCACACTCAGTTCAACCGTGATATTCCCTGGGCTTCGATTGACATGGACTTTATGAATCTGAATCAGGCAGCCCACGGCGACCGCGAGCACGGACACATTCACGTGCGTATGCGCCTGCCCCGCAAAGTTGTCGCCGGTTTCTGGCAGGACAGCGAAGTGCGCCGCAGGATCGGCGTATGGATGCGATCCGCCGCTGCTAAATTGGACGGAATGAATTCTGTCGTTATGCGAATAGGCGACAATATGAGGGAAGTCGCCGTAACGGAAGGCGACAAGGTCGAAGCGCAGATAAAATTCGGCTGGCAGATTAACACATGGGGCATAGGAGAGCTTGCCTCTCGTTACGCGAAAGTAAGCGATGCCGCGGCGGAAAAACTTGCCGGAGAGTACGCTTCCCTTTACGAGCTTGCCCCCGAATTAAAACAGCCGTGCGCCGCAAGAAACGCAATGCTTGAGCAGGCAAAAATCGAAATCGCTCTTAAAGAAATGCTCGAAGGCGAAAACGCCGGCGCTTTTACAACTACATTCCAAGACCTTCACGGATTGCCGCAGCTTCCCGGGCTTGCCTGTCA
>Ga0209755_10005673_pt1 | contig 14103 bp, 15 predicted proteins | sample TergutCo191P1_FD_187301 | JGI IMG/M metagenome (GOLD analysis project Ga0209755, IMG submission 187301) | Cornitermes sp. P1 segment gut microbial communities from Petit-Saut dam, French Guiana - Co191P1 (SPAdes) (version 2) | ecosystem: Host-associated > Arthropoda: Insects > Digestive system... | reverse complement strand
TGGGAATAGATTTATTAAATTCTATAAAAGACGCGTACCCTGATCAAAATATTGAAATAAAGGTTCGTCAGCAAGACGAGTCTGATTACCTCATGAGTTCTTCTACTAACCGTGAACATTTGCTTAATGCGATCAATGAGGAAAATCTTGTCGTATTTGGAAATATTGAACAAGCTCGAAAGTGCGCTGATAAACAAGCGGCGAATTTGTGATCAGCTTTAAAGAATCTGCTTTCGCCGATTACCGTCAATGGGCTAAGGAAGACAAGAAAATCATAGATAAAATTGATTCTCTTATTACCGAAATAGTGCGTGATCCTTTTCATGGTATTGGTAAGCCCGAACCGCTTAAAGGTAACTTGTCAGGTTATTGGTCACGCCGTATAACTGAAGAACATAGGCTGGTTTACAAAGTTCTCCATGAGCAAATTATTATCGTCTCCTGTAAATATCATTATAAATGATGATGTCATATATTTTTCTTCCAAATAATTTTATCAATCCTTTTCTTGTTCCAGCGTGTATATAGATTTTTTCCGGTAGTAATTTTTTATGATACCCTATTCTTAATGCCACATCGTAGCAAAATAATTCGCCTGCACCGGAAGGCTTATTAGTATCAATAACATTTATTAATGCATCGAAATTCTTTGCATTTTCTATTTCTTTTATTACGAGCATTAAATTTTGTATAAATTCATCATATACATATTTATATATGCGATATTGATGAGGGTGTGTTTTCTCATCTTTAAATTTTGAATTAACCGCTACCTTTATTGCTTTATTTATACATTTTTGTTCTGCTAGCAATAATATAATATCGCAATGGAAATTTGTCAATAATACCGAAAAATAAGCCAAAAATTAATCAATTGAAATAAAACACCTCCTCATCTATAGTGAGATGAGAAGAAAATGGCAAAGAAAATACATGACAGGCTAATTGCTGTCAGAGAGGCTCTTAAAATTACTCAAAAAGATTTTTGTAAGGGCATCTATATGAGCCAGTCATACTATGCCCAGGTAGAAGGCGGAAAAAGGCCTGTAAATGATCGTTTAATCGCCCTTGTCTGCTCTCAATATGGGGTGTCAAAAGATTATCTTTTAACCGGCAAGGGCAAAATGTTCAGCGAAAAGCTGGCTGATATACAGCTACAACAGTTAACTGATGTTTTTAACGAGCTTGAACCTCCTTTTAGAGAATATATACTTTTACAGATTAAACAGCTTGCAGAAGCTCAGAAAAAACAAAATGATCTTAGAAATTAAATGCGGATCAGCTGTTAGGTTCATCATTTTAAAACAAAGAGGTTATTTAAATGACTGATAATATGCTCAAATATAAAGATTTTACGGCAGTGTTAAATATTCAACTTAACTCTTGACAAAAATTCTCGTTTATACTAAGTTTATTTAAGATAAATAAAACCAATTAAAAGGAGGAATTATAATGCGTGTAAAAGAAGTTCTCAAAAAGGCCGCGTGCGGAAATTTCTCCTTTACCTTCGATTTAATATATTAAAAAAATCAAAGTAAATTAAGAAATTCCTCAATATATAGCATGCGGTCTCCATTAATTAATTTTTATAGGAGAAATGTATGTCAATCAATTTAAGTGATTATGGCTTTACGGGTGCGGATTTCTTTGCTGCACTAAAAATAATAAAAGAAAAAAACAAAACAGATTTTATTCCCGCAAGGGTAATTGAATCGCGGCGTGATAGATTTAAAGTAATTTGCGAGTACGGCGAAGCGCAAGCGGAAATTAAAGGGAGTTTTTATAAGGCGATTGAAGCCGCGCCTGAAGATAATTATCCCGTTGTAGGCGATTTTGTTGTAATTCAGTATAACGAACAGGGCTCTTCATTAATTGACGCGGTTCTTCCGCGGCGCTCAAGATTTTCTAGAGTTGATTTTCAAGGTCACGCTGAAGGTTATGTGAAGAATGTAAAGGAACAGGTAAACGCCGCGAACTTTGATTATGTGTTTATAATGTCTTCGCTTAACTTTGATTTAAACCTAAAGCGCCTTGCAAGATATTTAACAGCGTCGCTTCAAAGCGGAGGCTTTCCTGTTTTTATTTTGACGAAAGCCGACCTTGTAAATAATCCGCACGAGAAAGCCGCCGAGGTGCAGAAAATGGCGAGGGAAGTTCCTGTTGTTACAATCAGCAGTAAAACAGGTTACGGTCTTGAAGAATTAACACCTTTTCTTGCGCCCGCGAAAACAGCGGTCTTTCTTGGATCATCGGGTGTTGGTAAATCATCTTTGCTTAATTCGCTTGCAGGTCAAACTTTGATGGAGGTAAAAGAAATTCGCGAAGATGACAGCAAAGGGCGTCACACGACAACTTACCGTCAGTTATTCCGCCTGCAGTCAGGAGCGCTTGTAATTGATACTCCGGGAATGCGCGAGCTTGGTCTTTGGGATTCGCAGGAAGGCATCAGTCTTGCATTCGCGGATGTTGAAGAACTTTTTTCAAAATGCCGCTTTAATGATTGTAGCCATCAGAGCGAACCTGGATGCGCTGTTCTTGCCGCGCTTGAAGACGGAAGTTTATCCGCGCAGCAATGGAAAAATTATCAGGCGCAGAAAAGGGAAAACGCGTTTGTTATGAGCCATTCAGCGTATTTAAAACAAAAACAGGCGTTTCATAAATCGCTCGCTGTTTACAGCAAAGAAAGAAAAAAGAGGGACAGGTATTTTGATAATTAAATATTTTGGAAAATGTTCAATAAAGTTCATTTTGTTTAAATAAAAATATGTTAAAATTATTTACAAAAGGAGTGACTATGTTATTTACAACAGGTAAAATTGACTGTAAGCTGGCTGATGTTGGCTACGATGAAAAGCGGCTTGAAGTTCTTAATAATCATTTTCAGAAACTCATAAATGACGGTGAAATTCAATGCGCGACTTATTGCGTTTCACGAAAAGGAAAAGTTTTCGCTAACGGCGCAATCGGAAAAAAATCATTCCGCACAGAAGATAATACACCCGTTCAGCCTGATTCAATCCGCTGGATTGCTTCAATTACAAAAGTATTTACAGCGGTCGCTGTTATGAAACTTGTCGAAGATGGAATAACCCGCCTCGACATTCCTGTCGGCGAGATTCTTCCGCAGTTCAATACGCCGCCCTATAACGGCGTGACGCTTTTCCAGCTTCTTACCCATACATCGGGAATGTACGCTGACGGCGGCTGCTTTGACAATAAGTATCAAACCAATTACTGGAAAATGATTGAAGACGCGTACAAGTTATGCGATGAAGAAAAGAAAAAAGATTTCGACTGGCTGACCGCCGCGTTAGGCACAATCGGAAACGGCTTCCGCGTTAAGCCTGATACCGAATGGGCGTATTGCAGTTTTGGTTTTGTGATTCTCGGCGTTGTGATAGAAAAACTGACAGGGATTTCAGCTCACAAATTTATCGAAGATAATATCTGTAAGCCGCTAGGAATGAATGACACGCAGTTTGATTTAACGCCCGAAAGAATAAAACGTTTTATTGTAACAGACGAAGAGTTTGAAAAGTACTGTAAGGATTTTGTAAGCGGCAATATTAAAGAAGAAAATAAATGGATAGGCGAAAAATTAAAAATTCCTTCAACAGGCGGCGGCCTTGATTCAACAGCATTCGATGTAAACCGCTTTGGGAACATGATGCTTTTTGGCGGAACATTCGGCGGAGCGCGCATTCTTGGAAGAAAAGCGGCAGAAAAAATGACGTCTATCGCGGTTACATATCCCAATTACTGCTGGGGCGCTAAAGAAACAGAAAGAAATTACGGGATTGGCTTTGATATGCGGGGCGGACCGGCGTTTACTTTTTCTGACGGAACTTATATGCACGAAGGCGCCGGCGCGTGTTCGCTTTATATCGATCCAAAAGAAGAACTTGTCGCGGCGTGGATTGTTCCGTTCGCGAAAGAAGGCTGGTGGTCAAGAGCGTTATTTAATGTGCAGAATATAATTTGGTCAGGCTTGATGTAATTGAATTTGTTAAACGCAATAAAACATAAGATCGATGTTTGCAGGGCTGTCGCTTTTGTCACCTATAAGGAATGGAGCGCCTACAGGACTCATTCGATGGTGTCGATAATTGTCGGCCCTGTTTATTTTATTGTGCAATATTTTATCTGGACAGCCGTTTACGGCACAGCGGATATGCTGAACGGAATGGCGCTTTCGCAGATGATTCGCTACTTTGGCGCGGCGGCTATAATCGGTTATCTGACGATGGATTTTGCGGACTGGAACCTTGATATGCTCATACGAACAGGAAAATTTCTGACATACGCGCTGCGCCCAGTGAATCACAGATTTTTCGCTTTTTCGCAAAAGGTCGGTCACAGGCTGCTTGGCTTTATCGTTGAATTTATTCCGTGCGTTTTAATTTTTACGCTGCTTTTCAGAATTGATATGCGACCTGCAAACGCGCCATGGATGATTCTTTCAATCGCGCTTGCCTATCTTATGAATTTTTTTGTTAACTACTGCCTTGGAATGGCTTCATTCTGGATTGTGCAGACAGGGGGACTAAGAGCGGTTTATTCTCTTTTAGGCGGCGTATTTTCAGGCATACTGATTCCGCTTGTGTTTTTCCCAAAACCGCTTCAGATAATTCAGTTTTTTCTGCCGTTTCAGTATACATCCTATGTTCCCGTGATGGTGTTTCTCGGGCAGTATACGTTAGGCGACATTCAATTGTCAATTCCGTCGATAGTAGGTATTCAGGCAATCGCTGTACTTGCCGCGTTTTTATTATCGGAACTTATGTACAAAGCGGCAATGAAACAGTTTACAGCGGTTGGCGCATAAAGGGGAATATATGAAAAGATTTTTATCAGTTTATGCCGAGTGTATAAAAACCGCAGTCGCCAGAGCGTTAACATACCGCTTAAATTTTCTATTGTCTTTAATTATAACAATCGGGTATAACGCCCTTTTTCCGCTTGTATCAATATTAATTTACTCTAACGGAGCGGGTTTCCCGGGATGGAATTTTTACGAAGTTCTATTGATGCAGTCAATCTTTATTATTTCACAGGGACTTTCCAGCATAATGTTCAGCAATGTATTATGGACGACAATGCAGCATATCCGCGAAGGAAGTTTTGAAATTGTTTTACTAAAGCCGATGAACCCTTTGTTTTTTCTGATTGCTTCAAATTTTGATCCTGAAAGCGCCGGATTAATAATAGGAGGAATTGTTTTATTTGTCTTTTCACTTGTTCAGACAGAAATTGTTTTTTCCGCGTCGGCAATCGGGCAGTTTATACTTTTATTCACCGGTGGATTTTTAGTAATGGCAGGTATTAATATGTTAATGGCGGCGACATCATTTAAATGGGTCGGCAATTCGCGCATTCCTGAAATTTTCGACAGTGTAATGACTTTCGGAAAATATCCTGTAACAATTTTTCCAAAATTTATTAAGGGAATCGCGACTTTTGTGATTCCTGTCGGCATGATTGGCTTTTATCCGGCTTCCGCGCTTCTTGACCGCCTAGATCCTTTTACGCTGTTAGCTGTAATCCCATGTGCGTTGTTTATGTTTTTCGGGATATGGATTTATCAATATATGGTCAGATTATATGAAGGAGTCGGCGGATAATGATGAATGTACAGCGGGGAGTGACTGAATAATGGAAAAAATTATATGTGTTGAAAATTTATGCAAAACATACACGACTTACAAACGCGGAAGCGGACTGCGCGAAGCAGTAAAGGGTTTTTTCAAGCGGGAAAAAGTAATTGTAAAAGCAGTCGATAATATTTCGTTTAACGTTGACGAAGGTTCAATCTGCGGAATACTCGGCCCTAACGGAGCCGGTAAATCAACAACTATTAAAATGCTGTGCGGCGCGCTTTTTCCGGTGTCAGGCAGCATTAAATCACTTGGATTTAATCCGTACGCTGAAAGAAAACGTTATGTGCGCGAAATCGGCGCGGTGTTCGGGCAGAGATCGCAGCTTGTCTGGGATATTCCGCCTGTGGACAGTTTTAACATGAACCGCGCGATTTACGGAATACCGTTAGCTGAATATAAATCGCGCCTTGATGAGCTTTCAAGGCTTTTTGAAATTCAAGAAGTGATGCAAAAACCTACGCGCGTTCTGTCGCTTGGAGAGCGGATGAAATGCGAGTTTATCATGGCGATGCTTCATAAACCCAGGATTGTTTTTCTGGATGAGCCGACAATCGGGCTTGATGTTATAGCAAAGGAGAAAATCCGCGAGTTTATTTTAAACATGAATAAAAACGGAACAACATTCATTCTGACAACACACGACCTTGAAGATGTAAAACAGCTTGCGGATAATGTTATTATTATTAATCACGGCGCGAAAGTTTTTGACGACACGCTTGCGAACCTTCAGTTAAATCTTGGCGAGAAAAAAATAGTTGAACTGACTCTTGATAAGCCGTATAAGCCGTCGGATGATGTAAAAATAATTGAGCAGAAGTCGCCTTTGGAAATAACTCTGGAGGTTGACACGTCAAAAATCGCGATTGGCGATTTTATTAAAAATCTTTCACGCAGTTATAATTTTTCTGATATTGCAATAAAGGAGCTCCCTATGGAACAAATTATTATTCACCTATATAATGATTGTAACACTGAGGAGTTATGTTAAATAAGCAAGAAGCCATTCAAATGGCAAAAGAAAATATCCTTCCTTTCTGGCAGGAATTGTCAGATAATGAATATGGCGGATTTTACGGAGAAGTAGATTTTTTTGGGAATGTTAATAAAACCGCTGATAAAGGATGCGTGTTGAACTCGCGGATATTATGGACTTTTTCCGCCGCGCATCGTCTGTTAGGTGAAGATTCCTATAAGTCATGTGCGGCTAACGCCAAGAATTTTCTTTTATCGGCATTTTTTGATAAAGACTACGGCGGTTTGTACTGGCTGGTTGATCATAAAGGAAAACCCGTACAAACAAGAAAGCAGCTTTATAATATCGCGTTCGGAATTTACGCGTTAGGCGAACATTTTTTGGCATTCGGCGATAAGACCTCGCTTGATATGGCTATGAGCCTTTTTGACGTGCTTGAAAAACACGGATTTGATCCTGTAAAAGGCGGGTATATCGAAGCGAAGGGGCGTAACTGGCGGAATATTGATGATTACCGCCTAAGCAGCAAGGATTTAAACTGCCCAAAATCGATGAACACTAACCTGCATGTGCTGGAAGCTCTTACAACTCTGCTTCGCGCCGCATCCGGCACAGTTAATGAGGAACGCATTAAAAAAGCGTTAAACGCCTTATTACGCATAACGCTGGAGAAAATTGTCGGCGGCGGCTGGAATTTCAAGCTGTTTTTTGACATGAACTGGAAATCTTTGTCCGGCGAAATTTCTTACGGACACGATATCGAAGGAAGCTGGCTTTTATATGAAGCCGCGCTTGCGCTTAACGATAACGAGCTTATTTCTAAAACGAAGAATGCGGCAATATCCATTTCTGAAGTTGTATACAGTTCCGCTGTAGACAGAGGAAACGGAGGGTTTTTAAGCGGCAGAAACGAAGACGGAAGGCTTCTTTCAAAGAGGGAATGGTGGCCGCAGGCGGAAGCAGTAGTGGGCTTTTTGAACGCTTATGAACTGACAGAAAATAAAATCTTTTTTAAGGCGGCCTGCGGCGTTTGGGATTTTATTAATAAATATTTTGTGGATCGCATAAAGGGCGAATGGCATAATGAGCTTTATAATAATAATTTACCCGACACAAATATGCCAAAAGCCGGTTTTTGGAAATGCCCATATCATAACGCAAGAGCATGCTTCGAAATTATCAAAAGGTACGACAATCTTATACCATGCAAAATCCAAGAGTAATAAGAAGCTGAGCCGGAATATATGTAAGCATAACGGCAAAATACATTTTAATCCTGCGGAATGTGCGCAGCGCAAGCAAGGTATCGGAGGCGACAAATAGAATGCTTCCGGCAAAAACCAGAATGCCGAATAGCGATCCGCCGGCAATGTATTGAGACAGAAAAAACTGTAAAGCAAAAATTGCCATTATTAGAATTACTATTTCATAGGCGATCACAGGGATTTTCATCTGCCTGCTCGGTTTTACAATTTTAAACAATATTACGCCGAAACAGCATGCTAAAGCCGCGCTCATTAATAGAACTGTTATATTAAACGGCGCGATATACCTGTACATCGCGATACAGTAGAAAATATGGCCTATAAGAAAACTCGCTAATCCCAGTTTAAACCATAAAATGTTAGTTATTCTGACAAGTAAAACATCGCCGATCCACGCGAAAACAAGAGCGAATACCACAGGCCAATAGATATTTTGCGTTCCCGCGGTTGTTATATACACCGCAAGGACAAGCGGCATAAGGCAGCCTTTTAAGATAAATTGTAATAAAGCGGGTTTAAAACTTAATGTTATAAGATAAATCAGCGAAACCAAGGCGAAAACAGTCAAAAATATGTATTTTAATTCCATTTTTCGCTCCTTTCTTAAAATAATTCCGGCATTAATGAGTCTTTTCCAAAAACGCGAACCGCGAACCGAAGGTTCGAAGGTTTTAGAAAAACCTCCTAATAATAACCCGATATTCAAATTCATTAAACCGACAGAAATTTTTTTAAATTTTTTTTAAAAATTTACTTGACATATTGTACTAGTACATTTAGAATTGTACTAGATGAATAGTACAAAGCAAAAGGCTGCGGCAAACAGCGTAAAAGCTGTTAACAATGAGGAAGCCATTAACTTCTCGCTTGATCATTTGAACGGGACTCCCATTTATAAACAGATTATTCAGCAGATAGAGTACGCAGTTCTTTCGGAGCGGATTAAACGCGGCGACAAGCTGCCGACAATCCGTTCGCTTGCCGTTGATCTAAAGACAAACCCGAACACCATCGCGCGCGCGTATAACGAGCTTGAAATCCGCGGCGTGCTTGAAACACAGGTTGGAAGCGGCACTTACATTTCTGATAAAAAACCGGTAGTGGAAGATGACAGCCTCAACCGGAAAATCCGCGAAGTTATCGCGCGTTTTACGCATGAACTTCACGATCTGGGAGTTGAAAACAAAGAAATGATTAAATTGATCGAATCATATATTAAGGGGGATAGAAATGAGCATCGCAAATAACATTCAGAATCAAATTAAGAAAAAAAGGGATTATACGCTTGCTCTTATCAGGCTGATTATGCTTTCAATAACAGCGGCGGTTTTATCGATTGTCTACCATTTGCCCGAGAAGACGGCTTTTCATTTACAAGACATAACAGGCATGTGGGCGGGAATCGCGGTTTTCTTTGTCGTGCTTCTTTTTGTTTTTTCAATCCGCAAGATTGATGAATGGGACAGGGCGATTGTTCTGCGCTTTGGAAAATTCAATAAAGTAAAAGGGCCGGGGCTTTTCTTTTTAATTCCGCTTGCCGACAGAATTTCGCAGATTGTTGATATCCGCATCAGGGTGTCGGATTTTTCAACACAGAAAACATTAACAGGCGATTCTGTCACAGTCGATGTAGACGCTATTTGCTTCTGGCTTGTTTGGGATCCTCAGAAAGCTGTTTTGGAAGTGGAAAACTATGTTGACGCTGTTGTGCTCTCTTCCAAGACAGCGCTGCGTAATTCAATTTCGAATCACGATCTTTCAACCTTTCTTGAGCGAAGCGATATTATAGAAAAGCAGATTCAAGGCGATGTTGATAAAAAAACAACAGAATGGGGCATAACTGTTCTGCATATCGAGATTACCGATATCCAGATACCCGAAGCTCTGCAGGATTCGCTTTCGCGCGTAGCTCAGGCTGAACGCGAAAAGAAAGGCCGCGTACTGTTAGCTGAAGCGGAAATCGAAATCGCGCGGAAGCTGGAAGAGGCCTCGCAGATTTATATACGCAATGAGCCGGCGATGAAACTTAAGATACTTTCAATTTTAAATGAAGGATTAAAAGCGGGGAATTCCATGATGCTTGTGCCGAATACTATAACAGAAGAATTAAAATCGACGGATATCTTCGGCCTGCAGGCGTTAAACGAAATTAAGAAAAATAAAACAGGAGTATAATTATGGTAGTTGTAAAAGCTGATAATGTAGTAAAAGACTACAGTTTGGAAGGACAGACAGTGCATGCGCTTCGCGGCGTAAATCTTGAATTCAAAGAAGGCGAGTTTTCGGCAATCGCAGGGCCTTCAGGCAGCGGAAAATCAACGTTTTTGCATCTTGCAGGCTGTCTTGATACAATCACATCCGGGAATATTATTGTAGGCGGCGACGACACAAAGAATATGTCGCGTAACGAGCTTGCTCTTTTAAGGCGGCGGCATATCGGTTTTATCTTTCAGGCTTATAATTTAATACCTGTTCTTTCCGTGGAAGAAAATATTTCTTTCCCTCTTTCACTGATGGGCGTTGATAAAAAGAAAATAAAAGAGCGCACAGCAAAAGTGCTGCATGAAGTCGGTCTTGAAGGAATGGAAAAACGCCGCCCTAAGGAAATGTCAGGAGGGCAGCAGCAGCGCGTCGCTATCGCCCGCGCCCTTATAAAAAAACCCGCGATAATCCTTGCAGATGAGCCTACCGCTAACCTTGACTCGAAAATCGGGCGCGAAATACTGGAGCTGATGCTTGATCTTAACAAGATGGAAAAAACAACTTTTATTTTTTCAACTCACGATCAGATGGTAATGGATTATGCCCGCCGCCTTATACGCATCCGCGACGGTCAGATCGAAAGCGATGAGGAAAAGGAGTCTGCATGAAACTTCATTTCATATTCGATTTAAGTGTGCGGCCTGGCAGCCGCGCAAAGGTAAGGTTATCATGAAACTTCGTTTCATATTCGATTTAAGTGCGCGGCCTAACAGCCGTGCAAAGGTAAGGTTATCATGAAACATCGTTTCATATTCGATTTAAGTGCGCGGCCTGACAGCCGCGCAAAGGTAAGGTTATCATGAAACTTTCCGGTATCTGGGAACTTAAAAAAATGGCGATGCGTAATCTTGCCCGCCATAAAGTTAAAACAATTTTAACTTCTCTTGCGATCATGGTAAGCGTTGCGGTTTACATTTTTCTTAACAGCTGGCTCGGCGGAATGCAGATAGAGTCGCGCAGAAATATTGTTAACTTCGAAATCGGCGCGGCCAAACTACAGACTAAACTTTATTTTGAAAAAAAAGATGAAATGCCAAGTTACGAAAATTTTAAAAACTGGGAAACATTGAAACAAGCGTTAAACAGCGAAGGTTATGTCAGTGCGCCGCGTTATGTGTTTTCAGGGACTCTTTTTTCCGTATCCGGCTCCGCGCCTATCAGGTTTTTCGCGGTCGATCCCGCTTCTGAAAAAGAAGTTCTGCGCTATGTTCCTTATGTAGATTTCGGGCGTTATGTGCAAAACGGAAAATTTGAAATCGCTTTGGGCACAGTCGCGGCTGAAAAATTAAAGGTAGGCATTCCGACGCGCCCCTTGCGGCTTGAACTTGAAGAGCTGATAAGGGTAACAGCGCGAAACAGCGCAGATGCGGAATTTATCCGTTCTTTATATAATTTCGCCGAAGCCGCGGCCTTTGATCTTTTTTCACCTGAGGATACAAAAGCAAAAGAAGGCAACGAGCGGATGGCCTTAAAAAACAGTGCGTCAAGACAGGAGCTTGAAAGGTACTGGAGTTTAATCGCCGCGACAGACCGCAACAATGTCAGAATAAACGCGACAATTGATATCAGGGCAACCCCTGATATGATCCGCGCCGACAAGTGGGAAGGGGAGCTTTTTCCCGCGTTACGCGAACAGGACAAGGCGCTTGTTCAGTCAGCTTATGAATACGCGGATTTCATGAACGCGTATTTGTTAATTGAGCAGAATGAAAATGCTCTTGCCGCGGTCCTTGACGCGATGATCCGCGCCGGATTTTCAGGGGCTGTCAGCCACATAAATCAGGCTTTTGATGTAGTTGTCGTCGGAATAATTAATTCGCCCGCTCCGCTTCCAAACGGAAACACAGCCTTCATTCCGCTTGATGTTTTACAGGATGAAGCCGGCATGATGCTGGAAGGAGCGGTAACAGAATTAGTTATAAGAGAAAAAGGCGTTCCCGATGACAGGCTTCCCGGCGTAAGCGAAAGCGGCGCTGTGATCACATCCGCTCTTTCGCATGGGTTAGCTGCAATGGGACAGTCAATGCCGGAAGAACTGGGCGTATTCACATGGCGCGACTATATGGAAGATTATTTGAATTATGAGGCAGTTCAAATCGGAATGCCGCAGGTACTCGCTTTCCTTTTGCTTCTGCTTTCGTTTCTTGGAATATCAAACACGATTCTGCTTGCTATACTTGAGCGCACAAAAGAAATCGGAATGATGCGCGCAATGGGAATGACAGACGCTCAGATGATAATGACATATATGCTGGAGGCCGGTTTCCTTGGACTGCTTGGATCGATTCTTGGAATTATAGCTGGATGTTTAATTAACATACCAATGGTAAAATACGGACTTGATTTTTCTGCGATTGGAAATTTAATGAGCGACGGAATCGGCTTTCGCACAACAGCGGTTTTCAGAAGCACATGGAATATTCCTGTAATTATCGGTTCAGGAATCGCGGCGACATTGCTCGCGTCCGTTGTCGCGATTTTTCCGACGCGCAGGGCGTTAAAAATGCCGATAACAAACAGTTTAAGGTTTGAATAGCGGGGTTATATATGAATGATAATAAGACTTATAAAAAAGGCGGAACCGCGGCATTAATAAAAATCGCGTACCGCAATATTTGGCGTAACATGAGGCGCACGCTGTTTTGTTTTTCCGCGGTCGGAATAGCGGTTTTGTTTATTGTGATTTATTCTTCCATGATAGAAGGAATGACAGACAGCATAAATGACACTGTGCAGGTGTATGAGCTTGGGCACGTCAATGTTGTTTCTTCCGAGTATGAAGCGCAAAGCGAGTATCTCCCCGTGCAGTACCCTGCCGCCGGCGGAAGAAGCTGGAGAGAGCTTGCTTCGCAGATAAAAGCCGCTGTTTCGGGGGTGCGCGAAGTATTTCCGCGCATCACGACGATGGCGACGCTGCAGGACAGTGTTGTAAAACACGCGGTTCTTTGGGGACTGGACATTGAAAATGAAATGTCAGCTAACAATTTTAATTTAACGTACCGCAGCGACGGCTTAATAGAAGGCAGATGGCCGCAGCCCGGAGCGAACGAATGTGCGGTAGGGCGGGTTTTTTCGCACAAATCGGGATTAACCGTGGGCGACAGGATTTTATTTAAAACGATTTCTGCGCAGTACTCCGAAAAATTTTTAAGGCCGGAAATTGTCGGTGTCTTCAATTTTGATTATATCAAGATTGACGAACAGTACATCATTATGGACATTACGCGCCTTGGAAATCTTTTGGCGCTTGACGATGGGACGCAGTCGCTTGTAATTTACGCCGAAGATGAAAACATGAGTCCTTCAATCGCCGCTTCTGTCAGTAATCTTTTAGGAGACGGCGATGTTGTAACAACGTGGACCGACAACTACTGGGTAGCTGTTATGCGTGCGGCAAGTTCAGTTTACATGCTTGTGTTTCTTGTATTCATAATTGTCGCAAGTTTTTTGATTATAAATACTGTTGTAATGATCATTCATGAACGCATAAAAGAAATTGGAATGATGGGCTGCCTTGGAATGACCAGAGCAGAAATTGTAACTGTCTTTTTCTTTGAATCAATTTTTATGGCGGCAATAGGCGCGCTGGCAGGCGTTATAATCGGCGGAACAATAACAGGAGCATTGTCAAATTATCCAATCCGTCTCATGGAACAATTCGGCAGTACATTCAGCGAGATGCCGTTAAGCAACGCGATATTCTTCCGGTTCAGCCCGTCGATACTTTTGCAGGCATGGCTTATGGGCGTTGTTGTCGCATCTTTATTCACATTGATCCCGTCGCTTAAAAGCGCGTTTGTTGAGCCTGTAGAGGCTCTAAGAAGATAGGAGGTTTTATGTTAAGGAAAATTATTTTTGTCGCCGTGTTTATTTTTCTTGCGGGCTTTGCTTTCCCGTGGATGCTCGGCGCGCAGACCCCAACAGCCGCCGAGCTTCTTCGCCGCGC
>Ga0209755_10005671_pt1 | contig 14110 bp, 10 predicted proteins | sample TergutCo191P1_FD_187301 | JGI IMG/M metagenome (GOLD analysis project Ga0209755, IMG submission 187301) | Cornitermes sp. P1 segment gut microbial communities from Petit-Saut dam, French Guiana - Co191P1 (SPAdes) (version 2) | ecosystem: Host-associated > Arthropoda: Insects > Digestive system... | reverse complement strand
CCGCTGAATCTTGAAAAAACCGGAGTCCCTACTGCACCGAGCAGTATGTATACAAGAGTTGCAATCACGCTGTTTTTTGTGCCCAAAATGATTCCGGCAAATGAAACCGCCCAGACTTGCAGTGTGAATGGCACGCCGCCGGGCTGAGGAATGGCAATTTGTGCAAATGCCGCTATGATAATGGCAAAAACTCCGATGAAACACAGTTCACGCACTGTAATTTTGCCCTGTTTCTGCATGTTTCCTGCTATCCTTTCAATTTCCCATCACGCTGGTGCTGACGTCCCCTGCGATTAGTGTGGAGATTTCTCCGTTGGCTTTTTTTATTATTAAGTGGCCTGAATCATCGATGTCTATTGCAGTGCCTTCGTATGAGGTTTCGTTTCCATGTCCTGAAACGGTGATGCGTTTATCTAAAATCATCAGGCGTCTTTTATACTGCATAAGAATTTCATGTTTTTCAAACATAGCTCCTTTTGCCACAAGTCTGTTTAATACCTCTGCAATGAGCCTGTTTCTTGTTATTTGCGGTGGCTCATTTTCAAAAAGTGAACCTGCTATATCTCGGAGCTCCGGTGGGAAATCGGTTGGGGCTGTTGTGAAATTTATGCCGATGCCGATGACAACCCACTTAATTTGTCCATTTTCCGTCACACTTTCGGTGAGTATTCCGCAGATTTTCTTTTGCCCGAGAAGTATGTCGTTGACCCATTTTATCTGTGGCTTTTCGTCTGTTAAGCTCTCGATTGCTTCGCATACAATTACTGCGGCGAGAGGAGTTATCAGTGATGTCGGGATATCTCCGAGTTCTTTTGTTCGCAAGATAATACTCATGTATATTCCATGTCCCGGTGGCGAGTGAAAACTCCTGCCAAGCCTTCCTTTTCCTGCACTCTGGCTGTCTGTTATTATCACGGTACCATGCAAAGCTACGCCCTCCGACTCACTTCTTGCCTTGATAAGGTCTTTAGCAGCGTTATTTGTGGAGCCGAGAGTTTCGTGTACTATTATTTTATCCGAAAATTCTTCATTTTGCAAGTTAACTTCGATGCCTTGCGGCGATAGTGTGTTGTCCGTATTTTTCATGTGGATTATAGTATACTATAGCGGCTCAAATGTCAATGTGAGAGGAATTTTGGTCTCACTGTTTCTACTTGAAAATCAGAAATCAAGATAGTTTTAATTGATAAAAGGATGTAAAATTAAGCAAGCTTTCATTTTATATGATAAACCGCCGCAACCCTTACACGAATAAGGATTGCGGCGATTGTTAACTTTACTGGCTGCAAAGGTTGTTATGGCAATTAACTTTGCTCTATAGCTTGGCTGAGTGGGTCTACAAAGTATCAGAGCTTTGTATCCCAACGTCCTACGAAGGCGTCTACAGGACTTTTCCCTTTAAACTCACTTCTGCCCATCAGCTTGTCTATTACAGCCTTTAAGTTTGCGGGCTTGTATTTATATGCGTTTATGAAGGTGCGTACACGCGGGACATCAAGAAGATGGTAGGGGTTTGCAAAGGAAATGAAAATAGTCGGTATGCTGTGGATATAGGACGGGCAGTTTGCGCCGAATGGTTGTTGCCACTCAATTCTCACAGTTGTTTGATTGCTCTTTGTTGAAAGATTTGAAGCATAGACGAGTAAATCATATTTTCCGACAACGTCAAAATAGCTGCTCATCAAGCCTTCCAGACCGGGATTTACTTTGAAAATATCGACTTCAAAGCCCTCATTTTCAAAAGCTTGCTTTACTTCACCGGTAAAGTCCTCCTGTCCACCTTGAATCATAGACATTAGTGACGGCCCCACAGGCTCAATCGGGTGAAGTAATATTTTCTTATATTTTGATTTATCGAGTGGTAAAATCCCCTCTAAATCCTTTACGAGTGTAACTGCTTTATCGGAACATTCCAGCTCTATTGCCTTATTTTCTTTTGTGCCTATCTTTTCCTTTGCTTCTTTGATAGTTGGCACAAGTGTTCCGTTTTCTTTTTTCTCGTGTAGTTTTAGTGCCGCTTTTACAGCTAAAATTCTTGCAACTGCTTCATTAAGGCGCTCCTCAGTGATAACTCCGTCAATAACGCCTTTTTTCATAAAGCCATAGTCTTCTTCAAAGTTCTTCGTGAATAAGAACATATCGCATCCTGCAGCAATACAATGTGGAACGAGCTGTGGTCTCGGCATAGCGACAGAAACACCGACCATTGTAGTTGCATCGGACACTATCATTCCGTTAAATCCGAGTTTCTCGCGCAAGAGTCCGTTAAGCAGCTCGGGAGCAAGTGTCGCGGGCATAATTTCCTCATCTTTAATATCAGGCACAAACTTTCGTGAATATTCGGGAAGCATTATATGTCCTGCCATAACTGTAAGAGCACCTGCTTCTATGCTTGCTTTATAGGCCTCTCCAAATGTAAGGTCCCATTCACTGCAACTGAGATCATTTATACTGGTAACAAGATGCTGATCCCTCTCGTCCACGCCATCTCCCGGAAAATGTTTTATGGATACGGCCATGCCCTTTTCTTGTGCAGCTTTTGTAAACGCTACTCCACATTCTTTGACAAACTGCGGATCTGAGCCATATGTTCTAGTTGCGGTGATAGGATTTCTAAAATTATAGTCGATGTCAATGACAGGCGCAAACGCCCAGTTTCCTCCGACAGCGGTACCTTCAATAGCACAGATACGCCCCTGCTTTGCAGCCATATCTACTTCGCCCGTAGCTGCGACTTGCATGTTCGGTCCAATATTTGTGCCTTCTCTGGCAAGTCCGTCACCACCTGATTCAAGGTTTGCAGCAATGAGCATTGGAATCTTTGATTTACTTTGCACAATTGATGCAACCTTGCAAGCGTCTTCAGTTGGCAATGGTCTTCCCATTATACCGCCTACTTTAAGCTTCTCTGAAAACGCAGTAAGCATTTCCTCGTTTACATCGAATGCAATCATGCAAAAGAGTTGCCCAATCTTTTCGTCTTGCGTCATTTCCTCTAAGGTGCTTGTTACCCATTTAAATCCTTTTTCGTCTAAATTAAACGGTGCCTTGCGTAGTTTTTCATAAATATGCATGTGCCTTCTCCTTGTTTTAAGTATGTAAGTTTTTCGCAATTTAGATAGTCATAGTTAAGAGTTTGAAGTCTGACTTTTTTTTGATAAGTTGCTTTTAATAACAGCCATGACCATGTCCTTGTTTGAAGTGTAAACTAATATTGAAATCATCAAAAAAGATGTGATTAATGCCCTTGATTGCATTGAAACTCCTATGCTCGAAAGTCCTTGCGTGATGATTGTTGCTGTAAACGCCCCTATGGCAAGGCTTATATTTCTCTCGCAATATTTAATCATTAGTCCGCTAATGAATATTGGAAGCATCGCATTAAACATAACAGCCGATGTTCCCAGGTTGAGTACAGGTGGCTGATTGCCCATGAAAGAAATGCGTAAAAACCCAACAATTGCCACAAGCGCACCACTCAGGATATAACAGGCGAGGGCGTTACTTTTTTCGTTTAGCCCGGTGTCCACAGCGATTTTTTGACCAAATCCAATAGCTCTGTAGTTAAAACCAAACCGTGTAAAATTAAAAAATATGTACATCACCACAAGCCCTATTGCAAGGAGAGCTAGCATCCAAGGCAGACTCGCACCACCCATTAAAGCCGGATAGAATGCAATCTGAGCCCCTCTTCCGCCCGTAAGTGCGAAGGATAATCCTTCATATGCCATTGTAACTCCCAAAGATGTGATAATCGGGGGCAGATTAAATAATAGATATAAAACACCCGATACCGCACCAATGATGACTCCAACGCCAATGAATATTAGAAGCATAGTAGCTACATTTGCACCTACCTCTATAGCTATTTGTGTACCAATCACAGCAGCCAGTACAGATGCCGCCCCTATAGAGAAGTCCATCCTGCCTGCAAGCAGATGAATTCCGAGGGCGTATGCCGTAAACATTGTCGTCACACCTGTGTAAATAAATGCCCTAAACCCTCCTTGGGGAACTAAAAAAGGCACATCATATATAGCACAGAGTATGAGCATAAGTGACAGGGCAATCCCCGGAATTATTAAAGTTATGCAAGCATTTTTTCCTAATCTTTTTAAATGTGCAGTCTTGTTCATTTATCAACCCTCTTTTCACAGGAAGTGGTTTTAGAAAGTTTGGGTGATGGCATTTTGCCATTATGAAATCTGTGCCACCACCCAACAAATCACTTATAATATGTATTGTCGCTATCCGCTATGCCTCTCTCTGAGTTCCTCAAAGCTAAGCCCAACAAATGCAGCGAAACTCTCTCTTGTTACATTTGGGTTAAGTCTAACTATATATTGCTCCATCAATGCTCTGTTGAATGCAGGGTTTGCTATATTGTCAAACTCATACATAACCATGAACTCGTCGAATGATTCTGCTGTCCAGAAGGGAGATACAAGTCTTGAACCCTGCCCCGTTGCAGTTCTGACAACGTCCGCGTGCCCATCGATTGCATTGATAAGTGCTACTACTCCGGGACCCATGCTTGATGGGTGTTTGCCTACAAGGAAGTCTAAAATGCCTGCTTCAAAAGCTGCACGAGCCACGGGAGTTATCGCACCGACTTCACTTGAAGGTGCTGTAGGTATGCCCATACCTGTCAAGAGAGTAGCTATTTCTGTTGCTGTTTCGCCACCTGCGATAACCGCGTCAAACTGTTGGCCACTTGCTGCAAGGGTAAATCTCTCATTAAACCCGGGATCTAAGAACTCCAAGGCAACACCGTGAATCATTGTGACATTCAGTCCCGATGTTCCCGGTTCGATTTCACCTGCTCCCGGTCCTGTGAACACATTTCCGGATTCAGGCAGATGATAAATCGCACCCATGGCAACAAGTGCGTCCACTGCACCCTGAAGACGAGTTGCATGCATGTCTGTCGGCATACCGAGACCAAGCAGTGCAGCGTGGAGTAGAATATTTTCAGCTCCTTTACCTAAAAAGTGCTGTACTGCATCATACATAGCTTGATACTCTTCATCAAGTCCCGGTCCCATTGTGCCGAGATAGAAGGGCAGATGCCTGACAGCTTCATAGTTTTCCATTGTCGATAAACCGCCCGGTCTTACAAACCAAATCTCAAGCTCATTTGCACGCTCTATTGCAGCGGGCATATCATTGATGCCCAGAATTCCCTGAACTCCTGCAAGAGCAAGCTCTTCGACTGCTGTAACTGCTGCACCCGCATCAAATCCTGGTGCGGGAACAAATCTAAAATCGACGTTTAGTGCCGGTCCAACATAGTTTTCCAAATAGTTGTTCCACTCAATTTGTTCTGCTGCCACGTCTGAAAAGGGAATTACGCCTATAACATAGCGCGGTCGATCCCCTCCGCCCCCACTTTCATCACCACAGGCTACAAGCAGTGTGATTCCAAAAATCAGAACTACAACGACTAATAGAATTCTTCCGGTCTTTTTCATTTTTTACCTCCTAAGTAATTTTTTGTGTAATTATTATGAAAACATTTGGATTTTTGAAAGTAATTTCTCACGATATGAAAACGAAGCCACGAATACCACGACAAGGAACAGAAGCGCTCTGTAGACTTGGCTCATTCCCGCCGAAACCCCCTGCATTGTCAGAATTTGCGAAAAGAGTACCATTGACGTAGAGCCGACAAGCCCTGCGCTAATCTTGCTAAATACCCCACCCGAAAGTGGCATCCCCCCGAAAACTATCGCCATCATGACATCCATTCCGAGCGCAACACCGGTTTCTGCAGACGCAGCTTGAGCTCTTCCAATCAGAAGAAAAGCTGATATACCGACTGCAGTTCCCGAAATAAGAAATGTTATTATTGTTTGCTTTGTTACTGAAATACCTGTCTGCACAGCAAACTTAGGATTGCTTCCTACTATTTTGTTTCGCCTCCCGAGCTTTGTGTAGTTAAAGAGGAGTACGCAAATAGCGAAGTAGCCGGCGACAAACGAAAGCCTTATGGGGACAGTGTTTAAATCTCTGATAGGTTGGATAATTTCAAGGGGTATGAGTATTGATGTGTGGCCTTCCATCAGAATTTGCATGACAGCAGTGAGAACCGACATCATCGCAATAGTCATTATGAAAACAGGAACACGGAAAAATGACGACAGCGTTGAGTTGATGATGCCTGCGACAAGACCAACAGCTATGCAAATTGCGAGAACTACCCAAGGGTTCACCCCGGCATTAAACGACAAAATTCCGATTATTACCGATACACCGACCCCAACACCGAGAGAAATATCAAACGAGCCGAGTGAGAATATAAACACAGCGCCTGTAGATAAAACAGCCAAAACAGCTACTTGATTTATAATTGTTTCGATGTGAAAAACCGAGGGACGAAAATCTGTAACCACAAGGTAGACAATCAAAAGAAAGAGCAACCCTGCTAAGGATAGGAGCGGTTTCAACTTATTTGCAAAAACCCTTAAATCTTTTTTATTCATGCCTTTAATCATTCCTTTCCTATACCATGTAGTGGATAACTTGCGACTCGCTTAACTCCACAGAACGCTCAAACTCCTTTGAAATTCCTCCGTCTTTCATTATAATTAGGCGATCTGACATTCCTATTAGTTCCGCCAGTTCTTCTGAAATCATAACGATGGAGTATCCCTCCTGTTTTAACCTGTAGAGCAACTGATACATCGACTGCTTCACCCCAACATCGACACCTCGCGTCGGACAGTCGAGAATCAAAATTTTACTCTTTGCGCCTATCCATTTTCCAAAAACTACTTTTTGCTTGTTCCCCCCCGATAGCTGCGCAACAAATTGCGAATCAGAGTGGCATTTAATTTGGAAGTTGTCAATTTGCTCTTTTGCAAAAGTTTTCTCATCTTTTTTGAATATAAACATCTTTGCTCTTGCAATCAGGCCAAGCCCTGCCGACACGACATTTTCCCTAACAGAGGCTTTAAGCATAAGGGCTTCTGTGTCCCTATCCTTTGATGCGTAACCAATGGACTTATCCATGGCTGTAGCGACATTCTTAATCTTCGTTCCATCCCCTGCAAGAACTTCGCCTTCGGAAACTCTGAGAGCACCGAAGAGCATTTTGCCAAGCGAGTGCATACCACAGTGGGACATCCCACCTATTCCCAATATTTCACCCTTGTGTAAATCAAGGCTCAAGTTTTTTACAGAATGGCCGGAGATGTTCTTTGCCGAAAGCACCACCTCATCCGAGTGGCTGGCATCATAATCCGTGCGGTAGTAGTGTCCCTCAAGCTCACGGCCTATCATTAACATTTTCAGTAAATCAATATCAAATTCAGATTTATCAACCGATTGCACCACTTTGCCATCACGAAGAACAGTTATTCGAGTACATACATTTATAACTTCTTCCAGCTCATGTGATATAAAAATGACAGATTTACCCGCATTTTTTTGCCTTTCCATCAAATCATAGAGAATATCTCTTCCTCGCTGAGAAATGGCGGTCGTAGTTTCGTCTACGACAAAAAGCTCAGGCTGCTTTGCCCAGACCTTAGCTATCTCTATAATCTTTCGATCCTGCATATCGACCAGAAAGGCAGGGAGATTAGGGTCAAGATAATCTACACCAATAGAGTCGAGTGCAAGCCTTGCCTCATCTACCAGCATTTTTTTTGTGAGCATTCCGAACTTGCCGAATTTACCAATTTCACCGAGTGTTATATTTTCGGCAATAGTGATACCTGCAATGACGCCGCTCTCTTGTACAATCATCCCTACACCGTTGTTCAGAGCTTCCGTCATCGACACCGGCTTCCACGGCTCGCCCTTAAATAACATCTCACCTGCAGTCGGAGGCTGTATGCCTGCGAGAATAGATGTGAGTGTTGATTTTCCGGAACCGTTCTCCCCTATTAATCCCAAAATTTCTCCGGATTTAACCTGCACATCCACGCTATCAAGAGCCGTAACGACACCAAACTCCTTTAAAATGCCGCGAGTCTCTATTAGCACATTTTTTTGTTCGTTTTCCAATTTGGCATCCTCCCTTGCAAGTAGAAATATACAAAATTCTTAGTGAAAGTATAGATTAAATGTGCAATATGTTCAACACAGTCTAATATTCGTTTCGCTCACTATCTTGCTTTACTTGACTTTGCATTTTCATAAATGAACAAAACCATCACAACAAAATGAGGTTAATTTCACAGCATAGGCAATTATTTGCACCTTGCCCTATTGACCATAGGAGTTTTTTCGTTTACAATGATTTTAATGGTAATGCCCCTAAAATATTGAGATGGGAAAAGTGTGGATAGGCTCTATTGTTGCCCTTTTGGACATGAGGCAGGCATTCTGACCGTCAATAGAAATAGAGATTTATCATACAGGCTTAAAGATGAAGAGAGAGATTTTAACATTTGATGGGTCGTTGCCTCTTAGCTTGTCAGAACTAAACCCACCTGACTTGAGGATTAGCTGTCAAGAGGACCTGAATCTGTTTCTTGTCCTATGGGGTAGTGCTACTTTTACTGTGAGTAGGTCTGTCTCACACTTACAACCTGAGGATATAATTGTGGTTAACCCAAATGCCGTTTATGAAATTGACGGCAAGGACTGCTGTATGCTTAACCTCAGAGTTGGTGTTACTGCACTTAGCAAATTTAGTGCTGTTTTTGACTGTGACTCAAGCAAGCGAGAGGATAAGAGTAATTTCTATGCGCTCAAGCATCTTTTTGCTCTTTTTCTGAAAACAAACAGCAGTGGCACGGAAAACAACTATTACTTTAACAGTGCACTGGCATATAGTGTTCTGTCCGAACTGTCAATGAATTTTGCCACTGAGGCAGGCCATGACCTCTCAAATCAGACGCAATCATTATCTGTAATGAAGTCTATTATTGATTATATAAATGAAAACTTTCGAGCGAGCATTAAGCTCGAGGACCTTGCTAAAAAATTCAACTATTCAGTGCCGCACTTCTCAAAACTCTTCAAGCGAAGTTTCGGCGTAGGTTTTTCTGATTACTATAACAATTACCGGCTCGACAGAGCAGTCACAGAACTGACGACCTCAAACGCAAATATTGACGATATCGCGCACAATAACGGTTTCTTAGATGTGCGCTCGTTTGTATCACTCTTCAAAAATAAATATAGTACTTTACCGAGTGCCTATAGAAAAACTGTGAGAATTTCACCTGCATTTTCTTACGGCTCAGATACAGATATTTACAAAAGCGAACTCTATCAACTCTCTAAGTACCTGACACCACCGGAGAAGAAACTTCTAATTGACAGACCTACAGAAGCTAAGAAGTCTATCGACATAGGAGACATCTCTGTTTTGAGTACCAATAAAAGACTCCATCATACCTTCAAGGTTTTTACTTCAGTTGGAAGAGCTAAGGAACTATTGTTGGCGGATGTACAAGAAATGATAGCAACGATTCAAAAAGAAGTTGGATATGACTATATAAAGTTTCACGGCATATTGTCAGATGACATGATGCTCTACGACGATAAAATGAGTACAGGTTCCTACTACAGCTTTGTTATGATAGATAAGGCTATTGACTTTCTCTTATCGGTTGGATTAAAACCACTGATTCAGCTCTCATTTATGCCTATTTCACTCGCCTCAGACACGAGTAATTTTTTATTCCACTCTCCTTTTAATGTAAGTCCGCCTATCTCCATTTCAAAGTGGAATGAGCTTATAACGGCTGTTGTTTCTCATCTTGCTGATCGTTATGGAATCAACGAAGTGCGAAGTTGGCTGTTTTGTGTTTGGAATGAACCCAATTTTTCCGCTTGGAATTCTTTTGGAGATGTAAAGTTTTTTGAGTTTTATAAAGCTACCAGAGACACCGTAAAAGCTTTTGACAGTGAGCTTGTGTTCGGGATGCCCTCTTTTGTATATGAGCCCGACGGTAACTGGATAATTTCCTTTTTTGAAAAATGCACGGAGCATGATTGTTTTCCGGACTTTTGCAATATGCATTACTATGATAACGACTTTACCCGCGCAGAAGTTGAGAAGCTCTTTGCAGATACTCGAGGTGGCTCGATGGTCGAAATGTGGATGAGAAGTCCTATGAAGCAAAACATAAACGAAAGCGCCTTTAAGAATGCAATAGCTGTAACGAAAGATATTTTATTTCGCTGTGGAGCAGGTCAGTTGCCCTTATACTTAACTGAGTGGAATATGACAGTTTCGCATCGTAACCTTTTAAATGATACTTGCTTTAAAAGCTGTTATTTAATGAAGAGCATTTTGGAAAATTACGACGACCTTGACAGCTTCGGGCACTGGACAATGACCGACTTTATCGAAGAGACACAACCGAGCAACGAGCATTTCCATGGGGGACTCGGGCTTTTCACTCACAGCGGTATTAAAAAAGCTAGTTATTTTACATTCGTTTTTTTAAATAAGTTGTGTAACGAGCTGATTTCCCGAGGAAGCGGATATTTTATAACTCGCTCCGAAAGTAATATTCAGATTATTTTGTATAACTATGAGCATTTCTCCCACCTATATGCGAGTGGGGAGACTTATGATATGTCATTTACAAAGCGCTACACTCCATTTCATAATCAGGCTAAACTGAGTATTTCGCTGACACTAAAAGATTTAAACTGCCGGAAAATTGACGTGCGAGAGTCAATCTTAAACTGGAAGCATGGCTCGGCATTTGATATTTGGGTGAAAATGGGCGCACCAAAGCTCACACCCGAAGATGTGAGCTATCTAAAAGCTGTGTCAGTACCAAAAATTATTGGAAGATCAGAAGTACCCGAGGATGGTAAGCTACGCTTAAACGCAACACTTGAACCGTTGGAAGTACGGCTAATTGAGCTGAATTGTTCAAACTAATGACCATTGACGTGCATCATTTGCGATTCCCCGAAGGGGGAGCAGGTCGCACATTCTCTGTTAGTATGAATTCATTCATACTATTCACATTAGAACACAATAGAGCAAAGCTCATCAAAATCTTCAATGCAGTAGGTGGCGCGCCCATCTTTTGTGGCGTCTCCAATGGCGACACTATCAAAACCGCCTGATACAGCGGCCTCAATGCCTGCCTGCGCATCCTCAACGATAAGGCATTTTTCGGGCAACAGTGAAATCATATCGGCTGCGATAAGAAAAACTTGCGGATGCGGTTTTGAAAACTCTATATTGTTTCCATCACTTATAGCATCGAAAAAGTCGCCAAGACCTATACGCTCAAGGATGAGAGGCGCATTCTTGCTTGAAGAGCCAATAGCGAGCTTTATACCTCTTTCACGGAGCTTGTTTAGTGTTCTCTGCACAGACTCCGACAGATAGCTTTCATCCATTTGCATGAGAAGCTCTCTGTAGATATCATTCTTCTCCTCTGCGATACGGTGCTTCTCAGCCTCGCTCAGAGGTTTGCCATCGTACAGCTCAAGAATAATCTCAAGACTCTCCATACGACTAACACCTCGCAGGCGATTATTTATTTTTTCATCGAAGTATATTTCCATTGAGTCTGCGAGAGTTTTCCAAGCTCTGTAGTGAAAAATATCTGTATGGCAAATAACACCATCAAGGTCAAAAATTACTCCTTCATATTTCATATTATTTCAAAACCCTCCGCAATAAATTTTTACTTGCTGCTTCCCAAATCCTAATAACCTATTGCATTGTACCACAAAATATTTTTGTTTGGCAATTAATTTGGGAACCGAACAGTTGGATTTTTATGTGTTCAACAAGTTTTGCCTACGAATATTCAATCTGCTGAATAGCCGCCTCGTTTATGTGCCTTTCGTATATTATTGCCCCTTTTTCATCTCTCTTGAGTAGTCTGATATAGTGCTTATGCACCCTGCACATTTTTGGCATACAACTATATGAAATAACCTCACCGTCAAGTAGTGTATCTTCATTTCAGAGTAGACATAATTGGCGGCTCTTCTTATAACCGATATAATCAATATAAACCATCGCATCAAAAATTCGATTGGCATCTATTGTAGTAGTCGTAGGACATTTTGTCAACCAGCCGGCACCAAAAATACCGCCACTACGCACTAAATCGCTATCTTGAACAATATTAACGTTAATGAATAAAAATTATATGGTAAACGTTAAAAATTAGTTGACAAACATGTTTTATTTGTGTTATACTCCTCCCATCATATCAAAGGAGGTTTTGTTTCCTATGACAAACACTAAACGAATTAGAAGAGCCGCTACGGTGATGTTGGGAGTAATTATCATAATATTCCTGTCGTCAATTATCCGAGAAATAAAAGTCGCAATCAACATCATACCTGCAATCGAATGGGATATGTTCCTCATTATCACCTATATTATCGGGTCGCTTTTCTTGATAGTATTAATGGTGACAGGCATTTGCTTGCTCAGTTCGATACGAAAAGATGAATCGCCTTTTAACAAAAAAAATGTATTAAGGCTTAAAATCATTGCTGTGCTGATGATTGCAATTGAACCATACATGGCACTCACTAATTTTATCTTTTTCAGGTTTCTTCATGACGGAAGTGATGTCGGCACCATGTCTAATGGTGGTTTCATCTTAGTATCAGGGCTTGTTGTATATAGCATTGCGCTTGTGTTTGATTATGGTATAGCCCTGCAAACGCAAGTCGATGAAACATTGTGAGGGGGTGAAGAGTTGGCTATTATTTTACGCCTTGACCGAATGATGGCAGACCGCAAAATTTCTTTAAATGCGCTGTCGGAAAAAATCGGCATCGCTAATGTTAACCTTTCAAAAATAAAGACAGGTAAAGTAAGCGCCATCAGATTCTCTACTTTGGAGGCAATTTGTGATGTCCTGGATTGCCAGCCGGGGGATATTCTTGAATATCAGAGAGATGATAAGCGTGATGATGTTTGAGGGAATTTGTAGATGAAAAAAACTTTAATATTTATGTCAATCTTGCTGATTGTAGTACTTTCATCGTGTACAGGCAATGTGCCTTCATCCGAACCGGAGAACACAACCACCACTATAACTCTTGGCATCGTGGAAATAATTCCATCTTTTGAAGTTGACTACACCATGTGGTATGTGTCGAATTTTAACGAGGAAAATGAGCATTACAACATTGAAGTTGTCAACTATGCAAGTGATGATGTAATGCGGTTATGGACTGAGTTAATTGCGGGAAGCGGTTCGGACATCATATATAGTTCGTTTTATGATGAGGGCTTTTTTGATCCACTCACGAATCGAGATATGCTCGCCGATCTGTGGACTTTTGTTGATGCAGACCCGGTAATAAGCAGAGATGATTTTTTCACGAATATATTAATGGCAAATCAGAGCGCAGATGGTAGCTTGCGGACTATTGCAAATCAATTTACAATTCCTGCCTTGATTAGTACACCGAATGCAGCTGACCATACGCAGTCTTTGACTACTAATGCTTTCCTTGAATTAATCAGCAGTGCGCTTGACTCAGGCATGGCGTATCCATTTGACAGGTTGGTATCAGGGGGTACCTTTGTTATGCACATGCTTATGTACACTGACATAGGAATCCTTGATTTTGACGGCGGCGTAAGCCATTTTGAAAGTCAGGTATTTTATGATCTCTTGGAGCTTGCGTCACTCTTGCCGAGTGAGCCTGTATTTGACGCTGATTTCAGCCCGCTCGCGGAGCTTAGAATGGGTAATCACATTTTTGTTTTTGATTTGATTTTTAACCCGGATTCAATTGCTCGCCTTGAAACACTGTTGGGTGAATTTATCATCTTGGGTTTTCCGACTGATGCAGGTGGCAGGCATGATGCTTTACTGACTTCAAACTTGGGGATAAATAAAAACAGCGACAATCCTGATGCCGCATGGTCTTTTGTTCGCCAGTATTTGCTTCCCGATTCACGGATAAATTTCAGCTCAGGAATGCCTGTGCGTATTGATTTATTTAAGCAGCAGGTCGAGGAGAGCATGATGGAGATTCCATCTCGCTATATGTTTGAAAATGGGATAAGCATTCCTCAGAACGCTCTGTCACATGAGGGAGCAAGTATGCTCCGTGAAACCATAGAAAACGTGTCATTTATTTCCCGATTTAACAGCACGGTCGCAAATATCGTTTGGGAAGAGTTGCCACCACTTTTTTCAGG
>Ga0209755_10005670_pt1 | contig 14113 bp, 14 predicted proteins | sample TergutCo191P1_FD_187301 | JGI IMG/M metagenome (GOLD analysis project Ga0209755, IMG submission 187301) | Cornitermes sp. P1 segment gut microbial communities from Petit-Saut dam, French Guiana - Co191P1 (SPAdes) (version 2) | ecosystem: Host-associated > Arthropoda: Insects > Digestive system... | reverse complement strand
GAACATTGTCAATGTTAAGCTTGCGCAAAAAGACATACAAGCATATAAAGCTTTTGGCAAAGGTTATACGGTTATAATGTCAAATATTCTATCTGGTGCATTAAAGCAACCAAAGTTATTGAAAGAGCTAGGATTCAATAATCTTTTGCAAAGCAATATGCCTGTTCAGTTTGCAAAAGATAGAAAAAAACCTAAATGGAATTCTAATAAATAACTCCATGCCAACAATCCCCCTACTAATACTACTCCTCACCGTTGCAACTTACGCTCTTATTTCTTTACAAATTTCCCTTCATCATTTATAATGTATGTATTTTGCTTAACATCCAGCTCGTTTTCTCTATCCGCAGGATTCGGATAATGTGCTCTTTTCACTAAAATCTCATAGTTGCTTTTTATTAAAAACGATGTTTCCGCTACTCCAAAACCACCATCATATTCCCAATCCCCTTCGCTATAAATTGTCAAGTGATCAACAATTGCATTATTTAAAAATGTGCATAAGAATAATACATCCTGCCCAGATTGGAAATAAGTACGAATAATGACTATTTTTAAGTTCCTATATCCAAGCATTTTTGCAGCCCACACATTATCTTTATCATAAGAATTGTGCTCATCATCATATATGAATTTAAATGCTGGGATTAGCGTTTTTGGAATCTTTGTAAATAGTTTAGAAAGTTCGGAATCGTAATATTCAACCTGCGACAAGGATATAGGCAAAGGCAAAACATTTAATGATTTATATAGACCATCAAATTGTTCTTCTAAGCTTTTTGCCGGTTCAACAAAATTCTTGGCAAGCGGCTTGGCTTCCGCACTTTCATTGCAACTTAGCAGCAACGGCAATGCAAACAGAATGGCTATGTAACGTGGCATTTGGGTTAATATAGAAACTCTCAGTGTTAGGCACTCTTCATTATCGCCACTCATTCCAGCCGATCTTTGCTTTCAATTTCTAATATACAATGCCTAGTATCAGACGGACCTATAGATGGAAACTCATATTCCTGGTTTAAAGCAGAAACCATCTTTTTGTAATCTCATTTTATATAAATTATCTTGAATAAGTTATTTTCGATTGAGCATTATTCTCACCTTCAATAATTTCTACATAAGTCGTACCTCCTTCATAAGTAAACTCAATAAACAGATGTTTTTCGGATTTATAATGATAGCTAACTCCTAAACATGCAGATTCGGTCGAACAAGAGTATTCTATATTCGTTAAAGGTAATTCAATCTTTGAGTTTGAATCTATTTTTTTTACTATGTCATAAACCTGTTGCAAACTTGCATTAGGGAAAATACATCCCTCAATAGTAGAATATCCATCATTGACACTTAAATCTTTGCATTTCACATTTTCCCAATCACGTTCTGTTATAGAAGACTTTTCCACATATCCTTCTACATGCCCTACAAGTGTCGAATCAATTGTATTTTCATTATTGTTTATTGATGAATCTGTGCCATTTATCTTTGTCGCGGTTTGTTTGTATGTTAATTGTTCTTCTAAGCTTTTTGCCGGTTCAGCAAAATTCTTGTCAAGCGGCTTGGCTTTTGCGCTTTCATTGCAACCTAGCAACGGCAATGCAAACAAAATGGCTATGTAACGAGGCATTTGGGTTAATATAGCAATTTTCTTACTCATCATATTTTTTCTTCCATTCCTTTGTTTCAATAAGTTCGTCTGTTGTTTCTCTGAGTTTATGCCAGTTTTGTTTCGCATTATTTCCATCAATTCTATATTCTTTATCTGAAGAGAATACTCTGAGCCACTTTTTTTCATTTTTTTTCACGCTTAAATCATGATGTTCCCCCCATTCATCAAAACCATATTTATATAAAGTTCTTATAAAAATTAGCCATTCCTCCATATTAAATTCTGCTCTTAAATATTCAAAACTATTATAATATTCTACATATGTATAGTATTCTGCATACGCATTCGTTGCCGTTCTAGTTGCTAAAAAATGATATCTACTCCAGCTATTTCTCTGCCTACTACAAGCTTGGTCAGCTCTACAAGCTTTGCCATGATTTATAAAATGCATAAAATTCACATTTATTGTTAAAAGTTCAAATTCAGTTATAGGCTCCCCAAATTTCTGTTTGTACCAAGCTTTTATAGTTTTGTCATCGCAAGAAAAGCCGCAGTCAAGCGTTGCAGGTTCTTCATTGCAACTTAACAGCAACGGCAATGCAAATAGAATGGCTATGTAACGGGGCATTTGTCAGATTATTTTCAAGCGCAGTGGCCGCTAACTTCATAACTCGATCTCACGAAAACGAGTATCTTTACGAGAAGGTAATTCTAAATCAGCCAAGCTCTCTGGTGCGCTGCGAAGCATATTGAACAAACTTTTCTTAGGTTTGGTAAGCTGCTTGTATTTGGCGATAGAAATCATGACTGCTACGGGTTCGCCCCGCAGAGTAATTGACTGAGGAGCAAGACTTGTCTGCTTAACAAGCTCGCTGAATTTTGCTTTTGCTTCTTGTAATTGCCATCTTTGCATAAAAACTCCAAATAACTAATCCGTCTAGTCATAATATAGTAAATTCGCACCGATTATTTGTATTTTAGCACTTTTTGTCAGACTGCCGCCTTTTTTCTAAATTTCACCTAATGCCACCCCCGCTCCTAATCCTCCTTCTCACCGTTGCAACTTACGCTTCTGTATGGAACGGCAAGGCAGACACCAAATGGTACAAAGACTCTGAAACTGAGTTCACCATAACCACGCCTGAGCAGCTCGCTGGGCTTGCGAAGCTGGTGAACGGTGGGAATAGATTTAGACACAAGACCATCAAGCTAGGTGCAAACATCATGCTCAACGACACGGCTGACTGGCAGAACTGGGATAAAAAGAAACCAAAAAACAAGTGGAAGCCGATAGGGTACAATAAATCCACAACTTATGGTCACATTGGACCTATCCGGCTTGGAAAAGACGAGTATAACCCATTTGTTGGCACTTTTGACGGCAATGGTTTTGCAGTGAGTGGTGTTTATGTAAACCAATCGGACTCGTATGCGGGATTGTTTGGATATGCCACCGCAGATATAAAGAACCTTGGAGTAACGGCTTCTTACATCAAAGGTGACAGCGATACTGGCGGGCTGGTTGGAAATTTTATGGATGGTACCATAAGCAACTGCTACTTCTCAGGCACGGTTATAGGGTCATGGTTTGTCGGCGGTCTGGCAGGATTTAGTAAAGGCAAGGTTATAGATAGCTATTCCACCGGCATGGTGACAGGAAAAGAAAGGGTTGGCGGATTGGTTGGGGCGAGTAACAGTGGTCATATAATCGGCGGCTATTCCACTAGCACGGTGGTGGGAGACACCATTGTCGGTGGGCTTGTAGGAGCAAATTCCGGTCCTATAATCAACAGCTATTCCAATGGAACGGTTATGGGAAGAGAAGGAGTCGGCGGATTACTTGGGTATAGTGCAGCCAACATAAGCGACAGTTATTCTTCCAGCATGGTGACTGGAGGCTCTACTGTCGGCGGTTTTGTGGGATATATTAAACGGGACAGCGAAATAATCATAATCAACAGCTATTACGATAATGAAGCTGGCAAGCAAAACTACAGCATAGGCAAAATTGAAGATGGCAGAACCAAAGTTATAGGCAAAGCTGAAGGCAAAACTACAGCGGAGATGAAACATAAAGAGACATACAAGGACTGGGATTTTGACAAGACTTGGGAAATTGACAGCAAGGTGAACGGAGGCTACCCACACTTGAGAACGGAGTAGAGGTTCTTTATTTAAATGGCTCGTCTTTTTATCGCTTATCCTTTTCTCTATTGCTATCTTATACCATATCTCGCACTGCTTTAAGATTCTATCGCAAACCAAGCCGTTTGTAAGCTCTTTGCCTTTGTATTATCAATAGCCACATCTATCCTTATCGCCAACACGCTTTTCTTTTCCGCTTTTAAGTTTAATTCTTAAACATAAGCTATCGCTTATGTTTGGAACAAAGTTTTCGCCGTCCAAAGTTATCATAAGAGTATCCATGAAACCGTTTTTTGATTTTATGCGAGATAAAACGATAGTGTCATTCTTCATTCCTATTAAATTTAAATTCGCAAGAGATCCTTCATGTTTTTTCCAGTAAGGCAAATGAGATAAGCGTTCATATGAATCAGGCTCAGATAAGTTGTAATGAACTAATTTTTCATAACTCTTTTTTTGAATATCCATAACTATTACATATCCATATCCAGATTTAATTCCAAATATTTTATTCTTGTAGGGATAAATTGACGTAAGCGATGCATATCTGAGAGAATTTCTCAAATAATCAATATAAGAATCGTCGGAATTCCAATTTAAATCTTGCCATACTACTTGCTGACGAGTTTTAAACGCTTTAAAGTCAAAAAGAGGCAATACTACGCTATCAATAATATAATAACTTTTATTAAAATTCCCATACTCCAGCACTTGATACCATTCATCTTGATACAACATCAAAGATTTTCCAGAATCTAAACAATGTCCGTCAACATATCCTTCTCCCATAAATTCTCCAAGAGCAAAGTCATCAGCATATTTACCGAAAAGTTCATCTTTAATTTTATTAGAAGACTGCAATGAATGCTGCAACAAAGAATCTATGCCTGCCCTGCATAAATATAAACCTTTTTTCTGTATTTTCTCTGCATCGCAGCAAATAAAGAACAACGATATTAATCCTAAAAGAAGTTTCATCCTGAGGGAAATAGTCTTTTTGCCACGCATGCCTTCAAGCATATTCTTGTCTATGATGCCGCCCTCGCCTACTGCCGCCGCTATCGTAGGATTAGCCAATGAGCTGCACTGCCCGAAAGGTTTTGTAGGATGCACAACTTCCAAGTCCGATTGCTCCGAACCCATTGAGCACTTTAATTTTGCCCCTTTGCAGACATAATATGGCATAGCTTTAATATAGATTATAATTTCAGCCTTCTAGCGTATAAATATTTCTGTTCAAATAGCGACTCGTTTAAGGAATCTTGCGGCCAGAAGGTTGGAAAAAGCAGAATAACAGGAAAAGAGCTTAAAAAGAGAATCATCGAAAAAACTCTTCAATTTTATGACTACATGACCAGAAAAATATCACAGATAGAATAAGAAGCAATGGAGCTAATGTAACATATAAATATATTATTATTGCCATTTTTACCCTTTTGAGATTTTGAAATTTGCTTTGTAACAAGCAAAAAAGAAAACCAACGGCGAACACTAATATATAAAACGCATAAAATTCTTTTCCTACAAAAAAACCATCAAACCATGGGTATTTTTGTGTTTGATAAAATCCAACGCTACACCAGACTAAACCTAACAAGCAAAGGATTTTCCATACGATTTTAAAATTTTTCCACGCTATATTCATCGAAAAACCCTCTTAAACGTATAGCTATGCTTGCAATAAAAACTGTCAAGAGAACATGAAGAATTTGTTTTTATAAGATAACCTTCTCCATATTCATGATACTCAATTTGTTGTCCAAAATAATAACCGTTATAATAAAATTCGCAAGGATTATCCCATAAACCAATCCACCAATGCAATTTTGGATAAGGTTTGCTTTTTTCATAATTCCGAGTAAGACATTGGGTTTCTTGATAAAACTCTCTCTCAATAGACTTATATTTTTTTATAGTATCAAGCGGTATTGTTTGTGAATTATATTCTTCCACGATTTTTCTCAATAGCGAAGTATCATTTGGAAAGTTAGATAATACAAAAAATTCACATTTTGTAAGCATAGAATCATACTGATTGTACTCATTACGCTTATTATATAAATATTCCTCTATTTTGAAAAATTCCGTAGGCTTATTCTTGTCGTATATTTCACAGCTGGTAAAAAACAACGGCAATGCAAATAGAATGGCTATGTAGCGTGGCATTTGGATTAATATAGCAATTTTCTAAATTTCACCTAATGCCAACCCCACTCCTAATCCTCCTCCTCACCGTTGCAACCTACGCTTCTGTATGGAACGGCAAGGCAGACACCAAGTAGTACAAAGACTCTGAAACTGAGTTCACCATAACCACGCCTGAGCAGCTCGCTGGGCTTGCGAAGCTGGTGAACAAGGGGAATGATTTTACAGGTAAGACGGTTAAGCTAGGCGCAAACATTATGCTCAACGACACGGCTAACTGGCAGAACTGGGAGAAAAAGAAACCAAAAACAAGTTTTTCAATGGAGCGATAAAGAACCTTGGGGTAACTGCTTCTTACGTCAAAGGAGGCTCCATTGTCAGCGGCTTTGTTGGACACAGTGGGCAAGAAAGCGAAATAATCATTTTGACAAGGCTTGGGGAATAAACGGAGGATACCCATATTTACTAAATACTCATTGACCTGCATTCCTTCGCCAGTAATGAGCCAAAACAAAGCTGTCCTGAACCATATTCATCGCATTCTTATTTTAATGGGAGATAAATCTGTAATATATCGAAATAAAAGCAATACTTCTCTCGGCATGGGATCAAACGCAGGATGTGTAAATTCAGGATTATTTTCACAGGCTCCATGTTTATAATGAACCTGATTATCAATTTTTAATATGCAAAGCCAGCCGCCATCCAACGGGCCTATACGTTCTTCAGATGAAATTTCATATTCCTGGTATAAATTAGAAACCAGATTTTTAATTTTCAAATGCTGCTCGTCCGTAAGCTTGTTTCTGTATTCCTTATTCGAACTCCTTTTCCTTCTAGTGACTATTATGCTGTCGTCAGCTATATCAATGGAATATGGATACCGCAGAGTCCTAATTACATTGCCGTCAATAGTATCATAAGAAACATATGGACCCCAAGTTTCATTGTGAAAGAGCAGAGACAGGTTCAGAGGCTTGTCTATGCTGCTTATCTTTTTTCTTTCAGGTTCCTTGGGCTTGCATGCGAATACGCAAAAGCAGCATGAGATGCTGAGGAATAGAAGAAGAACCCATTTGTTTACGCAGCGAGGCATTGTAGTTAATATAGCAATTTTCTATCTTAATACTATGAAGTCCTTTAAAAAGCCATTATTGGCCGCTATAATCGTATTATGGCTTGCAACGCTTGCCGTGCTATTGATAATCACAAAACAGGAAACGCCACAGGAAGATTCTTTTTTCGGCACAGTTGTGCAAGCACGCATTGCGCAAGACACAGTTGCATCGGATTCTATTTTGCCGCAAGCAAAACTGCCCGTTTTGAACATAGGCGGAAAGGAAAATGCCGATGTCTATTTGCAATCGCTTGATATTCAAGTAGAAGTAACGGGGAACATCGCTTCTACACGCTATACAATGGTTTTCAAAAACAAAACTTACAGCACCTTAGAAGGAGAGCTTACTTTCCCTTTGCCCGACGGACGCTCTTTGACTCATTATGCGCTTGATATAAACGGTCGCATGCGCGATGCTGTGCCTGTGGAAAAAGCGAGAGCAACGCAGGTGTTTGAGGAAATTCAGCAACGCCAAGTTGACCCAGGCATACTTGAAAGAGTAGAAGGCAACAATTTTCGCACGCGCATTTATCCGATACCTTCCAATGGGACACGCACAATATCAATCGGTTACGAAGAAGAACTCCCTCTGGAAAAAGGATTGCTTTACTATCGCTTGCCGATGGCCTATGCAAGTTCGCTCGAAAAATTTTCGGTAAAAGCAACGGTTTTGCGAAGCAACCAAAAACCGCTTGTGCCCCAGTCCAACGATGAGATTAAATTTGATTCTGATGGCGAAAACTATGTGGCAAAGTTTACTCGAGAAAAATACAAGCCTTCTCGTGCGCTGATTTTCGCATTGCCTGCCCCAGCCGACATTCCGCAGGTTATGATGCAGCCTGCACAGGGAAACCACTATTTTCTAGTATCGGTTGCTCCGAGAATGGCAACACGCCAAAAGCAATGGAGCAACGACTTGGCAATTATCTGGGATGTTTCATTGAGTGGTTCTCAGCGCAATTTGCAACGTGAAATAGAAATGCTGAATATAATTTTCGCAAACAATAAAAATGCCAACATTCATCTTTATTATTTAAACAACAAGTTGAAAAAAGCAGGTGAATATAAAGTTGAGAACGGGAATTGGAACAAATTGAAAACCGTTTTGGAAACAGCAGTTTTCGATGGCGGCACGGATTTTTCGCAAATCAATTTGAATGATATTACCGGGGATGAGATTCTGTTTTTCTCCGATGGTATTTCAACTCTTGGCGATGCCGATTTCTTAAGAAATGCCAATGAGAAACGCCCTGTACATAGCATTGTTTCTGCTTCAAAAGCCGATTACAGCACTATGAGATTGGCTGCTGGAAAAACAAAAGGCAAGTTTATCAACCTCAACGCTTTATCGCCAGAACAATTAAAAGACGAACTGCTGAACGAAACTTTGCAGTTTTTGGGAACAGAACACGGAAGCGAAGTGCGTGAAGTGTATCCCGGAATTGCCATGCCTGTTTACGGCAATTTTTCCGTGGCAGGCATTTCTGAGAAAGACGATGCAAACCTTGCTTTGCTCTTCGGTTTTGGCAACAATGTTGAGAAAAAAATAAAAGTCCAATTAGATGCTAAAAGTGCCACCAGCCAAGGAAATGTGTATAGAATATGGGCGCAGAAAAAAATCGCAGAACTTGATTTAAACTACGAAAAGAATAAAGACGAACTCACAGAGCTTGGCCAGCAATTCGGCATTGTAACTAGAAATACATCGCTTATTGTACTTGAAACAATTGCAGACTATGTTCTCTACGGAATTGAGCCTCCGGCTACCGAACCGGACTTGCTAGCCGAATACCAGCGCAGAACAGGGGGAAAGCGACCGGAGGCAAGGGCTATGCTTGGAGAATCAAATGCTGAGCGAATGAGAGATCCTATAGGAGATGCTGCGGCAGTGCTCAGCAGAGTTGGCGCAGGCACATTGCAAGCTCGCGGCAATACCGAATTGGGTGGGCGTCGCGGTTCCGCTACCGGCGGTTTTAATGATGGCTACGCAGAAGGCGGTTCGGGCGGCATTGGCGATATGCTCGGCGGTTTGCAAGGTGGAAGCGCAGGAGGCGCAGGGACAAAAGCCAGAGGCAGCATTAAGGCTCCAAGCGCAAGAGATATTGATATGGGTTCAGGCGATGGCTCTCGCTCAAAGCAGGAAATAATGCAAGTTATCAATGCACGCATGCCCGGGCTTCGTAACATATACAACAAGCACTTGAAGCTAAAGTCCAGCTTTACCGGCAAAGTTACGCTCAAATTTACCATTGATGCGAGTGGCGATATTACCGCTATCAGCATAGTTTCCAGCACAACTAGTTATCCTGAATTTGATGAAGAAGTAAAAAAAATGGTTTCAACATGGAAATGGAAAGCAATCCAAAGTGGCAACACAACGCCTACAATTCCGTTTAACTTTGACGATCCTTCTCCGGCAAGCAGCGCAAGAGAAAGTTCTCCACTTTCTGAACGTATAATACCGCAGCCAGTGCGTCCAACGCCGGTGCAGCAGGAACCTAAAAAACCTAACCTTATGGGTGAGGCAATAGTTGCAGCTGCAAATATAAAAACCTGGTGGAATACCAGTTTCACAGCTCAAAAATCCGTATCCAAATATCCTATGCCGGATGGAGCAGAAAGCAACAATGCCGCTTCAACGAATGATTACAATCTAACGGGAAAAATAGCAGAAGATTATAAAATATATTTAAAACTCAGAAACGAACACGCAAATTCTCCGACTTTCTATTTTGATATGGCAGACTGGTTTTACAAACTAGGAGATAAGGAAACCGCTCTTCGCATACTCACCTCTATTGCCGAATTGGAACTTGAAAACGCCTCCCTTTACCGACTGCTCGGCTATAGATTCAAAGAGTATGGCGAATTCGCTCTCCAAAAGTTTGTTTGCCGGCGTGTTGTGGAGTGGCGGCCAATGGAACCGCAAAGCTACCGAGAATATGCTCTGGCTCTTGCCGACAACGGAGAAACACAAGCTGCACTTGATTCGCTCTACGGAGTGCTCACAAGGGGTTATTCGCATAACACAATACGCCGAAGCCGTGGATTGGAAGAAATTGTGGTTACGGAAATAAACCATCTTATTGCCAAAAACAAAAACCTGAACACCTCAAAAATCGATAAACTCCTGCTTACAGACATTCCTGTTGACATTCGCGTTGTGATAAACTGGAATATGAACAACACCGACATTGATTTGCATGTGAAAGATCCAAACGGCACGGAATGCTATTACAAAAATAAGCAAACGAACATCGGTGGGCGCATAAGCGCAGACAACACAAGCGGTTACGGACCGGAACAGTTTATGTTAAAGCAGGCGATAAAGGGTAAATACCAGGTTTATGTTGATTATTTCGGTGCACGTGAATTTGCTGCTGCAGGGCCATCTACCATTGTAGCGGAAATTTACACAAAATACGCCGATAAAGCAGAAAAACGTCAGGTAGTGTCCCTGCAGCTTTCAAAAGCAAGAAAAGTCGGTAAAGTAATTGTGGCAGAGTTTGAGTTTTAGAGGTACTCATTCTTCTTACTCACCATATGACCAGTTTTGCCATAGTCTATGAAATGCATAAAATCTACGCTAGTTGTCAAAAGTTCAAATTTCTGCTTATCAGCAATGGCAATGCAAACAGAATGGCTATGTAGCGGGGCATTGTGGTTAATATAGCAATTTTCTAAATTAAATAAATGTTCAAAAAATTCCGTTTTCCTTGCATAATTCTAACTCTGTCTGTGCTTCCATTGCTATGCTGTAGCAAAGAGCAAGAAAAAATATGCGATTCTGCTTGCGAGGAGCAGAGAGCGTTTGCGCTTTCAATTAATAAGGTGGTTTTTAAGTTTGATCAATCCGGCAGGCATAATTTTTCTTCCGATATTTCAATAACAAAAGCAGAAACAGGCGCAATTGCGAAATATAGCCATTATGCCAGAACCGAATTTGGAAGACCTAATACCACTAACCGGAAAGCATTTCTTGATATGGAAGAATGGTTGGATTTTGTAAATGCTTTATACAAATGCAATACTAATAAATGGGAAAGAAAATATACGGGAAAACGGGGGCAATTCGATATCTCGTGGAATGTTGATATATTTTCTTCTGGCAAAAATGAACCCGATGCATTTTCTGGCAACAATGAATGGCCGCCTAATTGGAACGAGTTTACAAAAGCAATAAAGGATGTTGAAGAAAAAGTAAAAGTAAAAAACAAAAAACAGGAAAATGCTTCGGCAGAAACTAAGCTTGCAACGGAGTATGAAGAAAGATTTGGAGAGCCTATAACAGATTTTGAACTTTCAATAATGAAAGCGGAGTTTAATATTAAAAACGAATTTGTATCAATAGCCAAAACCGAAACAGGAGCAGTTTTAAAAGACGGAAAGGATTATGAAAATTGGAATAAAGGCAAATCGTTCGAGCTAGAACTTGATATGGGCGAATGGCTGGATTTTATAAGAGCCTTACGTAAAAGCCGCGTTAACGAATGGGATGGTGGATATGAAGACAAAATGCCTGCTATTGTACGCAAAATATTCAAATCTTCAAATGAAACATGGCGGTTTTCAATTTATACTCCTTATGAAAAAGAAGGCCGTATATTTTCCGGCAATAATGCATACCCGCCGAATTGGAAAGAGTTCAAGAAAACAATGAGCGGCATAATGGCGAAAATAAGAAAAGTCCAAGACGAATCGGATAATAGGCTAAAAGCAGAATATCTAAAAAAATTTGGAGAGCCAATAACAAATTCAGAACTTTCAGTAAGAAGCGTGTTAGGTGGAAATAGAAAATATACAATCACAGTATTCAGAACGGAAACAGGGGCGGTTGCAGAATACCCGCATGCGCACAATAAAAGCGTGAAGCTTGATGTTGGCGAATGGCTTGATTTTGTAAGGAATTTGCATAAATTTACTAAAGAATTGGGAGAAGAATATAAAACTACTCCTTACGCAGGGAATGACTGGAGACTTGATATATTTTCTCTAGATGGGTATGAATCCAATGCAATGGATAAAGATGAGGTGTATTTAGGTGGCAGAAAATATCCTCCGAATTGGAATGAGTTTGAGAAGCTAATGCTTGATATTGCAAAAAAAATAGAAAAAGCTCCGTATGTCAAGATTGAGAATAAGCTGCAAGCTGCGTATCAGAAGAGATTTGGAGAGCCTATAACAGATTTTGAGCTTTCAATAAAAGAAGTTCGTTTTGATACTTATGGAATAATATTCGTTCGCAGAACGGACTCTGGGGCAGTTGCATATTATTCTTTGGCAAGACCAGACCACGATATTGTAGATGTAAATCTGACAACAGAAGAGTGGCTTGATTTTATAAGAGTTTTGCGCAAAAGCCGAGTTAATGAATGGAAAGAAGAATATGGCACTCCAAGTCGGTATTACCCTAACTGGGATCTCAGGATTAGTGCTTCAGGATTAATTCAAAGTTATGATTCTAAAGGTTACAACGCAGAGCCGCCGAATTGGAAAGAATTTAAGAAAACAATGGATGGCATTAAGGCAAGGATATCTGCTTGCAAAAGATCTCGCTCTGCCTGCGGTTAATATAGCAATTTTCTTGTTCCTGCGGTTAAAGCTTTGCTTTGCGTATTGAGTCAGCCTTTTCTACCGCTTTCTCTCTCGCTTTTACTCCAAAACTCTCTATTATTTTTATAAACTCGTCCCAATTCGATGGAACTCCATTGCGACTTCTAGAAATAAGCATTTCTTTGCCTAGAGAATATATTCTAAGATTCCACGGTTTATAATATCCCAAATTTCTATCGCTATAATCTTTTTTCCATTTACCGATATTGCATTTATTTAATGCGTTTACAAAATCAAGCCATTCACCAATGTCAAGTTCCAGATCTACATCAAAACCAAAACGAGACTCATCATAGAAACCTGTTGTGTTTCTTTGCTCATAATCTACATAGTATCTTATACGAGCTCCATTTATCGTCCTTGTTGCATTCATTTCAAGATTCGAAAGCGGTTTTCTAGAATATATAAAAGATATATAACTTATTGAAAGTTCGAAATCACTTATGGGGACCCCGAATCTTTTTTCATATTCATATTTTAATTTGGTTTCTAATTTAGCGCCACCTTCTCTTTTTATTCTCGCTATCATCGTGTCCATTATTTTTATAACATCAGCCCAATTTCTAGAATACATATCAAAAGCAAATACAAGATCATCTGAAGAGAAAAATTGTATTCTTAATTCCCGATCGTCGGGACAAAAAGTACAGAAAGAACCAAATGTTTTCTTTTCGTTAATATTATATTTGCGCAAGGCATTTATAAAATCCAGCCATTCGCTAATATCAAGCTTCATTTCTAATTGATTGTTTCCATATTCTGCAATTGCACCGGTTGCCGTTCTGGTTATTGATATTTCAGGGTTGCGATACGCAACATTCTTTATTGAAAGTTCGAAATCGCTTATTGGAACTCCGAATTTCTTTTCATACTCGGCTTTCAATTTAGTCTCAAATTCTACCTTTGCCTTTCTTGCGTTCTCTAGCTCAATCTCCTCTGCCTTTTTCTGGGCAAGCAGTTTGGCTTCTGCGCTTTCAGAGCAGCTTAACAGCAACGGCAATGCAAATAGAATGGCTATGTAGCGGGGCATTTGGGTTAATATAGCAATTTTCTATCTTATGCAAGATGATAGTCAAGTATAAATCTTTTATAATGTTTATTTTGGGGTTTGCAATAGCTACCGGGATAAGCATTTATAAGCAGCACATAGTTGCAAGCAATGCTAACAGGCAAATATCAATTGCAAATACTGTAATCTCTGATTTACAGGAAAAACAAAAATCTTTGCAGTCGGCCAACAATTATTTGCATTATCAAGTTTTGCAGTTGCAAAGCGAGCTTTCTAATTACGAGTATTCAATTCAAATTGAAGATTAGCGGCTTGGCATTTTAAAACTAAGGCTTAATATTAATCTTAGCCCCTGTTTTAACAGAAATGTAAAGTTCGTCAATTTCTTTGTCGGTTACGGCTATGCAGCCCAAAGTCCAGTCAGTAAGGTGAACAGCAGGATTAATATGCTTGCCGATTCCATGTATTTTTATCT
>Ga0209755_10005669_pt1 | contig 14114 bp, 12 predicted proteins | sample TergutCo191P1_FD_187301 | JGI IMG/M metagenome (GOLD analysis project Ga0209755, IMG submission 187301) | Cornitermes sp. P1 segment gut microbial communities from Petit-Saut dam, French Guiana - Co191P1 (SPAdes) (version 2) | ecosystem: Host-associated > Arthropoda: Insects > Digestive system... | reverse complement strand
CAACTGCTCCAAATCCAGCCATTTGCCCCAGTGATTTTATAGCTAATATATTAGGCGCAGCCAAAGAAAACTTTTCTTTTTTTGTTCCATTTACAGCTTGCCCTTTGCCTTTTGAGAAACTGATAAAATTGCCTAACTTTTCCTTGTTTATTACTGGATTTTTCTTTCCATCCAGCCCTATTTGCAATTCGTAAGTGCAGAGCTGATTTTTTGGCTTGGATTTATATTTAAATATAATGCGAATATCTCCATCTGCTTTGCGAGAATGAACTTCATCATAGCCGCCTCGTTTTTGCAAAGCGGAGCTAACGTTTTCAGCTAGGCAATCTTTTACAAAGCTAAAAACATCAAATAGCGTGGTTTTTCCTGCACCATTTTCACCGAGAAATACACCAATTGCCCCAAGGCTTTCAATTTTGGTGTTTTGAAAGGCTTTGAAATTCTGGATTTCTATGGTTTCAATTCTCATGTGTTGTAATGTAGAAAATTTCAAACCTAGCTCTAATATAGTCAACGCTCATTGCTCCGTTTCACTCCGCTATGGGCAGTAGTCCCGCACGCAACGGATGGAAAACAGGAATGCCTTATCGAAGTTGATGTAGAAAGCATACTCGGAGAAGTAACCCATGCGCAGAGCGTAGGCCATGTTGTTATTGTACTTTGAGCTACTGCTCCACCAGGAACCATTGTAGCCGACATTGCCTAAGCTGCCACCGCCCGGCAACGCCGAAAAGCTATAATCATCGGTACCATTGCCATTGTCAGCCCAACCGCTCGTAGCTTTCAGCTTCGCTCCGGCAATGTTAGCTCCCATAAAGTTATCTTCATTTGGCATTATCATATTAGGATCAATATATTTTATAAGAACATCCCATTCCTCATCACTAGGTAAATGCCAACCAGGGGGCGCAACTTTCATCGCAGTCTCCCAATCGTAAAGCCTGCCGTATTTTTCAGGTCGTTATCATAACATTTGCTACTAGGTGCATCATAATTCAAATTCTGTGCCATCCAGATTTGATTGCCTATTTTTACAGTCCTGTAAACCTGACCATCTCTTGGGTCGGTGAAAGTATTGCCGCTTGGTTGCATAATTTTTTCGGTTATTGGTATAATTGCATCTTCCAATGTATCGCCAAACAAAATATGGCACAAACAATTCAATGTTTTTTCAGCCATTCCAATGTCCACAGCTTCATCTTCGTGCCAATGCTTAGCTATTTGTTTTTTATCTAAATTTCTATTACTGCTGTTTCGCAACCTTTCATAAAAATTCTTTTCCAATGCTTTTATAAGCAATCCAATTTCTCGCTTATGTTCGCCTTTTCCATAATCCAAAAGAAAACTACGGCAAATTTTAGCGTCATCTAAAACGCCGATTCCTCGATCAGAGATTAATTTCTTCAATACGGCAATGAATTCTTCGGTCATATAGATTGGAATATAAATAATATTTACTCTGAAGGAACAATAATTTCGTCAAAATTAATATTACTCTCATTTTTTTCTAGAAATTCTATTGTATTATCAATGTATCTTCTTGGAGAACCTGCTACGCCCAAATAATACTTTTTTAATTCAGTTATGATAGCGCTTTTAATAGCATTTTTCATCTTCCCGTTCAGGTTTTCATTATCTACAAATTGACGAAACCAATTTAAATTAAGATGTGTTATAAATCCAGATTTTAATGGACTTTTCGCTTCAAAAATCAATTGGTTTAATAATGTACAGAATTTATTATTTTTATCAATATTTTGTTTAAATTCATCAATTGAATTATGAGCAATAACTCCAATATAATTAACATCTTCTTCAAGATTATAAGCATCTATGATTGGTTGTCCAAAATATAACTGCTTTTCTTTGTCTAAACTAATCTTTCCATAAGCCATACCACCCTTGATAAGAAATTCCTTTTTCAAAAAAGATGTGAATAAAAATCTTGCTGAAATTAAAAATAAAACAAAATTTTCAATTGTATCATTTTTCGAAAATAAACTAATGGAATCTGAAAACTTTACAACATAAATACCATAGTCTTGAAATACTTCTTGCACAGCAGGATCATCTAAAGTTTGTTTTAGCAAATTTTCATTCACTTGTATTTCGGCTAATTTTTCATATATTTCATCATGAGAATCTCTCATTACCTTATCTTTAAAACCTAAGATGTCGAAAAAAGCTACAAATCTTTTTCCGGTAATGTTCCAGTAATCATATTTTCTTTCAGATTGTTCTATTTGCATTATATTGCTATATTATAGGCTTCATAGTATCATTTATATTATTTTTTAAATCACTTAAACTTTCATCAAAAATTTCATCTTCTATTCGTGTGCTTGCGAATACTTTATAAAGCGTATTTTCTATATTTCCAGAGAAGATATTTTTTATTTCCGTATCAAATTGTTCTAAACACATTTTAAATGATTCTGAATAAATATTTGCAAGAAATGGTTTTCCATCGTATGGCATTTCTACCGAATCAAAAATAAAATCGAAAATAGGTTCTTCGTAATGTCCATCTATATATGCTTGTGCAACCCAAACATATTGAGGCAATGATTTATATAATAGTTCTTGCAAATTATCTTTATGTTTTACTTGCTTTTTTATTTGTTCTTTATAAGTATTACTCTTAATCAAAAAAATATCCCATATAAAACTTGCATTTAAATGGATTAAAAATAAATATTTAATTATTTTTACTTTATCTACAACTTCTTCATACGGAACTTTTATTTTTCTATCAAGAGGGACAATTAAACAAGATGGTTTACAATTGTGATAATTATTTTCTTCTTTGAAGTTGTTTTTTATTTCCTGCAGAGATTCGTTCCAATTAACATCTTTTTTCCACCAAGAAGTCCGCAAAAAATATTCATCGTCTCCTTTGTTAAATTTTAGCCTTGAAAAGGGACCCGTTTGGTCATCATGGGCATAAAATTTAGAAATAAATTGGCTTTTATAATCATTATTTTGAGTCATTATTTCCTCAAATTTGAATCTATAACCATTCAATGTTATCAAATGCAAACCAATATTCTCTATTTCTATTCCTAATAAAATTGGTATCTCCGCTTTCAAATACGCATACACAAAACCCTGCAAAAGGCTACGATCTATACTATCATTCCTTAATTCAGAATGTAATCCATTATTATAAATTGCTTTACATACTTGTTCAATTGCTAAACCTTTGCTAGGGAAGAGTTTTCCCGTATTACAAGAATCTGAACCAGCGAGCAATGTTATTTCGCTTGGACTCGGCTTTTTTGTATGAAATAGTTCTGAAGTCTTTTGGAAAGCCATCCATAGTGCGGCACTTGCACATGAACTAACCCTACTATCCTGTTCTATATAAGGCATTGTATTTACTTTAAGCGAAGTTCCGTATAAATTTATTGTTTGAAGACTGATTGCTGTATAATGCCTATTTCTTTCTTCATCTCCAACATAAGTTTTAAGATATGTAACTCCAATAATACCTGTTGGCAAAGGTTTTATAACTATACAACCCAAATATGATTTCCAGAACTCGCTATATTGTCCTTCTTTTTCAAAATAAAGCATATTCTGAAAGTCAGTTTCATTAAAACTTTTATCAAATAGATGAATCCTTCTACAATTTTTCTCGTATTTGGTATAGCATTGCGCATAATAATTTATGTAATCTTCCAAAAAAGTAAGGCAAGTATAATCTTTTTCAACAACAATAGTTTTAACATTCAAACCATTTTTGTCATAGAAAAAATAATTTGCAAAATAACGATAATGGAAAAGCGATTTTATGTCTTGCTGAATAAAACTTAATCTATCTTCTGGAAATTTGAATATATTTTCAAGTTTTTTGGGGAGTTCTAAGTCATTTACATTTACTTGATGAAAATCATACTCTTTACGCTTCATATCCCAAAAACCTTTTCCATTACGGACCTATCAATAGTTCGCCAAACATTAAGTTTATTTCTTTCTTTATACAATTCTTTCAATTCAGTTTCAACATGAGGCTGAGAAAAATACATACTAGGAGCCTCTTTGGGTTCCATTACATTAAATACTGCCGAGCCATTCTTATCAATAGTGCTATTTAATCTAACTGTTTTCACTGCCTGTAACTCCTAAATTGTGGACATTACAATATAGAAAAATTTTAGCCCGCTGTCAAGGGTATTTTTACATTTTTTTGGGAATTTTCAAAGAAAAAACGGCGATTTTGAGCAATAAATGAGGTTTTTTAGAGAGATTTTGTTTAGTTCTTCAAGCACCTCACAGAAAACAAGTCCGATTTACTATAGTTGCCCTTGTACACGCCGCTGCTGCCACAGCACACGTTCCGGCACCAAGCGTTGCTGGCATTGCTCTCTGAGCTACTCCACCAAACGCCGCTGTAGCCAACGAAGCTGAAGTTGCCATAAGAGTTACCATCACCGCCAGGGAGGGTTGAAAAGCTGTAATCATCGGTGCCATTGCCATTTTCATTCCAGCCATTCTTGGCTTTTAACTTGGTTCCTGCAACTTCACTTCCACCAGCAAAATCCACAAGCATTTGCCATTCTGCATCGCTTGGCAAATGCCAACCAGAAGGAGCGACCTTCATTGCAGTCTCCCAATCATAAAGCCTGCCATATTTTTCTGCGTTCTTTGGGTCGTTGTAGTAGAACTTGCTACCGGGAGCATTATAATTAAAATTTTCTGCCATCCAAATTTGATTGCCGATTTTTACAGTTCTGTAAACTTGGTCATCTCTGGGATCAGTAAAGTTATCAAAGTCCTCTAATGTATCACCAAACAAAACATGGCACAAACAATTCAATGTTTTTTCTGCCATCATAATATCAAAACCGTCATCTTCATACCAAGATTTTGCCATTTGTTTTTTATCTAAGCCTCTATTGCTGCAGTTTCGCAATTTCACTGGAAAATTACTTTCTAATGCTTTTGTAAAAAGCTTTATTTCTCGTTTATGTTCATTCCCATAGTCCAAAAGCAAACTACGACAAATTCTGGCATCATCCAAAACGCCGATTCCTCGATCAGAGATTAACTTCTTCAATACGGCAACGAATTCTTCTGTCATTTTTTCATCTCCTTTTCACATCTTTCATATATTTCTCTAGTTCTTCAAACGCAGTTTTATAAAGTTTTTTTCGTTCTTCCATATTGTAAGGAATAACAAAATTATCTCCAAAGTATTTCTCAAATAATTCGTTCAATATTTTTCCTCCTTTTACTTTACTCAAAGCTATGAGAGGCACTTCTTGTATTGATTGTACCCATTCCCCAATCTTATTCATAATATAAAGGCAAGTTTCTTTGTCAAAGACATTCGACTTTCTTTTATAATTTTTATAACTATAAACTACATACCTTTCATTTTCCCATTCAATTTCATGATTCTTATGATTCAAGAGTGGTCTTTCACATTCTATATTGGATTGATATTTTTCTTTTTGCAATAAAATACAACAACCACTATTAAAATGCCTAGGATTAAAATCTTTTACAAACACAGAATATAGCATGGCTTTGTCCGTTTTTTCAAAAATAGATGAGATATCCTGTATAGTTTTATTTCTTGTTATAATTTTTAACAAGATAAAATCTTCGGGAATCTTGTTTAAGAAATAATCTGAAATTAACATAAATCCGTTCTTCAAAAACAAAAAATCAGTATTGTGGGGTTCTATTTCATGTTTTTCAACGGCTTTTGAATCAAATGGCAAATTTAGTAACTGTGCAATAAAATCTTTGGACACTTCCAATAGCAACTCATTATTAAACGATGACATATCAGCATCGGAATCTAAATCATTTCTATCAAGTTTTAACGGTAATTTTCCATTCGGATCTTCAATTTTTAAACCGGGCTTTGAATTTATAATATATTGATTGTTATCAGTATATTTAAATTTATTTTCTTTTGATGATAATGTAACAATGATATCATTACATACAACAAACATATCGTTGGGAAATGACTCTTTTTTTCTGGACCATTCCCCAATACTAGGTTTATATTTCTTATATCCCCATTGAACATCACAAAAATCTTTGGCTGAAAAGTTTTGTGTTATATATGAATTAATAAATTTATCGGATTGAATCTTATTTTCATTCGACAAATATGTTATATGAGGCTTTTCATTTACATACCAGTCTGTCCAAAATACTTCATTGTGCTTTTTATGCATTAACTCTACATATTTATCATAAGACATTAATATTTCTACAGTTGTTCCAATATCGAAATCGCTAAGTTTTTTTACATCAATGTTCTCGCTATTGAGCCTCGCTTTAAAGATATAAGCTAAAGCATCTTTTTTATAACTTTTTGTCTTTACTAAAATTTCATCTCCAAGCAAAAAAGCAGCCAACACTCCAATGCCAAATTTTCCATTTCGCTTAACAAGTTCTTTGCCATCTTCAGATATAAACTCTTTTTTCCACTCATAACTCTGCCTAAAAGAAGAACCAATTGATAAAAAATAATTTAATATTTCATCTAAAGTCATACCTTTACCATTATCTCTTATTGTAAACTTATATTGTTCTTTATTTATTTTGTCTATTAAAACCTTTACGAACGAATCATAGTTTAAATTCCCTCTGTCTCTTTCTATTTTCGTACGTTCTTTACAAGCATCAGTAGCATTTTGCACAAGTTCACGTACTCCATATCTAGGATTATTTCCATATAAAGGAGCAACCAATAATTTCGATAATTCGTTATTCATTTTAAATATAATGTTTTTTGGAACATAATCTAATTCTAACGATTCAAGGTTAGACTTAATCCGTCGAAATTTTAAATTAGGCTTGCTTTCAGAACTAAAACCGTAAATCTCGCCTAAAGTAGCCCATGCCAAATCTAATTCGTGCTGTATGTTCTTAAGAAGAGTTTGTATTTTTACATACATTTTAGCATCAGTAGGTATATCACATGCAACATAAATTAACTCAGGCTCTTCCAATCCAAAATGTATATATCGAATAGATAAATGTGTCTTATGTTCTCGTAAAGAAATAGGACTGTTTAGAGTTTTAACCTTTAATAAAATACTATTAGTTCTCGTTTTGTCAATATGTAAATAATCTGAAATTCGCAACAACGCCATTAAAAAAATAACATTCAAACCATCTGGATATTTCCACGCATCTTGAGCGATCTTCATTAAATAGCAAAAAGTTTCACGAATTTTCATTCCGTGACTTCTTGTAACTATCCCTATTAACTCTCTATCTATATCATCAAGTTTAGATTTTTCGAAAAGAATAATATTATCTCCGATAAATCCTTTTAATGCAATTTCATGTGCTAATCGTGCATGATTTCTTCTTATAAACTCTCCAATGATTTTTTTACAAATCCCATCTAGTTTGTCTTTATTAGACAAATCGATATCTTCTGGTATTTCGACAAGTTCGCCAAAAATATCTTCCAACTGTTTGCTACTCCAATGTCTTGATTCTGATAGATAATCATCCCACAATTTTCTCCAAGTATTTCTATCATTAGGAAAAATATCAACTCTTATATCATCATATTGTCCATCTATCATAGCTTTGAACATTGAGAGATCAATATGCATACCAATATCATGTAGTACAGTAGCGAGAATAAGTATTGCTATTTCTTTTGGTCGAATAAATTCAAATGAATCCCCAGGTATCAGAAGTTCGCTAACCTCTAAAACCATTTCTATATGTTCAATACCATGATCAGTATATTCTTCAAAAAAGAATAATTTGTTATCTTTGAGTATCGGTTCAAAATCTGCTATAATACCTTTAACCATAGCATCCAAAGCCTGGTCTCTTTTCAAAATTTCATCAAATTTTGGTGGAATTTTCATATTTTCTCCATTCACTTATGCTATTTTCACATTCTCAATACTCATCAAAATAAAACCTAAACGGTTGTGAAAACGGTAATCCAACAATCGCTTCGCCTACTTTCAAACTATTCATATCCCAATCCTCAACAGTCTGCCCATTTCGCTTTTCCTCTATCATCTGATTATCCAAACGCTGATATTTTTCCAACACAATATTTTTCCCAAACAACCCAGTTATATAATCCCTTGTAGCAGCATCATTAGCTCGGAACGCATAAATAGATGAAAATCCTGCAGCTATATTTCTACCTCGGCTCTGCCCATAAATCTCATATAATTGCTCAATACTTTGAACGCCAGCAAATACTTTAACCCCTAGGCTACGCCCAAAGTTCACACCATCGTCAATGTGACGCAAGTGTGGCAACAGCTTAAACTCATCGCAAACTAAGTAAACATTACCTTGCGGCTTATTCCGCCCAAGAGCCTCTTTCAAGGCAAGGTCAAACATCAAACGATACACAGGCGTTAGCATACTACCGATTGAAAGATCATACTCTATAAACAGCGTTTTATTGCCTTTATTACGTACAAACTCACGCATGGAAAACGCTCCTTTTTCAGCAAAAACACCGATTAATATTTCTCTAATAATCGAATACATTTCCGCCAAAACACCCTGTGATTGAGCATTATCCCCACTAATGTAAGATAATACTGCATTGGCATCAGGGCTATCGCCAAGCAAGTCCATAATCATTTTTGAATCGGATAAATCTAAAAAATCTTTTAACTTATTGTTGTAAAAAAATTCTTTTTTTATGTTTGCATCTTTTTTTCCTTCACGGATAAAAGCTATAATCACAGCAGCTAACATATCCCTCGCCGCATTGGGAAAGAAAGCATTTGTTGTGTTCTTTATACGTTCCTCGAAAAAGGATTTGCAAACTTCTTGCGTATTTATGATATAGTCTCGTTCTTCCCAACCATCGGCAAGAATTTCTTTGTATATGTTCCAATGTTGTGATACGCTTGAATATTGCTTTGAATTTCCAATAACAAGGTCGGTTGAGTTATTGTAAAATTTAGAGTAAAAATCGCCTTTGCTGTCAAAAATAATCATAACATCATCGTTTGTCATATTGCGTTTTATTTGTGAAACAAAATGGTAAAATAAAGTTGTTTTGCCACATCCGGTTCCTCCGATTAACATTGTATGCTTGCTTAATACATCATCGTCAAGAGCAAATATACTTTGTTTGCCGTTGTATGTACCGGTAAGTTTTATTTTCGCTCCAGTAGTTTGATTTGGTGGAATGTTTTGCGATACTGTGTTACCATAGAGTAAGCGAGTAGATATGTTCATTTTTTCATTCCCCTTGTTCTATCACAGCTTGTTGGTTATTCACTACTTTGAATGCCTTAATTTTATCATCATTTAATTTTTGTCTGCCAGTTCCATCTATTCGTATCTTATAAAGATTCTCATTGTCGGAACCATTAGCGTAATATATCCAATCGTCAACTATGTTTAAGTTATATATTTTATCATCACTTAGCTTTTGTCTGCCAGTTCCATCTATTCGTATCTTATAAAGATTATCATTATCGGAACTATTGCAATAGTATATCCAATCACATACTACTTGAAATCTCAATATTTCTTCATGACTTAAATATTGTTTGCAAGAGCCATCTATACGTATTTTGCAAAGACTATAGTTATCAGACAAATTTATATAGTATACAAAATTGCCAATAACCTTGAACTGAATGATTCTATCATCATTTAATTTTTGTCTGTTAGTTCCATCTATTCGTATCTTGTAAAAAGTCTCATTATCGGAACCATTGGTGTAATATATCCAATCGTCAATTATGTCAATATAAAGGCTTATATCATCATTTAATTTTTGTCTGCTAGTTCCATCTATTCGTATCTTATAAAGATTCTCATTATCGGAACCATTAGCATAATATATCCAATCGTCAACTATGTTTAAGTTATATATTTTATCATCACTTAGCTTTTGTCTGCCAGTTCCATCTATCCGCATCTTGCAAAGACCTGTGTTTAAGTTATAACTTTTGTCATTACTTAGCTTTTTATCTATCTTCATCCTGAACAAATTATAGATACTAGAGCTATAGTACACCCAATTATCTACTACTACGAAGTTAATGATATTGATATCGTCATCACTTAACTTTTGCAAATCGGTTCCATCTATGCTTATCTTGTAAAAATTATTATTTGAGAAAAGATAATTACTACAACTAATATAGTACGCACAATTGCCTACTATTTTGAATGTATTAATTTTATCATCATTTAACTTTTGTCTGTCTGTTCCATCACAACTTATCTTATAAAGATTCTCTTTTTCATCGGTGTAGAAAATAATATAATTTTGTTCTGCAATACTTTCATCTTCTTTATCAAAAAGTAAATGCGACGGCAAAAACAGCTCTGTAAAAGCATTAATTATCTCTTTTGCAAAAACTGCATCTACTTTTTTGTTTTTGTGCAAAATGTCAATTAAACGAAAGGCTTCCAATTTAATATCACTATTTTCTAATGCTTGCTTTAATTTTGTATATGCCTCTAACTTTACAGCAATAGTCAGCCATTCACGATAACCTTCCATATCATGCCCGGGCAGTAAATCGCTGATTATAGCTTTAAATCGTCTTTCATTATTAAAAATGTCCTCGTCAAAATCATTTTTGATTTTTTTTAACGCTTGTAAAACTTGCTCATTCATAATTACCTCCCTTGACCATTACTGTTTGACTGCCCGCCAACCGAACTCCATTCTGAAATATTTGCCGTTTGTCCACTAGCTCTGCTTTGATAACTTGCTATCCCTTTATTGGTAGAGTTATCTGTTTGCGGCATTGAAGATTTTTGCCGAAACGACTCAATACCTTTATTTATCCGATCAGCATTGCCACGCCCTTCTGCTATATTTTTATTTATCTCAATCTTATTAAGCAAACTTCCATCATTTGGATTTTGTTGTCTAGCTCCCTCCATAATAGACATCCCAGAATAATATGCAGCTTGCCCATACTCTTTTCCTCCAGCCGCAACCGCCTGTCCTCCGAACAAAGCAACATCTGACTTTGTGTGAAGACCTGCCTCCGATAAATTTTCACCTGCCCACGCCGCAGTCTTACCCGCAGCCTCCTTGAGAGACGCTCTTGCTAATTCAGCATTTGATGGTTGTGTATTGCTATCACTCATATTCTTTTACTCCTTTACCTTTGCTGTCCTTGGCTCTTGTTTTGATTATTATCAAGCTCCATTAGTTTGTCCGCTCGCCTTCTTAAAATAACCCTTAAATCAGATTGCTCTTCAACTTTCTCTTTCTTTTCGCAACGCTCACATCTTACGCTGACCTTTCCATAATCTTCACACCAATAATCCATACATTTACTCATACAATCACACTCCTAAACGACATTCGTCTGTATCAAACTACCGTTTTGATTATCATAAATAAAAATTTCTCCCGACAATAAACGATTTATCTGCTCTGGCTTTATCTTGTATTCTCGTTTATTCGCCATCGTTTTGCCTTGATTGGTATTATACCCCCATTTGCTGCTTTTGGACCAACCTCCACTATTATTATGTGACACATCAATTTTATCGTACTCCCCGATATACTTAGACCATTTTTCACAGCTAATATGTGAACCATGAGACAATAATACTGTTTTTTCAGCCTCGCCAGTAATAGTTGTAAAAACATCATCCTTTCCATTAATTAATGCATATAAATCTTTAGAGCAAATAATATTATTGTGTTTTGATTTTTGACACAACATATTTTTTAATAATTCGTTATTTACTATAGCAACATCATCTATAAAAAGTGAAAATTCATACCCCCGGCTCATAGCTATAGTTAAAGAATTCACTATTAACTCTACGAGCATAACATTAGCAGATGAGTTTAAATCAATGCAAAGAATTTGCCCTTTTTTAATTGCAGACAATATACTTGAACCGCCAGTTTTATTGGCATTATCGGTTGCTATATGATTTATTTGAACTTTCATATCCGAAAAAAATGAATCTATTTTTGCGCACTCAGACTGTCCCATCATTAACAAGGAGTTTAAATTGTCCGCCATTTTCTGATTTATCAAACCATTTGTAAGCCTATCGTTTATTTTCTCTGCTAATTGATGGTATGGACATTTTGCGTAATTGGAAAAATATGGCAGCAATTTCTTACTGCTTAAAAGCTCATACACTGTCTGCAAGATATAACGCCCAGCGGGTTTAATATCATATTTAGTTTTACATGTATCAAGTACAGCTTGGCATATTTCCTGCCATTCAAACGATGTAAATGCGTCAAAACACTTGCTACTCTTATTTGCTATAGTACCAAATCCATTACGAGCAATAATATTTTCCAAGCCACCGTTTGCTAAATGTAAAACTATCATAGAACGACGTTGATCAAAATTATTCTTAATGAGGCGTTCACTAAACCTAAGCCGCTCTCCGCTACTACCGCCAGAGATTATAATATTCTCTTGACATGATAGGGCAGGAAATAGAATATCGGTTGTTATACTCAAATGCTCTTCAAGTCCTCTTGCGTGTTTGTTATGCTCTTGAATTTGACGGTTCATTCTCCTGTTATTTATCCAGTCTATGAACCATAATAAGCAACCACCGCCACTATCGTTTTGATCAGACATAATTTGCCCCTCTCTTATTTATGGTACTGAGACAAATAAAAAAAGGCAAATTTTCATTTGCCCCCTCACTATATAAAAAAATATCCTCTATTGGAAGCCTTCGCCGCTTCGCAAAATAATTATAAAACACCGAATATTGATTTTCAACCATAGTTTTACTGTGAATATAGCAAATTCAAAAGGCACTCCGTTCCACGCTAGGAATGCTTCCCAAATCCCACGCTGCCCGTGAGCGGCAGCCCAATGCAAGAAACGCAAACAAAAGCCAGATACACCCATTAACAAAAACCTAACCTTTCTCTACGCTCTAATGCGCTTCCAGCCAATTATCCCCAATGCCGACATTTGCTAAAATAGGAACGGAAATTGGCCAGGCGTTTTCCATTTCGTGCTTAATCATCTGCGAAAATTCCTCCGCATTTTCTTTTGGGCATTCAAACACAAGCTCATCGTGAACCTGCAAAAGCATTTTTAGCGGTAAGTTTTCGCTTTCAATTTTCGCATGCAGCCTCAGCATCGCCTCCATAATCAAATCCGCCGCACTACCCTGAATAGGGCTGTTCATAGCCATGCGCTCCGCCATCGCACGCTCCTGATGCTCGCTCGCTTGCAACTCCGGCAAATAACGGCGTCGCTTCGCTATCGTTTCCACATAACCGCTTTTCTTCGCCTCGCTGACCACCTCTTCAAAATAAGTTTTCACTTTGCTGTATAAATTAAAATACCCGTTTATAAATTCCATCGCTTTTGAACGTGTTATATGCAAATCCTTAGCAAGCCTGAATGCGCTCATACCATAAATCACGCCGAAATTCACAATTTTAGCCGCAGACCTCGGGCAACCTATTTTCTCCGCAGTTGCTGCGTGAATATCCATGCCCTGCAAAAACGCATTTGAAAGCACAGGGTCTTTGCTCAAATGCGCAAGCATTCGGAGCTCTATTTGCGAATAATCAACGGAAATTATTTTCCAATTTTCCCGGCTCGGCACAAAAGCAGTCCTTATTCTCCGGCCCTCTTCACTGCGCACAGGAATATTTTGCAAATTCGGATTCACACTGGAAAGCCTGCCGGTCGCTGTGCCCCAGGGCAAAAACGTTGTGTGAAGGCGATATGTTTTTGGCGAAAGCAATTTTGGCAAAGCCTCCGTGTAAGTGCCTTGCAGTTTTTGAAATTCACGCCAGTTTTTTATTGGTTCCAAAATAGGATGCTCACTCTGCTCCAAAAGCATTTCCAAAGTTTCTGCATCCGTGCTCGGACCGCTTGCATTCTTTTTTAGCACAGGGAGTTTTAGCTTTTCGTATAAAATATTAGCAAGTTGTTTTGGAGAAGCCAAATTAAAATTCTCATCCGCAATCTCAAATATCTGTTTTTCAAAGTCTGCAACTTTTCTTTGCAATTCCGAATTGAGATTTGCAAGAGCGCCAGTGTCTATGGCAATTCCTTCTTGCTCCATTTTGTATAGAACTTTTATAAATGGAGTTTCTTTGCTTTCAAAAAATTCAAACAGATTTTTCTTTATCAATTCCTCTTTTACAATATTCCATTTTG
>Ga0209755_10005668_pt1 | contig 14115 bp, 6 predicted proteins | sample TergutCo191P1_FD_187301 | JGI IMG/M metagenome (GOLD analysis project Ga0209755, IMG submission 187301) | Cornitermes sp. P1 segment gut microbial communities from Petit-Saut dam, French Guiana - Co191P1 (SPAdes) (version 2) | ecosystem: Host-associated > Arthropoda: Insects > Digestive system >... | reverse complement strand
AGGTGACTGCCCATTTGAGCTATGGAATATGTGGTTTAACACACATCGAAGGCTGTCTCTTGTGTTGTGTATGGTTAGAAGGTGTAGTTTTCAGTGAATAAGAATGGAAGATATCTGCCCACATCAGCATTGACCCTCACTTTTAACAGGTAATCACCATGGTTTCGTGTAAATAATTCTAGATTCTGCTCAAACTTAAACAAATGACCAGAGTCACAATAAAAGTTATGTTACAAACATGTATTTTTTAACAGTTCTGACTTACACGACAGTGTTACAAATAAATGAATTGTTGCAGATGTAAGGCCTAACACTCTCTCTCTTTCTCTCCCCCACACTCCTCAAATTGCACTCCATGGTTTGTAACATGTTCTTGCACGCCCATGGGCAGTTTGTACGTGAGAGAAAAAATGTACTCAAAATATATTTTTGTGTCACATCTGTGATTGTTCATATTACATTCTACAGCTGGTGTTTCCACAAAGCATAATGCCACCCTCTTCAGGTTAAGGCAGTCCAAAAATGGTGGGATTCTCTGTTTTTAGAAAGCTTGACCATGAATGGGTGAGGTGGCACATATCTGGTTACATGGATCAGGGTCACCGCATTGAAGGATCATCCATGTTCATGTTGTGAATGGAAGTATAGTCCCTGTCACTTTTTAAGGTCCATTACACCACTGATTCATGTGGCATTCGATAATTTATTAATCTCAAATGCAAACACATTACACATCCAGATCTAGGTGATTTCACTGACCGTTTTGTGCACTAATCTAAAACTTTTTCGTGCTGGACTACTGAGTTGCCCATCAGCACTACAGTGGTTGGTGTTTCAAAAATGTACAGTTAAAGGCAGTATGCTTTAGTATTCGAATTAAATCATTTATTCTCATTCTGTGGATCCTTACAGGACTACAAAATCCATTTGGATATGGAAATTGTCAATACTGTACATAAAAGGAACAAAAATATTTGCTTAGGAAGTCAAGAAGTGATGTCAATATAAAACTGTACAACAATTTTAGCTACTAGGCCTAGTATGAAGTTTGAAAATGTAACATAATATACATTACTTTAGTATAACAAATACTAACATACAAACACCAATTAAAAAATACACTACTTACTCGACAAAAAAAATTTACTTCACTGCATAACAGATAAAGACTGGTACATTCATGCAGTTGCAATTTGCTCAAAACAATCTAAAATACAGATACAAAAACTAAATATGTAGTTAAAGAATACAATAAACATAAATGTGTATCTACTTTGTGTGCCAAACTTTCAAATACTAATTTTGATCACATATAAATAATTTATATGTGGTTATAAATTATTTATAAATTTATATATATATATATATATATATTTTTTTAAGTTCAGAATACTCATCCAGAGAATACTAGGAATTTTAAATTGCTTTGGATTATCAGATTCTATTATAAGAAGGAAGCACATTTGATGCTCCTTTCTGGTATTTAGTCAAATTCATGGAAGGTTGGTGAAAATTAGCATGTTGCCAAGTGCCAATGTGATACATCTCAGAAGTGACCATAAATTGATTCCTGTTTTTTATCATGAGCAAAAGAAGAGAAGGAATGTACTGGGAAGTGAGTGGTAAGATTTCTAAATTAAAAAACAATTTTCTACAAGTTGCTATTTCTACAGCCCATCATGAAATTAATTATCTTTTGCAACCTGAAAATGTTTATACTGCATATTGTGTTCTTATAGTTTATAGTGCGACTATTGATTGTCGTCAGTCACATTTATTCGTATGATGTAAATTATATTCTATACCATTGTGCTCTAAGGACTGATGAAAGCGAAATTTCGTATGTGTATGTACGTCAATCTGACAAAGGATCCATGAGTGAAGGTTTCATGAGGAACGTACCCCAGAATGTACGAATATATATAGTTCAACATTTTTTTCTCGTTCGCGTGTTGCATGTATAAAAATCGCAATACATGGTATAATAACCACTAAATTGCTTTGTGTTTATATACAAATATCTTTCACAAATGTGGCCGACCACAGACGTAGTGTGACGAACGCCATGTATTGTGTTGTGATCCGCATTTCACTCATTAAACACTTCTGTGTGTCAAAGATATGGTTTTCACATCAAGGTTTTTTTATTTTTGTATAGAATTCCGTTTTGTTGTTATTAGTGGGTTACGTTGATATATATTCCCTACAAGGAGAGAATTTTTATCAAGGGCACAGTTTGTTTTGGCAACACCAGTGTCAGGCAGTAACGGAAAATTGTTTGTGGCACGATTGGTCGTTGGTGCAATTTAAAGCGACTTTAACTGAGTTCAAATGTCGTAACACTGATGAGTTGCTTCTGTCGATAAAATATTAGGTTGTTTCGGGCGTTGAATTAAGCAGTCAAGTGAAGCTGCTTAGAACGTAGTGAGCAGAATAAGTATTGAAAATGCTGTAACCGCTGTCCATAAAACGTTTGTATTTTCAATGTATACATTGATCTGTTTTGATAGGCAAAGGGTGTTAGGTTACATGTTTCGATAACGTGTTAGCATTTTTACAAGTAGTATTATCGCATAACTTGCGTGAAAATGACTATAAAGCTGGATCCCAAAGAAGTAAGAGCTCATCTTCATCGGCTGGGATATTGTAATATAACAGGAGAACAACTGAAAGATTTTATTAAAGGTAAACTACCAACTTTGTTTGGGGAAAAAAAGATAATCGCATTTTATAACTCGTCCAAATAAGCTAGACCAATGCTATTCGTATTCATTTATTCTGTGGAAAACTTGAGAATTGATTCCTCTGCCTAGACTTTGGGAAGCTTTTGTTTTACAGTGCGTTCTTTTTTGTTTGAAAATCCTCGTTCGGTCAGGACTTCATTACGTACTAAACAGTTCGACCATGGCAACTAGCAAATAGTCTAATTGACATAATTGCCAGAATAGTTTAGCGTAATATGAAAATGCGTGGAAGGAGATACAAGCGTCTTTTATGACTGGTGTGGAAGACAGAGCAAAAGACGAAGCGTGTAGGGCTTGAGGGGACAGGTGGTCTCATGTGTCCACGCATATGGTCAGAAAAGATCAACACCAGCAGTAGTGTAAGGTTTAAGTTGTTGCAGCATGCACAGAAGCTAAAATCTCACTCCTAAATTGTGGAGTTGGACCCTATATTCAAAGAATTTGTCGTGCCCTCCAGTAAGCATTTTATAGATCGAAATTAATGAAAACCTTAATGTCTTTTTGTAAAACAGATTTGAAGAAACTTATAAAATATGATCAGCGCTTGTTGTGCACATGTAAAGAATTAAATGAAGTCAGTGGAAGTTCTTACATAGAAACATCACTAGATACGTTGAGGACATCTAACTCCATGTCATCACACACTGGAAATGAATATAACCATGCAGAAGGGCATAAAACAGCCCATACACTTCATCATATGGAACAGAATTATGTTACTTGTACAAGGTCATTAGTGCATACTGTGCAATCAGGTAAGCAACTTATTGCATTTGATCTGCTATCCTGCAGCATCAAATGGTCTGTTTATTGTTACTTCAGGTAAGTGCATGTAAAACTATTTCAGTGAACTTGGAAATAAAACATTTGTTGATTTCCCACCCACGTGCATTCAACTTACTTTTATACATCTATTTTTTTACCAACTTTTGTTCCTTACAAATTTCAGTGTGTACCCTCCATCTCCAGCTGACTCTGACTGCCTGCAAATGCTGTAATTGACTACAAATCATATGTGTTGGGATCTAGAATGAAGTCCATTCCATGCTTCTGTAGAAATGTAAAGCGTCACTCACACTGATCTGCAACACACATTCTGCATTTAACTTAATGAGGCAAGGTTACTGTATATGTAACCTGTCCTGTCATACAAATTGTAGAACTTTATTCCAAGGAGTACATATGTACATGCCATTTTATTTCATCAATCCCAGTAAGCCATTAGGCTTCGGATATGAAATGTGTCCTCAAAATTTGACAAACACCATCAGGCGTACACTAATCAATACATATATACATACAAAATTTAAAATTTTAAAAGTACACATCAATACATAATTTCATGAATTACATAGTCTGATTACAGTATGACAAGTTTATACACTATACATATATTACCACATTGTGCTTCTCATAGGTCTATTGTGCATTCAAGTATTCTTCTACTGAATTGCATATTCATGGTTATATTGCCTACACACATTTGTCCTCTTGAATAAGACAGTATTTTCATCTGGGGATGAGTGTTCTGTTGAATGAATCACTTCTGGAAATCTGAAATTTAACACATCAAACACTTTTCCAAATTTCCATTATCCATCTTAGTTTGGAACATTTTTATCTGGCAGTTTTTTTCATTTTTGCAAAGTTTAGGAATATGCAGAAAGCTATTGTTTTGGGTGATTAATGTTATTGGTCTGTTGTTAAGTGGGAGGGAAAAAAAAGAAGAAGAAAGGAGTGATCTATTCATATTTTATTTAATTGTATATATGGTTTATTCAACAATTACATCAGTACTTGATTTTGCATAATCTGAGATAGTAGGATGATGAGTGAATATGAATTGGAATGGATACAGAAGCAGTTGCAGTCCAATTTGAGCTACTGGCTGGTTATTTAACTAGAAAGATTAAGGAAAGCCACAAAAACTCTAATTTAGGATGGCTGGCATCCTAACCATAATTCAAACTGGACTCATCCTGTATACAGGTCATAATCATTACCATTTGAGCCAAATCATCCATGGGCCAATAAACCCTAGTTTGCTTTCTTTGATCGTAACCATTCAAAACAGTAGCAGCCAGGACATAATATACTGCTTCCAGTTTCACATCGTAGGTAGCAGAGGTGTTGGGTTTGCCCTAACTTGCAAGTTTTTGGTGTCAGTAGCAGTTTGTTTTTTCATATATTATATGTAATACCCATTTCAAAGCAATATGAAAATGCGAAGTGGTCTCAGTTTTATGGCTAAAGTTGGCATAGCTGTTTTCTTCAATGCAGTTTGGTCCCACAGAAACTGATGATGCCTTACTGTAGAACTCTACCCCTGCTTACCAGGTCATTGTCACTGCTGGCTTCCAGCAAGTTTCACCACAGAATGTATGTCCCAGTGAACCTCTAAAATTATGCCAGATTGTTTTAACTCTAGGGTGTCCAGCATATGGCCTGCCTGATCCCAGGTTGCAGTTTGAGATTTTTAGCAAAATTTTCTTTACCCAACTAGCTACCATGCTTCAACTAGTAGGCCAGTAAAGCCGAGCTACTTGCTTGTCACAGTAGCATTACCGTTAAAATCTGATATATATATATATATGTGCTGCTCACATGCATGAGTTTCTGACCACGTGGCCCTTTGTGTACATGTCATGGATGCCCCTATTCTGTTTTTTCCAAACAAAGATGTTGAGATGAGCCTGCCATTTTTACCCACTGTCTAAATTCAAAGGGAAATATCTGTAGAATCCAACACTGACTACCGATGACTTACAGTATTTTACTTTGTTTGTGCTGAATTGCATGATTTTTCTGCACTACTTCATGGTTACAGCAGTATCGAAAAAACATAACATTGAAGCTGAGTTAAATCCACAACTAATTATACCAACACTAATGGACTTTTTTATATAATCCACCAGCAGAAGGTTCATATGTGATGGACAGTTATTAAAATAAGACAGTTTGTAAATAATGTGGCAGAAAGCAGAGCAGTAAAACCTTGACCCCATAAGCAACATTCCATTTTTACAGCCAATATTTACAACAGTCTGCACTGTGGTTTGAATAATAGGATTGTGGGACAGGAACCTCAGTAGCTGTGCCTTGCAAATCAGAGCTTATTTCACTTAAGTTACACAGAAGGCCGTTCCTCAATATGTATGTGCAAGTTACACTGAATTGATCATTTGGCATTCAGCCATCACCAAAGTAAGCATTGAAATTCTGAATTTTAATTTTTTGTTGTTGCACTTTTAATGATTTAATGATGTGTTAACAGTCAAGTGTTATTATTTTATTTTCAAAATAGCTCAAGAAGGGATATATCTTTTACCCAGGGATGCTGGAATGCATCTTTATATTCTAATTTGAAAGTGTGTGGGAAGACCATGTTTGATTTGTGAGACAAGTCTATTTCTCCAGGAACCGTATCTTTACCAGTGAATGGGAGTTGCCTCTGGTCAAATTAGATCTTCATTAAAGACGTAATTTTGTAATCTTATGTCATTAGATGATGGCTGTGGTAGATCATCATGTTCTACAGCTCTACCCAACATATCAGCAAAACCAAAAAAGTCAATACATTTTTCAAAAGACAAAGAAAACCAAAAGGCAGTCTGTATAGCAAACCTGCAGGAATCTGTAAAACCAAAAACTTCATGTGAGTATTAGTGGCTTATATTCATAAATCATGAGAGTGAAAACTTCAGAGTTTAATAATTTTCTGAGTTTTATTGTGAGATTTTATGTTCTCATGGCAGTGAATATTACAAATGGTGTTGTGAGATGTGATGCAATATAGTTCAGTAAATGGTTGCGAGTATGTTAAAGGTGCATACTGCCTCCACCTTGTGCCATTATGTGGCTGCAGACTTTGGTAACCTTATACCAGACTACATTGCATGTCATGAAAGAATATAGGGGAGGAGAGGTGTAGTTCCACACATCCTTCACACAAGGTGCAGTTGAGAGCTCAGTGTCAGGTCCCATCCACTTCTACCCCAGACAATAGTCCCCTAGTATCTGCTATGTTCAATTTTCACTACATTTATTGTGGGTGGTAGTTGGAATACAGTAGTTGGTATGATGTCTAGGCTACAGGCTGCACTACCAACAGACCGTGGATCAATTCCTGGCAGGGCAAGAGATTTTTTTTTTGTTTTATCAGTCAGGAAGTCTCTGGGCCCACACAGCCTCCTTTTCACTATCACAGAACTCCATGATTAACTTCCAAATTAAATGAAGTACCATCAGCACAACTAAAATGTCTATATTATTTATTATTGCAAGCTATTTCGACCACATTGGGTCATCCTTGGGCTAAAAATTGTTTTAAAAATACATAAAAAGTTGTATACAATTGCATTGTAGTTACTGCTGGTACAATGACGTTGCTCAGAAAAATGGTCTTATGATTAATTATGCTGTGGTGCACAGTTCTTAAAGATCTAGGTATGTTCAGCTAGATAGTATCTTCTACTGGAACTTTTCCTTTAATTTCATGTTCTTGGAAAATTTATTTGTATCGGTACACATAACAATTATAGTTCTAAAACAAACTAACCATTGCTGTTTGTGAACACTGGTCTAGTTACTGATAAAATGGTGGCATTTCTGACATACAGTATTTATTTTAATTTTTTTGGAGAATTTTCAATGTGATCCTTTCATTTTTACTGACAATCAGTATATTTCAGCAGTCATACGACCATGGAATATTAATCCAAGGCAGAGTGTAGGAGCCCTGAAGCGATGTGACCCAGTAAAGCTTTATCATCACTACCAGGATATATGGAGACAGCAGAAAGTCCCTGGTGAAGACAATCACTATGACCTACGATGGAGTATACGGGAGAGAATGCTCAGTGAAGATCCACATCCTCGCGTGAGTATGATTCCATGGCACAGTCACTTAATAATTCTGTAGTTAATTGTGTTTGGAGAAAAACTTAAATCTGCATTGAAAGAAATACAATTAACTTAAAACAGGTGCAGTCAAAACTGTTACCTGAACTTGTACTGTTGTTGGATGTAGATTTATTCAACACTTTAATGTTTGAATTCTTAAAACAATCAAGATTCCATCTCTTAAGTCCAAAGCCCATCATCACTGGGCAATCCAGAGCCACTTCTTTCCATTTCCTCTGAAGATCCATTGTAATTTATCCTCCTATTTCCTCCTTGGTTTTCCAAGTGGTTTCCTCACCAAAATGCCTTATGCATTTGGTATCTCCCCATCCAAGGCACACAAGACTGAGGCAGTGGGAGGAGGAGGACAATGATTACTTACTGATTCATTCAGTCATTTACCTGCTGACATACAGTTTATTTGCATAACCTGTTTGTGTAACTAAATAAGTGTTGCTCAAAAATAGAAAAATTATTGTTCCTGTTATGTCACTGTCTGTACACCTTTAATTTAAACTGGTAGTTCATAATTTCTTGTGTACGTTCAACATATTTACATGGGCTAAATGAATATTTCTGTTCCTTTACTTTTCAGCCTATATCACGAGCTTCATCCACTAGGACACTCGGCAAGCAGCATAGGGTAGTGTGAACTTTTACTATGTATGGAATGATATTTAATCCTGTGGTTTCGTTCTTATGGTTGCATATGGTGTCAAAGGACAAGACTTGTAAATACTTATCTTCCTAATTAGACGTGCATTAATTTTTTGTGAATTATCAGACATGTTGCAAATACATAATTACAGGATAGCAGTGAAGGTCTGAAATGTCTTTTGAAGCCTTCCTTTGAAGGTGTGTGTGCCCTGGTTTACTCTCTTTTGCAGATGCTGAATGTTGATAGTGCTAGTTGGTAGAGGTAAAGAAACAAGATGGACAATTTAAAGGAGAATAGAAGTGAAAATATGGGATTAAACATATGAAGCATTTGGAATGTAAATGTCATCCAGTTTTTCCAGAAATTTGTACACAGAAGAATTCACCTCTGGGGTCCCTGCAGAAGGTTATAACAGTTTCCATTCCTGTGTTTGTTAGTGCATCAGCATATTGCCCATTGAATGCAATAGTGCAACAACCCCAAAACTGGTATTTGCAGTTAATATTGTGATTGAGCTAAAAAAAAATATAACTACATGCAACAATACTGGCACAATTGTTATTTGAAACATACCGTATTGGATGCCATTGTTGTTGGATGTATTATATTTTTGAGCTCAACTGTAGTATTAACTCCAAATGGGCAATTTTTGGATTGTGCCAATATTGCATTCAGTGAGTGATATGTTCTAGCATCTAACACCATCTGTATAGCATCTTTCTTTTCTTCTATTCCCAGTTGCCTTTGTAGCCTTCAGGGTTTGGCAAGTGGTTGGCCTCTTGATAGTCTAAACATTTTGTGGCTTTGTGACTGTTTCTCTACTCATCAGTGGGGATTTTTCATCAAAATTACACGCAAACATAAGGGCTGGTTGTTGTGAAAGCTGTAAATCCTTAGCTCATAGAATGTGCACATGCACAGATAGCATTCTCTGCACAATGTACAGAAGAATACTTGTATGAACAGTCAGATTTGTCCGGCTAGCTATCATCTGTCCATCTGCTTGTGTCTAGAACCAATGGAAGGATCCTGCCAAAATTTTAAATGAACACTTTACCATTCAGGTCTTCTCAGTTTCATGTTTTAATTTGCTGCACCCATAAAGTGTAACGTGAGAGACACACAAATGTGCAAGGTTGAAGAAAACGTAGCACAATGAAATGTAACCATAGGAAGCATATTAGGCATAGTTATAACAGATACTGTGATAAAAAAGTAAAGTAACCACTAACAAATTTTAAAGCAAATATTCAATCTCACTTCAGGATTCCAAGGTACAAAGAACATGTAGCAACTGCATGCCCCATAAAAACTACACCTTTCCAATCTTGTACTGTTTTGAATGAACAAACAGCTGATGATAAGCTCTCCATCTGAGCGTGTCTTTTGGCTGAGAAGCTTTCTTCCACCTCAGTCTGTGTCTTGAATGACAAGAGTTCCTCTCCATATGTCAGATCAGTGTTTTGAATTAGATTACGGTTTATACGTCCAGTTTGTCAGGCTTGTCAAGAATGCAGCTCAATGTATTATTGTCAAACTGATTCACCAAAACAGAGGTTTCACAAACTATACCCTTACATGCAGTTAATGCCAGCATAATATCAAGCAGTTATCACTCTTCCTGCCTCTTCAGTCCAGTTGTCTCCTCAGTACCCATCTTAAACATCCTCAGTCTGTTCTTCCCCTTCAGATGGGGATCAAGTTTCAAACTCATATAAACAAAGGTAAAATTAGTTTTGTACATTTCAATCTTTGTATTTTTAGACAAATGGGTAGACAAAAAATTTTGATGTTTAATTTCATCTGTACATTTACATCTAGACCAACTGCCTCATCATTTAGAACAGCTCTGTTTCTTTTTATGGTATTTATTTTTGCTCAATAACTTAACACTTTCACAGGCTAGAAGGTGGCTGTAAAATAACCTTCAGGTGTGTTCACTTTCTTATGACAGATGTATACATGTCACAGAAAATCCACTGGAAGTATTGACTTATGATGAAATGTGTGTATGACACTTCAGTTTATACAGGACAAACCAAAACTAGCTGTCTAACTACTCTGATTTAACCGGAACTTCTTCGTAACAATTGAGATGTCAGGCCTATATAGTTGATATAACAGTTTCTCTTCGATGTAATTCACTGCTGCTGTAGTAAGTACCAGAGTGTCATGTTTCAACATGCTGTATACATTCAACCCTGCAAAAAGTAATACAAGTCAAAATGTATGACATGACTTTATACAGTGATCCATTTACATTTACAGCCAAACATAAAACATTTTCTAGCTCAGTGAACACAAATCTGATACTTAAAAGGTGCAACAAGGATGTGCTTAGGGTTGTTACATCCAAAATGCATACACTGACTCACATTTTTTATCAGGGTGTGGTTTGAAATAGATCACTGTGCTATTTACACAAGCAGGGGCTTAGCAAGCCATCACAGAATGTTTGGTTTTGTATATTATATTTAAGACAGGTGTAATGTTTACAGCATGGCTGTAAAATTAACATCTGACATGCATCACATGCAGACAACTGTGAGATGACTTTTGAACTCTGATAGGGTTTAAAATCTGTCTTAATTGGCAATGGTGATCAAGATAGCAGAATGTAAGGGAATGAGGTAATTTAATTTTTACATGCACAATACTGACAGCAGAAACAATCATTTCAAAATTGCTGTCCTTGCCCTCTTAGCTTCATCCTACATGTTAACCCTCTGTCACACCCTTTAAATTTATTGTAAAGCCAATTAATGAAATGATTTTTGTGCACTACATTTTAATGTGTGTGTGTGTATGTGTATATATAGCTTAATCTGACTGCATTATATTGTTTTGTGTAGAAAAGGGTTAATGTAAAGCTATGAGAGTTAACTAGACATCCAACATAACAGATGTCACAGAACCATTATGGCAGAATGCAAATGATTGTTGGGTGCCATCATGAAATCTGCCATCTACTTGTACAAGATTAAATTAAATGATACATCAAACATGGTTACTGTTTCATAAAACCAATTCCCCAGCAGAAACTAAGTCGCTCAGCAAGACACAAATTTTCCCCACCTCTCGCGGAATACAAAGACCCTTTACTATGTGCCATAAGTCTGCCACTGAAATCTATCCTAAGCCAGATAAATATGGTATACACCCTCACACTGTATTTCTTTATGATAAATTGTAATGCTGTCATTACAACTATACAACTGCTCCTGCCCTCAGGTTTTCAGACCAATTCTGTATTAATTTATTCCCAAGCATGACATTTTGCCCACATGTTCCCCAAACTGATGATAATACAAAGACTACGCACCATAAGCAGGCATCAAGTTGATATGTAATATGGAGTCAGTGGCAGCAGTGATGTTTCTTGGCATTATGTCCATCCTGAAATATAAGTGGTGTTTTATAAGTTAATACATATAATAACACTACTGTTTATATGTCAACAATGTTAAAGAGATACTTTGAACTGTTGTCTACAGAACCTTTCATAATAAAGAAACTGACACAAATCAGATTAATAAAAATGGCCACTGACTCGTAAATATGTTGTAACTGACTGCAAACTATGATTAACTGATGAAATTAGCACTTACTCATCCACAAGGAGAACAGATGGCCCCCAGCTCCGATTCTCTACAAGGTCCTCTACATATTTTGGATCATCTGTTGGAATTTCTAAAGAATTCACAATATGCAAATCATCCTGGAACAAAAATAGTGATGTGCACAAATCTGAGCTTTGGCTTACAGAGATAATAAGAAACACGTGGCCAAATGCATACTATGCAGAATGAACTGGAATGCCTAACATAAGCACTGTGTATTTTACTAGGTGTGACCAGTTATTTTTCAGATTGCCTGCAATATCACACTCCTGCACTTAAAATTTCTTTGCTTAGCAGTGGTGGAGACCAGAATCATTTACGTTGTTTAATTTATGATACAGTCAGTATCTCAGACTATACAGTGTCCAGTGGTATAATGACTGGTGAATGAACTGGAAAGGATTTGGAACTGTTAATGTTCTAATCAAGACACTAATGCAGAAAAATTATGAACAGTCTTTCACAGTTTAATATTCTGAACAAGATTTGAACCAGGCACATCCAGCATATGACTCTGCAGCATTTCTGCTGCACCATCCTGCTCCAGTTGTCTCTTGGATCACTCAGAAGTAACCCGTGTATAGCGAAGTTAGGAGTTGTACACACTGTAATTTGTGTTGGGTGAAAAACAGCATGTTTCAAAGAACACATAATGCATTAAACTGTAACTTAAACTTATGATGGTATTAGACCTAGTGTTGGAAGAGATAATGACCAGGACAAAATCATCTGGTTTTCCTAGTAGAAAAGTGGAGTGACATCAATTAATGACTGTGTTTGCCACGGACACACATCTGCAAGCACATCAGATGAAAGCGAGGCACAAATCAGGAACTTGTTCATGAAAATGGTGCATCACTACCCACAACTTGCCTAACAAAATAGGAATCTCATCCAGATCAAGCCTCTGTTGATGACCAATGACCAAAAATAGCTGTGTGAGTCTTTCTGAGGGCCTTCAAGAAATGCTAATCACAGACCCATAATTCCTTTCAGTCATCACAACTAACAGAACTCAAGCTGTCACTGGCAGGGAAGAGATATGACATCATAATTCAAGAACAATCACAGGCTACATTTGCAGAGTACAAAACACAGATTCATACATATGTTTCTAAAATGGTTCAATTACTGTATCTTTCACCACTGTGTTGCATAGGAAGTACTCTGCAAGGTACAGCATAGGATAGAGGATATATTCAGTTATCACAGAGAAAAGAATACAGCACAGAAACTGTATGATCAAGCTGCATACACTGCTACTCCATTGCCATGCAGATGCTTATGAAAGCTATGACAACCAGCCAGAATACTTCGAAAGTTCTCCCTTCTTATTTATTTTGATTCATCACCATCAATATCACAGGTCAGCTGGTGAACGAAATTATTTGCCCCTTCTTTCCTACTGATCTGAAACAGAAGTATCAGTTTCCATTCTAACCTGAGTGGCTAAAGTTGGGAACAAGAACATAAGTGCAAAAAATTCAAAACTGAAATGAACTGTTAACCACCACCTATACTACATATAATGCAAGTACCACTACTGCCCTAAGACCACATTTTATATATCTATTCAACAAATATACTTAAAGAAATTTGCCACATGCTGTATAATATCCATTTTTTCTCCACACAAATGCCGTGTACATCGTAATGATACCTCTTTTGGTTCACAAACTATTCACATTTTGAATAGCAGGTGCACTAAAACTGGAATGTCCAACCCAAGACCAAAAGGGTTATTCAATGTGGGGTGAAGAATGTCACAGTACAAGGGATAACAGGCTAGCTATTCCCTACTTTATAAGAACTATGGTTCTTTACTATAACATAGAAGACAATAAAAAAACACTGCTAAACAGAAACAGATCTATGAATGCTCTGCATCCACAACCTCATATTATTATCCTCCAGCACAAACTGCATGTTTCTACCAGCCACTTACAAACACTAAGTCACTCTGCATACAGAATTAAATCCTTTTCTTCTAGGAGTTCATAATTCTACTTTGTACTCCTGATAACAGTCTTGTGGAGACACCCACATTGCAGCTCTCCTTCCTCTGTCTGTACACCAAGCAATACACCGACCTAGTCAACAGCAGCTTAACCACCACAGCAAACCACTCTCTCACTCCCTCCTTCTCTGTCTACTTCCACAAACAAAGAAAACGGCCCCTGACAAGCGGAAC
>Ga0209755_10005667_pt1 | contig 14116 bp, 21 predicted proteins | sample TergutCo191P1_FD_187301 | JGI IMG/M metagenome (GOLD analysis project Ga0209755, IMG submission 187301) | Cornitermes sp. P1 segment gut microbial communities from Petit-Saut dam, French Guiana - Co191P1 (SPAdes) (version 2) | ecosystem: Host-associated > Arthropoda: Insects > Digestive system... | reverse complement strand
GGGTGTGGACAAAAAGCGTTGCCCATGCTATAATAGCCTTATGAGAAAAACTACAATCAACGAAAACAGAAAATGTCCAAAATGCAATAGCATTGAAAACCAAGCTAACTTTGGCTTTAATAAATCCGGTACACAAAGGTGCAAGTGTAAAGATTGCAATATAACCTATACACTTGAACCTAAACAAAAAGCGTATTCGGAGGAGATGCGCAATAGTGCCATGAAGATTTATTATTCGGGAGTTAGCGGACGCGGCGTTGGTAAGGTCTTAGGCATGAGCAAAGCGAATGTCTATAATTGGATTAAAAAAAACCAAGCAGACAGTCAAAATATGGATAAGCGAAACAACTGCCAAGGAAATCTTTGAAATGGATGAGCTTTATCATTTCATAGAATGCAAGCCAACCCACGAAACTCGTGAAAATATTTATGTTACGACTTTGGTCAGTCGTGAGCCGAGGCAAATTGTAGGTTTTGACGTAGCGTATGATAAATCCCCCGAAAGATTGCAAGGCATTGTTGATTCTGCTCCCGAAGCAAACAACTATGCTACTGATGGCTTTTTCGGTTATGTCGACTTGGTTTATTCAGGACAACATATCCGCAATGTCAACAACAAAAACGATACTTTCACAGTAGAGGGTATCAATGCCGACTTGCGACACTACATTCCGGTGCTTGCCAGACGTAGCCGATGTTTTTGCCGCACCCTCAAAACCCTAAAAGCCGTCATTGCTGTTTTTGTTGATGCCTATAATAGGTTTGGTGAGGCAAAGATGAAGTATAGAGCAAGGCGAAAGTTGGGCAAAGAAAGCAGGGAGTTGCCTTTTGGGGTTGTTGATTTTCTTTAGCAACGTGGTTGTCCACAGCTTTCACAATCTGCCTCTTGATTTTTTGCCGATTCTGTGATAGAATAGGTAAAAGGCAGTATCATAGTGAGTAATCGAGCCGTTTTGACGTTTCCTAGGCGTGGCAAACGGCTCTTTCTTTTTGCTTTTTCAGGCAGTCAAAAAGTGTCCAGCCTGAAAACCTGTTTTGATGTATGGTTTGCACGATTACTTCCCCGAGTGCGGGATAATCGCCGCCATATTTGCGCAGAGTGTATAAGCACCCATCTTGAATTTCTTCGTCTGTGAAGTCATTCTCCTGCGCCAGCACATAGTCAATTGCCTTTGCCGCATTTCTAATCCAACTCATCATCAAACCCCCTCTAATTTGGACTTTTGATAACCCATACCGCCCTATGCTGATTGCCCCATTCCAGTGCTTCTTGATGAGAACCAAAAAATACATCTAAATGCCGGCCATTCACAGCCCCGCCTCGGTCTTGTGCAATTCTCACGCCCAAGCCCTCGATATACAGCACAGTTCCCCAGGGTATATAGTCCGGGTCTACAGCAACGGTAATGCCAACCTCGGCAACCGCTCCGCTGGCGGTAATAGCAATTTCGCGATTTCCCACCCAGGGGCGGTTAATAGCATAATGGCCGCAACAAATCTCACAGCTACAATAGGCAGTAACTCTGAATGTGCCAAAATACGTAAAGCCCGGCACACTCACGCGCTCCCAATATTTATCAACCCAGTAATTCAATTCCGCCAAAAGCTCGGCTTCATATGTAAAATCCCTAATGTAGCGGTTGACAATTACGGTTTCCGTGATAACTTCCGGCGGGGTTTCAACCAACACATAGCCGCCATATAAGCAGGGTATGTTCACACGGACAGCCAGCACCCAGAGGGCAGCGACCGCAAGGGTAATCAGCATTAGCTTCACATTTTGAGCCTTGATATTCGTCATGCACATCCTCCTAAGAGATAATCTCATACCTACCCATCATTGGATAATCTGGCTCTCCGTCAAACTCATCACCAACGGCTCTGTGCAGATACGGTGTACCGCTTTGCACTTTAATGACATCCATCAAAATTGCTCCCTTCTTTAGCTGGCGGCGAATGCCGCCTGTTTGGATTTCTTCTCATTCCATTTAACGAGCCATTTTTCGTACTTGGCATTGTTTTCTGGGTTGTCAAAGTACGCCAGAATGGCTGGGTAAATTGCTCTTGCTATGCCGTCAGCCTTATGCTCGGGCATTGCCGCTAAATCAAAAGGCTTCTCGCAGGAGCAATCTCCTGATGGGCAAAACGGACATTTCCTGTTTTTGTCGGCCATTATCTCACCTTCTTTCTTCTTTAAGTTATTGCTCAATTCTCGCGCGACTTTTAATACTTCTTTGGGAGCGTACATTTTCTTCCTCTCTTTTACATTTCAATTTTTTATTGCTAAGTATTGAACAATTTTAGGTAGTTCTGGTACGATTTCGCACTGCTCCTGATAACTGAGGCTTTGGAATATCGGCAAAGCATTACGGGCATTTTTAAGTCCGCCAAAATGCTTTATTAGTCCCTCGCCTAATATGGTTTTAGGCATGGCCTGCCACATGAATTGCTCGACTACCAACGCACTCGCAAACTCCGCATCCAGCCAAGCTTTAACCAATGCCGCCATCTGCGCTTCGTTAATTTTGCCATGGTTGCGCTCGATAAAGTCGAATATGTGCGAATAATCTTTAACGATTATTTTCATGCCGCTTCCTCCCAAAGATTATTCAGCCACCACGCTTTCCTTCTTTCTTAAATCATCCATGCTCACGCCAAAGTAGTCGGCGATATACCCCAAAAGCTCAACGCTGGGTCGCTTTACTCCCCTTTCAATGAATCCAATCATGGATTGGTCGGCACCAACAATTTCCCCAAGTTTTGCCTGGGATAATCCATTAATTTCACGCAATTCTTTGATTTTTGCGCCATTAACCATTACCGTTTCCTCCTTTTTCGATTTTTTATTACCAAGTCCTTGACCCAGCCACCCCGCTTGTGATATAATTTAATTGTCTAAGTTAAGCTATTCCAAGCAGGGCAACATGGGTGGGGGTGTTGATTATGAAACTGTCCGAGCGACAGTTGCTCGCTTTGCTAAAATCCATACAGCCGCAAAAATGGGCAGAGCATGGCATGATGGTTGGGTTCGCCGATATTATGGATGCTTGCAAACTCCAGGGCATGGATAACCATGAAATTGTTAAAGCTTTAATCCGCAGGCTACATGATGAAGGACATCTTGAAGCCATCAGCGACGATTACGGGATGCATGGGGTTAAATTTTCAGATTGAGGGCAAGACCAGCCAAATATTTGCCGATTTCCTCAATATCCCTAAGACTTCTGCCGTTTTCAATCAGTTTGTAAATGAGCTTTGCTGTGCGGTAGTTTTCTGATTCGTAGTTTGCCTGTGCATAATTATTTTGCGCGGGCTTGTTATGCTCAAAGAAAGCTACAGCGACATCATCCGCAACATTTTCAAATTGTTTCATGTGTCGGACGAAAGGCGCCATGAGCAAAAGGGACATCATAATCTCTCCGCGCTCAGTTTTGAAAACATTTCCGGCAACGATAACCTCTTCACCAACACTAAAATCCATATACCTGTCAAATGCGCGGGCGCCCAACCCGTCCTTCTTCATATACACCCCTAACTCATCGCCATTTTCCTCGCTCAAAGAGAAAAAGGCAAAGCCACCGATTGCTCTACGTTTACTAATTTTTCCAGTAATCCCAATCGGTTCGTCAACAAAACACTCATAGTTTTGTACAATGTCTTTGCAACTCACTATGTTAAATGAAGTCAGCATTTGTTTTCCTCCTTTTCTGATTTTTTATTACCAAGTCCTTGACCGCCTGCCCCGCTTGTGATATAATTTAATTGTCCAAGTTAAACTCTCCCACAAGCGATAGGCAGGGCTGGTTTTTTTGTACCTTAAATAAGGACATAGTAATATTATAACTCGTAAATACGAGAATGTCAACCCCTATTTTTGTATTTACGAGAATTTCTTTGGAGGTGGTCTTTTGGTTGACAGGATACTGGGGTTAATCGAAGCGAAAGGGATATCGGCCTACAAGTTTACTTCTGATTTAAGATTGAGTAGTGGAGCTGTTTCGGACTGGAAAAAAGGACGCTCAAAACCTGGTGCTGATGCCATTGTAAAAATCGCAAAGTATTTTAGCGTTTCAACCGATTATTTGCTCATGGGCATCGAAGAGAGAAACCGACCTCAAGCGCGGTTAACTCTAAACTTAAAGGAGGACAATGGAATGGATTTCATTAAGATAGAAAGATTTATCAGGTCTTACGAGAAGGCTCTTCGCCTTGAAAAGCAGGCACAAAAAGCTGGATGGGGCTATATCTCCAAGCTACCATTAGACAAGCTTGCAGAAATTGAAAATGCATTAAATTTTCCAGGCGTACAAGAAGAGCTTGACTTGATTGAAAAAATGGATGAGGCGGAAGAGAAATGGGAGGAAAAAAAGCGTCTTATAGATATGATTCTTGAATTTCGTGCTACCTCTGAAGAAAACGACTCCGAAGAAATCGGAGCCGTTGCCATTGGCGATGAAACATTTGATAGAGTTGGCGAAAATAATAAAAGTGTTAGCAGAGACGAGATTTAAGGGCGGAAGTCATCACGGCTGTCATTCGAGTGCCCTATACCAAGAGCATCTGCTATCTCAGCGTATTGAGGGACTATTTGACATTTTTCCGCAAAACTCAAACTGCGGAACTCACGAGCTGCTTCTAAAGCTGCTTCTTTGCTTGCGTGAAGCTCAAGTAGTCGTTCGCCAATAATTGACTTCGGCTTTGCTCGTATCAGCATGGCATCTGCAACCAACTCACTCGCAAACTCCGCATCCAGCCGAGCCTTAACCAACAACGCCATCTGCGCCTCGCTAATCTTGCCCCGGTTGCGCTCGATAAATTCGGATATGTGCGAATAGTCCTTAAAAGATATGTTCATACGGTTTCCTCCTAAAATTTCGGCCAAGGTAGCGACAACCGTAACTGTGTATAATGAAAGGGCTGGAATTTGATTATACCACCTGCTAGATGTTGTTGCATAGTAGGATAGTCGTATTTTGCTAAAAAATCGCGTATTATGATACAAGAGAGGGGATGGGGTATACACACAAGCGAAAATAGCGTATACTATTGATGGGAGAGTGATTGATATGAGCAAAGCAGATTTGGTTTTGGATGAGAATTTGACACAAGCGGAAATTGATGAACGCCACGAATGGGGGCGGAATTTTATTCGCACTTTAGATGAGGGATTAAAAATTGCAGCGGGTGAAATGCCGCGCTCTAAAAAGCCGTTTGCTGAATGGATTGATAATTGGATTTTGGTTGCGGATGAGATGAGGGCAGAGGGTGGCGGCGATGAAAAAGATTGATGTTTACGAAATTGATAGTCATGGGCAGATGGATAAAGATATGGATAGGCTCGTTCGTAAAAAGAGGTTTTTGAGCTTGCCTGCTCAAATTAAAGATTTGGCAGAATCGCTACAAAATGGCGATTTTCAGGGCGAATTTCTTGCACGCTATTATGAGCCAGTTGAATGCGAAGTGTACAAGCTGAGGCTGCCAAACCCTGATGCAAATGTGGGCAAAGTTGGCGGTTATCGGCTTATATATGTTGTTGCTACCGAAAATCGGATTGTTATTTTATTGACTATTTATTATAAAAAAGAACAGGAATCAATTTCTGATACATATATAAAAGGCTTGATTGCGGGCTATTTTTTGGATAGCGCACCTTATGACGAAGACGAAAGTGAGTGAACAGTATGGGCGCAGCGCGCAAAATCCAAATAGAGCCAAAGAAGCTAAACGCCGTAATTTATGCGCGTTATTCTTCCCATGGCCAGCAAGACCAGAGTATAGATGGTCAGTTGCGGGAGTGTAAAGCCTTTGAGAAGCGCGAGGGCTATGCTGTCGTCGGTGAATATATCGACCGGGCGCTGTCTGCAAAAACAGATGACCGTCCGGACTTTCAGCGCATGATTAAAGATTCTTCCAAGAAGCAGTTTAACGTCATTATCGTGTGGAAGTTAGACCGTTTTGCGAGAAATCGCTTTGACAGCGCGCATTACAAACACTTGCTCAAAAAGAACGGCGTGAGGGTAGTTTCGGCCACGGAGAAAATATCAGATGACCCCGAGGGGATTATCTTGGAGGGTGTTATTGAGAGCCTCGCGGAATATTACAGCGCAAACCTCTCGCAGAATGTCAAGCGCGGCCAGCGCGAGAGCATTTTGAAAGGTCAGCACGTTGGCGGCATACCGCCGTTTGGATTTAAGGTGGTAGATAAAAAGCTGGTTGCGGATGAAGACAAAGCCCCGATTATTCGGTATGTTTTTGAGGAATACGCAAAGGGCACTACAAAGAAGAAGATAATGGAGAACCTGACCGCCAAAGGCGTGTTAAATTATTACGGTAGGCCGTTGACGTATTCTTGTTTGCAAAACTCTTTGAGGAATGAGAAATATATCGGAAAGTATATGTATGGCGGCGAGGAGGTTCCCGGGGCTTGTGAAGCTCTTATTGACGAGGATACATTCCGCAAGGTGCAGGAGCTTCTCGATAAACGAAGCCACGGAAAAAGTGGCGAGAAATCGCGGCAAGATTACATTCTGCAAGGCAAAGCGTTTTGTGGGCTGTGCGGCACGAACATGGTCGGAGATGCGGGAACGAGCCGGCACGGAAATGTCTACTATTACTACGCTTGTGGTAAACGCAAGAAAAAGAAGGCTTGCAAAAAGCTGAATGAGAAAAAGGCGTTTCTTGAATGGTACGTTGTAGAGCAGACGGTTGAGTATGTTTTGCAGCCGGAACGAATACAATATATCGCCTCGCGGATTGTAGCGAAGTACGAGGATGAGTTTAACGACCGCCGCATTAAAGAGCATGAGCGGCAGATAGGCAAAATTGATGTTGAGGTACACAATCTTGTTTCAGCCGTGGCAACAAGCCCTCCGCAAGTCGTTTCCAAGCTCATTGAGCGGATAGATATACTGGAAACCCAAAAGGCAGATTTGCAGAGTGAACTTGTTACCCTGCGGATTGCCAACAACAACCGCTATACTGAGGAACAGATTATCGCATGGATTAAGGTTTTCACTCGCGGCGATTATATGGACAAGGAATTTCAAAAGCGGATTATAGATGTGTTCATAAACAGCGTTTACGTCTATGATGATAAAATGGTAATTTATTACAACGTAAAAGACAGCAAGCAAGTGTCGTACATTGAAATGCTGGATAGCACCGAAGAACCACCTTTCGGCGGCGACCCCGATTTATGCAATGGTATGGATTCCGAGGACGCGGGAGGGTTCGGATATCGAATAGACCACCCCGTACCAACGTCAATACACTTTTGCATATATGCCCTAGGAAGCACAGCAAAAGTGTACGACACAGATACGAACTTGTGTTAGTTCTGCAATAAACTACCGATAAATCGGTAGTTTATTGCAATTTCTTGGTTAGTCTTACCATCAACCTTGGTGCGTTCGCTCACAATGATTTTATCAACCAGCCCCATCACAGTTGGCCGGTCAAGCTCTGAGATATTCAAACAGTCTTGAATCATGTTCAGCCAATCATCAATATTGCCTTTGGTTTCGCGAGCATCATCATGTTCGCGTCGCAACTTTGGCAATTCTCTTTCGATGCTCACCTGCTCTTGCTCATACTCGCGCGAACGCCGATTATACTGCTCCTTCGTGATTTCGCCAGTAGCCTTGTTCTCATAAAGCGATTTAAGTGTTGAATCAATTATAGCCAACCGCTTTTCGAGCTTTTCAATTTGAGCCTGCATCACGCCAGCCTCCGCAGTCTGCACCTTCTTTAGTGAAGTCATGAGTTGTTTAGTAAGATGCTCCCGAGCCATCACGGATAAAACCGCATGTGCCCGCACATCATGCAACACCGCCGCGCTGACTATGGCTTCATCAATGTAATGCGATGTGCAGCTACTTTTACCTTTGTTGTTGTATGCGCTGCACCGATAAATACCCTTGTCGCCGCTTTTTAAGTGTTTAGTGCTGTAGGCCAGCGGGCTGCCGCAGTCTTGACAACGAAGAAGTCCAGAAAACAAACCCACCGCTTTCGTATGTTTGCACTCATACACTCTAGCCCGCGTTCGCAAACGCATTTGCACTCTATCCCATAGCTCGCGCGGGATAATAGGTTCGTGCATGTTCTCAACCCGCACCCAGTCCGCCGGGTCAATCCGGCGCACCTTTTTAGTCACAATCGAGGCAACCTCGCGCTTGCCGCTGACGATAGTGCCTATGTAGACCTCATTGCGCAAAATATTCAGCACAGAGCCGCTGTTCCACACATTTTTATGCGTTGCTTGCAAATTCTTCTTGCCCTGCCTTGCGTAGCAATAAAAGATGGGGTTGTCCACGCTGGCACGGGTTAAGCGGTCAGCAATCATTCGCGCGCTGTCGCCGCCGACATACTCATTGAAAATCTGCCGCACAAACTGCGCCGCAACATCATCAATAATCAGCTTGTGCTTGTTTTCCGGTGACTTCGCATAGCCAAATGGAGCTTGCGAGTTCATGAACATACCCGCAGCACCGTTCTCTCGCTTGGTAGCGCGCACTTTCTTGCTCACCATTTTGGGGTAAATGCCGCTCATGGCGTGATAGAAGTTGATTAACTCATCACAATTAAGGACAGTATCCACGTTTTCTCCCAAAGCAATAAAACGCTTTTGAGGTTCGATAAAGTGCTCCTCAATATAAACACCAGTTCTCGCACCCCGCCCGAAACGGTCAAGGTTTTTCACCATAACACAGTTGATGCGCCCGGATTTCAAATCGCGCAACATCTGTTGGAAATTTCTCCTGTTGAAATTAACGCCCGTGTACCCGTTGTCCATATAGGTATCGGTTAAAACCCACCCTCTTTCAGCCACGGCGTTGCCAAGTATGCGCTTTTGGTTCTCAATGCTCATGCTGGTGTCGCCCTTGCCGTTTTTGAAGTCTTCACGCGATAAACGACAATAAATTCCAACATTGTAATTATTTAGCAACTTCATTATTCTGCACCTCCCGCTTCCGCGGAGATGTCGTGCAAGCCGATTGCTTCTCCATTATAACACGCCGCACCGTAGTTTGAAAACTTATTTTGGAGAATCTCATAAAATAAATTCTCAAGTTTTTCAGTACCGCTGAAGATGCTTTTTACCGTGATAGTGCCATAACCCGCTTTATAGACGGTCTGGCGAGTGCCAGCATCAATTTGGGTGCTGGTTAAAACCGTTGGCGCAATTCGTTGCAACATGTATTACCAACCTTTCCAAAGTACAACCCCATATAAAACCAATAACGAGGGTTAACCTACACTAAAAACCGCCGTTTCCTAGAACCACAGGAGCGGCGTTTTTGCGTTAGTAGCTCCGCACTTCGGGACAACATGGCCCGAAGTGGAAAGGAGGCGATACCAACCCCGCCGGGCTTGATTGAAAAATCAAGCTCTTTTTTATGCCATTAAAAGAAAAGGAGGCACAGCACATGGCAGATGTTAAAAAGCCGGATGATGATAAAACCATAACAGAAAACACACACCCGGCAGATGAAACAAAAGCAACCGAAGAAAACACGCAGGCCAATGAGCAGTTAGCCATTGACAGCGACACCCCGCCCCCGGACAAAAACGCCGAGGAAGCGGCGGCATTGGCCCAAGCGGAAAAACCGCCCAATGACGATAAAATTGTCACTTACGATTTTACCGCAAAAAGTCAAACGGCGCAAAGTGCGGAGCAAGCGGCACAAACCCAAAAGCCGCCGGAGGCCAATCCCCCAGAAGAAAAACCCCGGCGCGGCAGACCGCCCAAACCCGAACAGGGTGAAAAACCCACTCCCAAGCCACAGGGCGACAAAACGGGAAAAGACCCCAAGCCAAAAGCCGAAAAGCCGCCGAAAGGAAAACAGGCGGCAGGGGCGAGGGGGGATAAATCCAAGCAATCGCCCGGCAAAGCGCAAACCCCGCAGGAAAGAACAGAAGCCCTTGCAAAAGCGGCAATCGAAAAATTTGAAGCACCGCCCCCGCCGCCCGAACCCAAAGAAGCCCCGCGCACAGGGGAACAGGAAACGATTGTATATATCAATCTTTCCGAGCTTCACCCATTCAAAGACCACCCATTCCAAGTCAAACAAGATGCGGAAATGTTGGCAATGGTGGAAAGCGTCAAGGACAAGGGCGTAACCCAACCCGCAATAGTACGCCCCCGCGAGGATGGCGGCTATGAATTAGTATCGGGCCACCGCCGCCACATGGCGAGTGAATTATCCAATTATACCAATATGCCCTGTATCGTTCGTAACCTAACAGACGAACAGGCCATTACACAAATGGTAGAGGATAACACCAACCAACGCGAAAACATCTTGCCAAGCGAACGCGGCGCGGCCTTAAAAATGCAGTTGGAGGCAATCAAGCGGCAGGGAGCGCGTGAAAGTAAGGGTAACGGCGAAAAAGGCCAACGCTCCAACGAAGTTGTTGCAGACCGAAACAAAATGACGGTGAAGCAAGTACAACGGTATATCAAGCTCACGGAGCTTGTACCCGACTTGCAAAAAATGGTGGACGATAAAAAAATAGCGTTCACCCCCGCCGTTGAACTGGCACACATCAAACCCAAAAACCAAAATTATATTGCCGTTGCCATAGAGGGCAACCAATCCGCGCCGTCATTATCACAGGCCCAACGCTTGCGGGAGCTTGACCAAAAAAATGTACTCAACCCCGATATGATAGATGGCATTATGTTGGAAGAAAAAAAGGAGGTAGACAAAGTGATACTATCAAGCAAGGAACTTTCTCAATACTTCGGGAGCGAAAAAACACCCCGCGAAATGAAAAACGCTATTATCAAGCTGCTTGACGATAACAAGGCGAAAAACCCGCCCGAACTTGGCAAAGACAAGCAAGCCAAGCCGCCAGAACGCTAAACCGTTCTCCAATAACAAACCTTTCCTACATTATATAATGTAACTTCGGGCCAACTTGCCCCGAAGTGGAAAGGGAATAAAGAATACGCAGGGCCGGAGCTTTTACAGTCCGGCCTTTTTTCATGCCAAAAAATAAGGAGGCCACCCCATGAGCAACCATAAGCGCGGAAGCGGCACACGCATATATAACAAGTTTGAGCATTGGGACGTTGAGGATTGCGCCTGTGTTCATTGTGTGAACTACGCCGGAAAAGGAAAACCCTGCCCCCTCGACAAATGCTGTATAGAGGATATAAGGCAAGAGGCTATAAGGTGCGAAGCCGATGCAAGTCAAGCGCAAGCAATAATCTTTTGACTTTGCTTTTGAACTTGGTTCTAAAGATTTATATTCCCCGTCGCCGCGTTATTTGTAGCGCAGACGTAAAAATCAGTCAAGGGCGCAACGCGCCGCCGCTTGCGGCGGTTTACCCTTTACTGGTTTTTGCGGCTGTGCTTTTATGCGGTGTGCGGCGGGGATATATATTCTTTTGAGCCGCTCCGCCCCATGAATGGGGCGGCGGGGGTGGGGTTGAGCTTTTCACTCTTTTAGCCGTAATAACAAACCCATTAGACCCCTTAGAAAATCTTAGCTTGAAAATGGCATTTATGACATTTTCGGGCTTAGATTTATTTGGGGTATCATGGGTTTTTATGTAGGCGGGGCTACGCCCAAAAAATCTTTTGACTTTAACGAAACTAAAACCAAACTGGAGGACTGCCTATGATTGAGGCGTATATCACAAACTTAGGCAAATACAATGAGGGGCATTTGCGGGGTGAATACTTAAAATTCCCCGCCACAACAGAAGAAGTACAGACTTTGCTATCCCGCATAGGCATTGATGGCGTTATGTATGAGGAATATTTTATAACCGATTACAAACACAACCTACAGCTTGCGGTGAACGGTAGTAAATCGGGCATTCCATCATCGATACTCGCTATAGCCAATAAACCCACGATTATCACGACAAAACTGCCGCTTGATGCGCTTCGCGAGAATCTGGCTACTATCGACTGCAAGACAAAAACTATAGACCCATCAGAGAGGATATTTAGTAGGATTACTGAAATGTGCGCATTTTATGAGGTTAAGAGGGCGAGCTGGCGAATCTTTAAGGGTGCGCAAAACGGGGATGCGTTGTTGCCTGAGTTGAGCTTGACTGCAAAGCCATAATCATAGTGGAAAGGGAGGATATCGCAAAAGTCACCTACAACAACCGCCCGCCATCATTCCAATCGCCATATAGCTTGCCGTCTTTGGTGTTTTGCAAAAACTTCTCCAGCCTGCGTTTGTAGGTTTCATCGCCTTGGGGATAGCCTTGTATGTTGTCAATTCGCACTCGGATATATAAGGGCGGCAGTTGCAGGAAGTTTTCATATATGGCAGGGTCTGATTTTATGGCATCTAGCACATCTTGGCGAATGGCAAAGCTGCCCTCTGTCATATCAGGCAACGCTCTCTCGCTCTGCGGATGCATCAACCCAAGCCCAATCAACCGCCTTGCCCGCTCTTTGTTTAATTCAGTCCAATTGCCGGATTTACGCCTTGGCGATATGCGCTGATACATCACATCTCCCACGCGCTTTTTTGTTGAATCTATCCAGCCAAAACAAATGGACTCTTCGACTACTGCTAGGTATGACAATTTATCAGGGTCTTTCGATAGCACAGGCACCCATGCGAAAGAAGATTTTCCGTGGTTTTCTTCAAGCCATTGGCGAAGCTCTTGTCTTGTTTTTATTGGCAGGATATTTGTTAGCTCCATGAATAATTCTCCCTTGCTCCCTGCGTCTTTGTTTGCTTGTTATGCAAAATTATATTTTGCCTATATTTGCGCCCTTTGCAGGAAATCCTAATTCAAAACGAAAGGGGTGTATTTGCAACATGAATCTTGAAAATAAACGATACTTGATTACAGGCGCATCATCAGGGCTGGGGTTGGCACTTGTTAGGCGGCTTTTGCGCGTAAAAAATACGCAAATCGTTGGCGTGGCGCGAAATATCAAGCCCTATGGCAGGATGCATATTCTCTCCCTAGACATAGCTAACTCCGAAAATATCGAGTTTATGCTAGATGAAGCCGCGCGGCTTATGGGCAGCATTGATTGCATAATCGCTTGCGCGGGCTTTGGCTATTACGAGCAATTCAGCGGGCGGGATTATGGGCATATTGAGAGAATTTTTCAAACAAATGTCCTCGCGCCCCTTTATACCCTGCAACGCTTTTTGGATAAAACAAACGGCAAAATAGCTTTTGTCGCCATTTCGTCCATGCTCGGAAAGTTTGGCTTGCCCGGCATGGCGTTGTATTCTGCCACCAAATACGCCCTTGATGGTTTTCATGATAGCTATCGCTATGAAAAGCCAAAGCGACTGCATTACATGACTGTGTACCCGATAGGCTTGAACACTCACTTCTGGGAGCGAATTGGCAGGAATATTCCTTTACCAAGACCATTGCAAAATGCGGATGATGCCGCTCTGGAGATTTTGAAAGGGTTGCAAAACAATCAGCAGCAGGTTTACACATCGCCAGCGTCAAAGGCGGCTTTGCATATCAATAGGATTATTCCTGTGTTTGTGCCGCTTTACCAGCTCATTAGCAAGGTGAGGTTTGATAGATGGCTGAAAAATCATTGATTTTAACATCGGAATTATTCCGCATAAATGATTATAGCAAAAAATGGCGAAAAAGTAAATACGGAAAATTCCTTTTATGAATGTGCTAAAATAGTATTGTGGATAACTGGAATTAAATAGAAATGTAGCCCAGCCCTTTGGCGCAATGCGCGCCTTGGGGCTTTTTTGTGTGAAATTTCTATTTGATATAATTTATAGAAATCTTTGAGGAGGGATGCCTATTGATTGAAAGTCGGGCAAAAAATATGCCTAACCCAAGGGCTTGTTGAGAAATTGAGAAACAACAAACCCTTGGGCGAAAAGCTATACTGGGTCGTCTATGCCACATATATGACTGATAAACAACCCAGACAAACATCACGAGCCAAATTTCGCCACAACATGCACGCCAACTTTGCCAACTCCATCCGCAAACCAATAACAGCCGATTTATCTCGTCGCTGCTGTATAACTTTATCGAGGTTTTTGCTTTGGCGGCCTTTGTGCTTGCAACATATTTGATTCGCTACATCATAATATGGGTGCTGATGCTTTTCATGGATAATGTTCACTTCGCACTCGATTTTGA
>Ga0209755_10005666_pt1 | contig 14117 bp, 7 predicted proteins | sample TergutCo191P1_FD_187301 | JGI IMG/M metagenome (GOLD analysis project Ga0209755, IMG submission 187301) | Cornitermes sp. P1 segment gut microbial communities from Petit-Saut dam, French Guiana - Co191P1 (SPAdes) (version 2) | ecosystem: Host-associated > Arthropoda: Insects > Digestive system >... | reverse complement strand
TTTTCGCCGATGCAGTAGATCGTCGTTTTTCCACGTATATAAATTCGGTTGTTCAACATTGCCGGACTGGTTACGACCGGTTCCGGCATCGGATTTTCCGCAATCATCATTGCAGCGGCGGATTCGTCTGTTAATATTCCGTCATCGTCGATGGCAACTTTGGACAAATCCACTACAAATGCTTTCGGCTGTCTGCCGCGTTCTTCGTTGACTACTGTTTTGTCAAATATGTAAACGTATGTGCCAACCCGGAGCGGTGATGAATAAAACCCCGCCATATCGCCGATTTCCAATTCCCAAAATCTTGCCCGCCGTCTGTTCGGATCAATAACCGTTGGATCATACCCCGTAAACCAGCCGCCGGAACAGAGTGTTAAAACGTAATCTTCGGTAATCAGTGGACTCGCGGTGTCCGGCGTTGAATTTGCCCCTGTCCAGAGAACATGCGTTGCCGTTATATTTCCTGTTCCGGTGGCATCAATGGCTGTCGTTCGGGGCATATCATTCGTAATCAAGACGACATTTCCGAGAGAAACCGCCGAGGGTCCCACGTCGCCTGCCAAACACCGAACCCGCCAGATTTCTTCGCCGTTTTCAGGATTGTAAGCAATGGCGTAGGGATTCGCGCAAGTAATAATTTGGTACGCATCACTGATTTTCTTGATCGTCGGTGAAGCCCACGTATTCGGCAAATCGCGGGAAGTTTCCCAAATCACATCGCCGGTATTGAGATCAAGTGCAACCAGTTTGGAAATTTCTTCGGTCGTACCATCGCCATGCCGTACAGTTCCTTCGCCGTCATCGAACTGCACGATCAACCGGTCGAAATAGAGGGCGGGAGAACTTGAAAAACCGTAGGAGTTGTCAGGAATGCCGAAACTTTTTCGCCAGACAAGATTCCCGGCAAAATCAACGGCAACCAGTTCACCATTTGCAAACATGGCATAGACATGCTTCCCGTCAACAACCGCCGTTGGAGCGGCATAACCGGTGTCTGGATAGACTTCTGGCATAGGTGCTTCTGGTCGGGTTACGTCCGCCGTCCAAAAGAGTTCTCCATTCTCGATGTTGTAGCAGAAGATTTTTTGCGAATTTTCATCGGCTCCCGTCAGGAACAATTTGCCACCCCCAATGTCATCTGTCCAAATGACGGGGGATGAATTACCGGGGAGCGGGACTTCGGATTGCCAAATGATGTTTTTTCCCGTCGTGCCGTCCCAGCGAATCGGCGGATTATCGGAGAAACCGATCCCATTGCCATCAAAATTGCGAAACGAAACCCAATGTTGAACAAGGATTTCTTCAGTTAGTTTAATACGCTCGGATGGCGATACAACTGGTGTTTCTGTTTCTATACCGGGATGTTGAGCAATAGCCGGAGCCGGAATACCGGCGAAATCTGCTGCCGTCTGCCGTCTGCTGTCTGCCGTCCTGTCAGTAGCAAGCGGGACGCTGGCATCAGCAACCAGTTTGTTGAGGAATATCTGCTCCATCTGGGGAGGCGGTGCAAGCAACAGTCCCACGTAAAGTCCCCCAAAGAGCATCAGCCAAGAAAGAGCAATGGTAAACTGCCAGGAACTTTTTGGCTCGCTTTGCTTGTTTTTTTGAGTTTTGAAGTTGCCCGGATCGGGAAGCCGCCGCTTCAAGACGCTGATTGTCCGCATCGCAACGAAAAAGAGGATAGACGAAACAACCAACAGAAGTGCCGTCCGGCGAACGGTTGCCCGGCGTTGAAAATAGTCGATCCGCAATTCGTGGTCAAGTTGCCGGATTCTCGCTCGGATTTCATCATTCTGCCGGTCTTGGGCAAGTGCATAGCGGAGTTCAAGAAAGGAATGATAATCGGTTGGTAATCTATTAAATGAATCAGTAGCGGGCAACCGATAGGAAGGATCGCTCGAAGGGGACGCTTCCATTCCGGGAGCAGTTGTATCGCCGGGGGGCAAAAACCCGTGATAGTTGATCGCAAGGATAACGCAAAAAAGGATGCAAAACGCTCCGCTAACAGAAGCAAGGATAACGGCAATACGGTACAATGCCCGCACACCGGGAACAGTGGTTGCGTCTAAAACAGTCGTCATCCCCTCATTTTAATCGGTTTTAGAAATATTTGCAATTGGTCAGCGTTAAAAAACATACGGATTGCCACACAACCAATTCTCGCCTCTTGTAAAATTCCGATTTTGGTGTAGGATAGGGAAAGTTTTCCTGTAATGAACGGATTCAGCAATATGTGCACCTGATCTTTATGGTAACACGCCATACATCCGTGGGACATTATTCGTCCCAAGGGCATCATTCTGGAATCATGACCCGAAGCGAACGTGTTGCCCAGCGATCCGCTGGACAAAATATTTTCGCTCATACAACCGCATATCTCAAGCATGATCACCGGGCTAAGTTCTTTGTGCTGATGTTCCTTACGTCGATTGCCCTCAGTTGCGTGATTGGTGCATGGGATGCCCCCTTTCGCTACCGGGTCAATAGTATTACCGACCGCGCCATCATTTGTAACACCCCATTTTCCGTCTATAGTCCTGAGCAAACACGTTTGGAAATTGACCGCGCCCGGTCGGCGGTTCCACGTGTGTTCGTCAACGATCCTCAACTGCTCGTGCAATTCCGGGAAGCCTTCGTCTGGAATACGATCACGGGACTCGTGAGGGTACATTCATACGACGAACTGGATGAACAGGAGAAAAAAGCGTGGTTGGAATTTTTCTCCGGCGGACGAGACGATGCATCCGATGATTCGGAGATTCAGTCGGTTTTCGCCGATTTCGTCGCCTATTTTAATAACGAGACCAATTTCAGCAATTTTCAGACGAGGCTAAACAATGTCTTCGTTCCCTTTGAACAACATGGAATTTTGAAACACTTCGGACCGGAACGCGGAAGTCAAGATAGAATTTTGATCTATCAGCAGCATACAGAGGCATCCGATCAAGCCGCCGAATATCGAGTGAGCGATGTGCTCATCAGGGAGCCGACGTTAAGAGATGCTTTACGGCGGGAAATGGGAAGCCAGCGATTTGGAAATTACCCGCTGTTTGATCTGCTTTTTAATTGGATTTATCCCAAAATTCCTGAAACGCTTACCGAGGACCACTCGGCGACTGCCAGAATCGAAGAGGAAGCCGCCGAAAAAGTGGAGGACGTGATGATTGAATACGCACAGGGACAACTTCTTGTCAGCGCGGGGGCTGTCCTTCAGACAAGCGATGTCAATTTGCTCCTTGCCGAGTACGAAGCGTCGCTCCATTATCGAATGCCAATGGTACAGTTTAAACGGTTCGTTGCGGTTACCAGCGTTTTTTTTGTGATCTTTGTGGTAATGATTTCTCTTGTTCTCCGGCTGGAACGCCGCCGTCCGCGGACTCCTCAGGCATTTTTTTACCTGATGCTGGGCACAATTGCCACTGTTGTTGCTGCTCAATACATTCAACCTTCCGTCGCCACTTATGCCGAATGGGAAATTCTGCCGCTATTACTGTTTGTGATGCTCATTTCCATTGTCTATTCTTGGGAACTTGCGGCAGTCCTTGCGATGTTCCTGACAATTGTCATTATCAGCGGAAACGGCGGAGACGTTGAACTGTTCGTCATTCTGCTCGGTACATCCGTTGCAACGGCGGTACAACTCGGCAGATTACGGTCTCGGGAAAAACTGGTCATCGTTGGCATCGTTACGGGACTGATAGCGTTTTTTCTGACGGTAACACTCGGAATTCAGGCAAATCGTTTTCTTGATGGGCAACTCTACACAGATGCCGCCGTCAATTTTGCTTGGGCGTTGCTGGCGGGGCTATTGATGACGGGGATTTTGCCTTTTGTCGAAAAACAATTCGGCATTCTAACGGATATGAGTCTTCGGGAACTCGGCGACGCATCCCATCCGTTAATACAGAAATTAATGAAAGCAGCCCCGGCAACGTATGAACATTGCGCGCAGGTAGGGTCCGTTGCTGAAGCCGCCGCTGATGCCATTAATGCACGAGGATTGCTTACTCGTGTTGGTGCTCATTTTCACGACATCGGCAAAATTATGAAGCCGGAGTATTTCAGTGAAAATCAAGGAGGAATCAACAATGTTCACGACATACTCGAACCGCAAATCAGCACCATCGTATTGATTGCTCATATCAAAGACGGCGTGGATATGGCACAGCACTATCATCTTCCGCAGCCGCTGATCGACTTGATCGAACAACATCATGGCACATCGTTGATTTCATTTTTTTATAACCGGGCAACGAAGGGGGGAACAGAAGGGGTCGAGGAAAATACATTTCGGTATCCCGGTCCGAAACCGCAAACAAAAGAGGCGGCAATTTTAATGATCGCGGACACGTGCGAAAGTGCCTGCCGAAGCATGGGGGCAGGTGCACCACCGAACAAGATTGAGGCAAAAATTCGGGCACTCGTCAAACAAAAGTTGGACGACGGACAGTTTGACGAGTCCGGCTTGACGTTGGGGGAGTTGAAAATCATCGAAAAGAGCGTTACGAATTCCATCGTCGCGGCAATGCATGGACGCATTCAGTATCCTGAAGCTTCGGCAGAAAGGCGGGACCACTCACATTCGGATACACACCGCACGGACGGCATGAATGTGCGCTGAGTATCTGTTCCGTTGGGAAATCGTGAGACGCAAACGTGACGCAAGTTATGGGAACTGACAGAAAATGTCCACCATGACCCAAAAACTTCTCCATCTTCTCGGATTTAACAAGGTGTGAAACTTGCAATCCACATGCCCGCCATCCGCCCTAGAATTTTTCCCCGTTTTTTGGTAAAATAATGTCAGTTTCGGCAAAGGTAACGTTAGAGTAATACCTGTTCGCATCGGAAACGTTGTTGCGTCTATGATGAAAAACGCATTTTTTAGTCGGTACGGATTTCATATTCTCGTAGTTGTGTTTTTTTTGTTGCCCTTTATCGGGCAAGGAACAAACTGGACGATCAAGAGCAATTCCAATAATGTTGCCGACTGGCTCCCCGACTCCTTTGAAGAAACCCATCAATATCAGTGGTTCCTTCAACATTTTCCCTTTGAACGTTTCGTCGTTGTCAGTTGGCAGGGCTGCACAATGGATGACTCCCGGCTCGAAATGTTTGCCCAAAAACTGGTGCCGGGGCAGACCATCGACAACATCGGACGCTGGGCAGAGGAACACTTCCGTGCGGAACTTGTTCTCGAAGAGGAAACTTCTGCGGTAGAAATATTGGCTATTGAAACACCGCCTGCACAACGAAACGTAAATGAACCCGTTGAAGAACCGTTTCCGAATATAACCGGTACCACTCCGGCACTTCCAGCCCCGAAAAATGTTAAGGCGAGTAGCATAGGAGGACGCGGCGATTTGACAGTCCAGTGGGCACATGTCGAGAATGCTGCTGGTTACAAGATCGAATATATCAAAAGTGCGACCCCGCCCGTTAGTTGGGATGGTGCGACAGAGTGCATGGCAACGGCTGAACAATTTACCAAATGTGCCGTGGAATTCAACAATTTGGACTCTGGCAATTATTTTGTCCGTGTTTTGGCAGTGGGCGATGCCATCAACCTGTCCAACTCGGCGTGGTCAACTCCGGTGGGAGTACGCGTGTTACACTACTTCAAAACCGTTCTGACGGGTCCGCGTCTGTTTCGCATCCTTCGAGACCTGTACGATGGCGAAGGTATCGGCAGTATCCGGCTTTCCGATGAAGCCATCCACCGGAAATTACAAGGTATCCTCATCGGTCCCGATGGAGAAAGCACCGCCTTGATTGTTACGCTGACCACGGAGGCTCCCCAGGGAAAAGACCTCGCGCTGGTTCTTGAAGCGATCAGAGAAATCGGTCGGGAATGCGGCGTACATCCGCAAATTCAAGCCGATGATCGGTTCGTTCTCGCAAAAATCTCCGATGCGGTCATTACAACAATCGGCGAAATGATTTACGGACGCAGTCCGAGTCTGGACGGTGTTATTCTTGGAGGACCGCCGGTTGATAATGTTGCCATTACTCAAGAAGGGGAGCAAACGCTCCAACGGCTCATCGGTCTTTGCGGAATCATTGGACTGACTCTCGCATGGCTCTGTTTTCGGGACTTCCGATTGACACTCTTCGTTTTTTGGGTAGCGATTATTAGTGCCGGGGTTGCCCTTGCCAGCGTTTCGTTCACCGGCAGCACCTGCGATGCCATTTTGTTGAGTATGCCAGCTTTGGTGTACGTGCTGGCAATGTCCGGGGCGATTCATATGATCAATTACTATCATGATGCCGTCCGTGAACATGGACTCGATATGGCACCGGAACGCGCTGTCCGTTATGCATGGTATCCCTGCTTTTGTGCCAATCTGACCACCGCCTTCGGATTGATCTCGCTTTGTATGAGCGGGCTGATTCCTATTTCCAAGTTCGGTTTCTACTCCGCACTCGGCATCATGCTGCAACTCGTTTTGTTGTTCCTCTATTTGCCGACACTGCTCCATTTTTATCCGTCGCATAAAGTCGCTGCCCAAGAAACGTTAAACATCAAAGAGAATTCGCCGATGCAAAGAATGTGGCGGGTTTGGGGCAACTTTATCGTTCGGCATGCCGCTGCTGTATCCATTGTCTGCCTCGTGGTAATGATCTTTTTCGGACTCGGACTGTTTCAAGTCAAAACATCGGTCAAAATGATGCGGTTCTTTTCCAGCGATTCCGAAATCATTCACCACTATACTTGGCTTGAAGAACATCTCGGTCCGCTTGTACCGATGGAGGTCGTCATCAGATTTGACAACGAAGCGTTAATGTCCGAGAATGATCGAAGCAAAATGCGCACCTTAGATCGCTTGCGGTTGATCGAAAGCGTATGCAACGCCTTGCGGTCGGAACTCGATGAAAATATCGGCGGCGTAATGTCTGCGGAAACATTTATGCCCCCCACTCCGCCCCCCGGCAGAGGAACAAATGCCATCGTAAGAGAACGGATATTTAATGCTTTTCTCGACCAAGCACGGAGCGAACTGCGGGACTATGTTACCATTGAGGGGAATCTTTCGTTCCGTCCCGGAAGTGAACGGAGAAACAATCTTGCACTCATCGGCATTTCGGCGGAAGAGGCAGATCGGCTAATCAGTGCCGGTGTTGATGACGCGAGAAAACTGCTCAATACCCCTGCTGATGCGGAACTGGTCGGCATTTCCTACGAAGAACTGAAAGAGTTGCGGGACAAGGCAAAACAATGGGAAAGAAATTACGGAATTGATCTTTGGCGAGTCAGCCTTCGGGTTTGGTCGTTGAAAAAAGATATTGATTACGCCCACTTTATTCAAGATGTGAAAAATGTTGTTGATCCGATTATTGCCGAAGCGAATGAAGGACTCGTTCTGGAAAGTCCAGGCATTCAAGCCATCTATACGGGAATGGTGCCGGTGGTCTATAAAACGCAGCATGAACTCTATTGGGGACTCGTGTATAGTTTTATTCTGTCATTTTTCATGATCGGAATTGCAATGAGCGTTGTTTTGAGAAGTGCGCTTAAGGGGTTCTTGGTGATGATTCCGAATCTATTTCCGGTTTTTGTCGTGTTCGGTTTCATGGGACAGTTCGGAATCTTGGTGGACATCGGCACGATGATGACAGCAAGTGTTGCATTGGGAATCGCCACCGATGACACGATCCATTTTTTGACGTGGTTTCGGCAGGGAATTGATCATGGAATGAACCGCGCGGATGCTACCCGGTATGCCTATTCACGAAGTGCAACGGCGATTGTCCAAACAACGTTGATCGCTGGTTTCGGTTTGGCGGCATTTGCATTGAGCACCTTTACACCGACACAGATGTTTGGTGTCATGATGTTAGCGATATTGATGATGGCAACTTTTGGCAACCTGGTTTTCCTTGCTGCCATGCTCAACACGCCGATAGGCTGGTTCTTTGAAAAGAAGAAGAGTAAAGAATAAAGTTCAACGAGCGGGTGGAGTGTTAATCCGCCGCTCCCGGCAGTTCCGCCTTGCCGGGTGTTAATCGTCGATTTTTTTACATGAACACAAAGGAAGTTAAGACTTGCGTCTTACTTACTTACTTGCTTGCTTTAAGACGCGGGGCTTAATTTGTCAAGAGGAAGATTGTATACCGTCCCTCATCCTCATTTGGTCGTTTCTTATTCGTTCGGTCATCGTCGTCCCCTCTCCCTCTGGGAGAGGGTTAGGGTGAGGGCTTTTGCCTTCAAACAGTCCACAGCAATTCAGGATACGCTCTAGAAAAGGTCTTTCGGATTGATAATCACACCGTTTCCCGGTCGGGCAAGCCGAACGAAGAGCATCTTATCCTTTTCTTTCAACGTGCGAACACTACCATCGACAAACGCCGCAACTACTACGCCGGGATGTCCCAACGAAGGACGTGCTGTTCTGTCGCACCAACAATTTCAGGACACGATCTAAAAACTTGCTCTTAAAAAAACCGCTAGGTTGACTTTCTCACCATCCAATCACCGAGCGAGGGGAGCAGTTGCGACAGGGCAAACAGAATCCGTGCTTTGCCCGGTAGGACAAGTTCCGGTTTGCGTTTCTCGCAGTATGTTAAAATTTTTTGGGCAAGGTAGTTTGGATCAATCCGTTTGACTTTCACTCCTGCACCGGGTTTTCGTGCTGATTCGGGAATGTTTTCGAGACCTTCCAGCGGATAGAGACGTTCATTGTCCCGGCGGATCGGACCTGGGCAGACGAGTAAGACATGTAACCCTTCGGGACCAAGTTCCAGCCGGAGTTGCTGTGAGTAAGCGGCAACTGCAAATTTGGAGACGGGATATGCCCCGACATACTTCACGGCACTTTTGGCGGCAAGTGAACCGATGTTCACGATGTGTCCCTTGCGTTCCAACAGCATCGGAGCGGCAGCGCGGGTGCATCGGATCGTTCCCAATACATTGAGATCAAAAAGTGCCTGAAATTGTTCCGGCGTGGTGTTCAAGACCGTTCCCCGCATGGTGCGTCCGGCATTGTTGACTAAAACGTCCAGCCCGGAAAAATGGTTTTTGACCGTCTCGAAAATACGGTCAACGTCTTCTTGCCGGGTGATGTCGGCGTGGATCGGCAGGGTATTGCCGCCGATTTCTGCGGCGGCTTTTTCAACGTCCGGTTTTTCCAGAGCGACGAGGGCAAGGCTTGCCCCTGCCCGGTGGAAGGTTTCGGCAATAATTCGCCCCAACCCGCTCGAACCGCCGGTAACTAACACGACCTTGTTTTGCCAATAGGATTGTGCCACGGTGTAATTTGTATGAGCCTAACTTCCACCAAAACCTACCATTCACTACCGCTCCAACCTGTTACGACCACACTGTACTTCGGCATGAAAAATGACACCACAATGCTCGCAAACGCAAGGATAAACACAATGACGTTCACTGTAACCCAAATACGGTATGTTGCCCAAACCGCCTCGTAATTTTCCCGGAAGTTATAACTGAATGTTGGTTCTTCAAGCGTTTGGAAGTAAAAATGCAACTCCATCGGCATCATCCGGTCAATATATTCGTCCCTCATCCAAAGGATGGTGCGTTCTTCCATTGGAATCGGTGTAGAATCCTGATGCAGTGATCTTTGAAAAGAACTGTAAGAAAATTGCGTCCGCTTAAACAGAGCGTGCAGGGGGTCTGGCGTCCACAGATACAGATAAATCGCAAGAAGACAAGCAGGAAACAGCAGGACAGTTCCGAGAATGAAAAATGTCCGGCTCAACATGTTCGTATCGTCCGATCTGAGCCATACACGCAACGCAAGGGCAATCGCCGATACCGAAAGCCCGCTTCCGAGTCCGAGGCATACGATGAACACAATATCGCCCAATGGAAAGCGGTCATGAAACCACCAAAGGGGCAATGATAGGAACACACCCACAATCCCGGCGACAAACATTACGAGAGCCGCTCCGTAGGGAGAGTTATTTTTTTTGCCCGGCGATACCGGCTTCTCCGGTACTACCGGCAGTGCCTTCACTTGCAACATCGAAGGAACGAGCAGATTCTCTCCGCAACCGCACACAACCGTTTGCCCCGCCTGACCCGGTTCAATTTCGACGGACTGTCCACACTTACAAGGCAGCAGATGTTTCATAACACCGGGATTTTACAAGAAACAGCACAAAAATGAAAGAGGGGCATCGTTGCCAGTAGGAGGATTGCAACGTCCCCTCTTCCTCTGGAAGAGGGGAAACGTTGTCGTTGTTCACAAAAATTGGACAACAAAAAAAGCGACCAGTTTATGACGTGCTACGGTAGAGAATCGCTTTTTCACGCCCAACTACCACGAAACCCTGGCACTCGCACCAAATATGTCTTGATGGCTATGTTTGTAGTCGTTTCCTTTGTTCTGTTGCGAGTGGACATACTCGAATGTCCAGCGGAGATTCGGTGTCCAGTACCAGTTCACGCCGAAGCCTAAATCATGTTGCCGACCGCCGCCTGTATCACGCCAATCGTCGAGATCAAGATAACTGTACTGCGTGAAGATTTGCCATGCACCGAGTCCTTTAACCAGATTCCATTCGCCATGTTTGTACGGCTGGAATGGACGGTTGACAGTCGTCGGAGCCCCAAACGTCGCGTTTGCCTTGCTGTAAGCCCGATGTTCGCCCGTCAAGAAGTAGCCAAGTTCCACCGACGTTCCGGTTGCCATTTTGGTAGGAGCTGCCCCCATTCCATATCGGGCTAAGTAGGTTTCCGACAGTACTGCGAACGCCCCGCGTTGATAGAGTAATTCCAATCCGGCACGGTGATTGTGGTTGCTCTCAATGCGTCCTGTTGTCAATGACGATGCAAGCCAATTTTTTCCGCCAACCTGTGCAGAAAGCGCAGCCGGACTGGCAGAGACGTATGTATAATGTCCACCGACGTGCAGGAAGTTTCTGCCGTCACGCCCGTAGTAGGGAAGCATTGTTAATCGAGTGTTGAACACTGGTCCTTGATCGTCATAATCCAAAAAACGTATCTCGTGAGTAGCATCTCCTTGGAAAACCCCGTAGAACAATCTGATTCGGTCATTAGCGAACAGGTTGGTCGAGCCAATTCCGAAGCGGCGAGACATTCTGAACGTGGGATTGGGTGCCAGAGTGTCGGTTGACGTGGTATTGGACGAACCGCTTAAGAACGAGATGCCGTCTTCAACGAGAAAATGTCCCACCCGAACATAACCGAAGCCGGGAACATTTTTCGCTCCGATCCAAGCATCGACAAGGTTCACGTGTCCATTATTTGCAAGCGCAATTTCGGCTTTGTAATCGAAGGCATCGTAACCGGTGCCGATGACTCCTAACCGGAGTTCCCGAAGACCGGCTTTATTCTTGTAGTCCGATGTCGCCCCATCTGGTTGGTCGATGGAATAGTGGTTGAAGAGTAAGCGACCGGTTACTCTCGGCGCTGACCATGATTTGCTCGGATCCGGTTTGGCGGTATCTTTTTGGAGTTGTTGGATGACACTGTTCATGCGTTCCAATTCGGCATAGAGGTATGGGTCAACACCGCTGTTGCCGCTGCCGTTACCGCCGTTTGCCGGTTCTTGCTGAAACATCGGGGCTGCCGGACGGATCACGGTAACAACAGGAACCTCCGGCACAGGCGGCGGCTCAACGCGATAGAATGATTGCTCAATCACTTGATTGGGAGAGGTCGTCACCGGCAACGGCACCGGAATGTGCTGAACAGACGTGGCTGTTTGGAGTCGTTTCGGAGTCAGACCGTGGGCACTGTCCGGCGAAACGACATTTTGATCCGGCAGATCAAAGACGGGGACTTGCAGGAAGTCGGTATCGTAGCCATAAATGAGACTACTTCCGAGCAGTAGGGTGGCAAAGCCGAGACATACTTGTTTCATGAGTTTTCTCCTTGCGATGAAATAGACGTTTGTCAATGAAAGGGACTACGGAAAAACCCATTTTTCCGTAAAAGATGTATCGAACGGTATAAATGCAAAAATCTGTACAATCAGACCAGACTAACGTACTTATAGAAATACAAGCTGACAAAACCGACAAAACGGGAATAATCCGTTTTGCGAGACCATTTTTCCTGTTTTGTCTATTTTGCCAAAAGAAAATCGGCACGTCTTGTAAATTTCCTCTTCATGTGCGATCATGAAGAGTTCATGGAAATTGCTTTTGCATTATCACTTGGCATTGCGAGTCTCGTATTGGGGATGGCGTTTTCCGGTACGGAGACGGCTTTCTACCGTGTGTCGAAGTTGCGTCTCAAACTTGATGCCCTTGGCGGAGATGCCATTGCCAAATGGTTTCTCTGGTTCGCAAACAATCCCGGTTTTTTTATTGCGACACTGCTTGTCGGAAATAACGTGACTACTTACGGTGCCTCGATCGCAACAGTCTTGTTCGTTGGCTGCATATTGCCGCCCGGCATCTTTGCCGAACTGGCAGCGACACTGCTCCTCACGCCGATTCTCTTCGTCTGGGGAGAAATGTTTCCCAAAAATCTTGCTCTGAACGCTCCCAACAAAATATTGCGTTTTTTTTCGCCGATTATCGCCATTTCCTGCTGGCTTTTTTTGCCGTTGACAGCGATCCTATGGGGAATCAATAAAATTGTCGCTGCCATTCTGGGAAAGTCGGGCGACACAATCACGATGGCACTGGGACGCAGGGAATTATCGGGTGTTCTTGTGGAAGGCAAGGACACCGGTATTCTTTCGGACATCCAACGTCAACTTGCCGAAGGGATTTTTAATTGTTCGGATCGTTGTATCAAGGACTACACGTTGCCGCAATCGCAGTTGCCGACAATCACCACGACAATGAAACCGGAATACGTACTGGAAATCGCCCGGAAATCCAATTGGTTGTCATTGCCGGTGTATGAACCGGATACTGATCCTCAGAGTCGGGATTTACCTATCGGTTATGTTCGTACCATTGACTTGGAAATCGCGGTGCGGCATCAGTTGGATGAACAGTCCCGGCAACTTTCACAGTTATTACAAACGGAGTTGCCGCTTTGCAGTATCGTCGAATTGTCGGCACGGCATTCTTTATTGACGGGGCTGATTTTACTGCAAACAATGCGGAGTTCTTTTAGTTGTGTCGTGGACGAATACCGCCGCTGTCTCGGTTTTGTCAGTGCGGATCAACTGCGGGACGTGCTACTGGGAAAGGAGTGAAAAACAGCAAGAGTAGCGGGTTTGCATAGTGCTATACCGTCCTTCGTCATTATTTGGTCGTTTCGTATTCATTCAGTCTTCGTCGTCCCCTCTCCCAAAGGGCTATCATTAAACCATTCATTCCCGTTCACACCAGCGGACGACCGCGCACCACCAACATGCGTGAAGTCCTCAATGCCATTTTTTATTTGTTGGTCAATCCGCAGTGAGGAATCGCCAAAAAATACTCTGTCAGTGCCTCTTGGGTCTATGACCTTCGTAAAAAACGTCGAGAGACTGGATCCCTCGCCCCAAACAACAACGGCACGGCTCGAAACCAAAATTCGAATCCTACGAAAAAGAAGTTCGGCAACTCGTCAGCGAACATCCCGACCCAACACTCGCGGAGTTTTGTGAAATGTTGTCGGAACATGTTTCGGTGAGTACCGCAACACTCTGTGATTTTTTGCGGCACTTGAAAATCACACGAAAAAAAACTCTCTTCGCTAGAGCGTATTCGGAATTGGTCTGGACTCCCAAACAATGTCCCCTCTCCCTCTGGGAGAGGGTTAGGGTGAGGGTTTTTCGATTAAGGTGAAGGCGATTCGGTACGGAAAAAGCCCCTCACCCCTGCCCTCTCCCAGGGGGAGAGGGGGCAATCTTTTCGCTACTTTGCAATCCTCGTGGCTACTGAGGTTGTGTTGTTGGGAAAAACAAGGTAAAAATTAGGTTGTCCCGCCGAATGTAGCCATTTCCACCTACTCCCGAAAATTTTGTGTAGGTTGTGTTTACACTAATTTTTCATGAAGATACATATATTTGCGAATCCGATGAATGCGTTATATGTTTCGTCGAGTTTATCATATCGTGTGTGAACTCTTCGGAACTCCTTGATAAACTGGAAGTTGCGTTCTACAATGTTTCTCCTCTTATACAACTTCTTGTTGTACTTCCACGGTTTCTTGCGGTTACTCTTCGGGGGAACCACCGGTCGCA
>Ga0209755_10005665_pt1 | contig 14118 bp, 8 predicted proteins | sample TergutCo191P1_FD_187301 | JGI IMG/M metagenome (GOLD analysis project Ga0209755, IMG submission 187301) | Cornitermes sp. P1 segment gut microbial communities from Petit-Saut dam, French Guiana - Co191P1 (SPAdes) (version 2) | ecosystem: Host-associated > Arthropoda: Insects > Digestive system >... | reverse complement strand
CAACAATCCAACGTAGGGGCGTTGCGTGCAACGCCCCGCGATACCGGGATTGCGTTATACGTTGAAATCAAACGCAATATCGTAATTCCGGCGGGCGATCGAGGGCGATCGCCCCTACACAACCGCACATCCAATACAACAATAAACCCCAATTTACCACCCGGAACATGGTGTTTTGACTTCCCCGCGCACCGCAGAAGCGAACTCTACCAATGCCGGGCGGCGAGTAGTACTATTGATGCGAATGGTTCGGAGGCCGAGTTGTGAAACTTTGGGTTGCATGCTCCCGCCGGTGCAGCAAGCCGCCTCTTTTCCCATTATACGGTATCACGCCTGCTCAATGCGCCGGCAAAACATTATCCCATAGTCTTTTGACTTTATAAAAAGGCGGCAAAACATTATCCCATAGCCGTTTGGCGCAGATGTTATATTTATATTTAATGTACAGCGGCCCGGACGGGCCCTGAGCGGACAATTAACGGTGGCGGGGAGGGCGCGTATGGCTGAAAAATCAACATCCCGGGCGAAGGCGCAGGCGGCGTTTGAGCGGGGGCGGGAGTATTTTGATAAGGGCGACTGCGACCGCGCGGTGAGGGAGTACACCGCGGCGATCCGGTTCGACCCGGGGTTTGCCGCGGCTTGGAGCGGGCGCGGGGGCGCCCACAACGCTATGGAGCGGCACGAGGAGGCGATCCGCGACTGCTGCGAGGCCGTACGGCTCGACCCCCGTAACGCCGACCGCTACTTCGAGCGCGGTATGGCCTACGCCGACGGCGGGCGGTACGACGAGGCTATCCGGGACTTCGACGAGTCTATGCGGCTCGACAGCGGCAACATCGCGGCCGTGTGCCTGTTCCGCGGGGATGCCTGCAGCGCCAGGGGGGACTACGAGGGCGCGGTAGTGGATTACACCAAGGCGCTCGGCCTTGTACCCGGCATTGATATGGATATAGACCCCGAAGACCGTCACGCCATCATCGTAGGGGCCTTTGTGAGCCGCGCCGACGCCCTGAGCGCCCTCAAGCGGTTCGGCGAGGCCATGGACGACTACACGGACGGAGGCGGTCAGGCTCGATCCCGGCAGCAAGCTCGCCCTCTGCGGCCGCGGGGACACTTTCCGCGCGCAGGGGGATTACGACCGCGCCATAGCCGACTACACGGAGGCGCTCGTCATCGACCCAAAGTACGCCGTCGCCTACAACCGCCGGGGCATCGCTTACGACTGCAAGGGCCGGTATGAGGAGAGCATTGCCGACTTTGACGGGGCTATCGCGCTTGATCCTGAGTTTGAGTTCGCCTATGCCAACCGGGGGAAGGCCCGCATCAGTTTGGACCGGCTCGACGAGGCCCTCGCCGACCTTACCGAGGCTATCCGCCTTAACCCCGGCGTTGCCGACTTTTACGACAACAGGGCGCTGGCCCGCTACCTGAAGGGGGATTACGGCGCCTCGGTTGACGATCTGGACGAAGCCGTTAAGCTCGAGCCGCAGGACGCCGAGTACCGCGTCCACCGCGGGAGCATTTACATGGAACTGGAGCGGTACGAAGAGTGCATAGAGGAGTTCGGCAAGGTGATCGAGCTCGACCCGAACGATGCCGAGGCGTACGCCGACCGCGCGCTGGCCCTCTACCTCTCGGACCGTGAGGACGAGGCGCTGCGCGATCTGGACGAGGCGATCAGAATCAACCCTGAGTTTGACGGGGCCTATTGGCACCGGGGGAACATCTGCATAGATCAGGAGCGGTACGAGGATGCCATAAGCGACCACACCGCCGCGATAATGATCTCCCCGCACATCGCGCCGCTGTACGCTGCGAGGGGCGAGGCCAGCCGCTGCCTGGGCCGCTACGGCGACGCGATAGAGGACTTCGAGATGGCCCTAATTCTGGAGCCGGACAACGAGGAGGCGCACGAGGCGCTGCGGGAAATGCTGGGAAAATATTGATATACGACCGATTCGGTATTGAATAGGTTGATCTTGACAGACTCTACGGTAACGCCATAGATGATATAACTGCGGCAAAATCAGTCTGTTAGGTAAGCAGGACGAAAAACGCAATTCGGCACGGCCAGTATTTTGTGTGCAAAGTAGACATTTTTGGAGTGATTTGGGTTGGCATAATATATATTTTTTCCAAAACGAGCGTTAGACATTATATTTTTCAAATGAGGTTTTGCATTATGGCTGATAGCATACAGGAACGAACAAATAGTTTAGATGAGATTACAGATTGTGGTATAGTATCTCCGCTTGACGGTTCCCCGGATGTAGCGCGTCAGTTTTACCAAGGAGCGAATCCGTGAATAACATCGTCTTTATTGATGTTGAAGTCAGCCCGCAAAGCAATACGCTGATGGATTTAGGTGCGGTAAAAAGCGATCGGTCGAAATTGCATTCTAAAAATACGGATGATTTCGCAAAATTTATCTATGGCGCAGCTTTTATAGGCGGCCATAATATCTTTATGCACGATCTTAATTACATCAGGCATTTGATAACGGACGAAAACCGTGTTTCAATAATTGATACCTTATATCTATCTCCGCTCCTGTTTCCTACCAAACCGTATCATCATTTGGTTAAAGATTATAAATTACAGACAGATGAATTGAATAATCCGTTGAATGATTCAATAATAACAATGGAGTTGTTTAATGAAGAGATTGTCGCATTTGAGCGGTTGGAAACAGCGATAAAAGATATTTACGGCCCACTACTAAATTCTCAACCTCAATTTTCAGGTTTCTTCAAGTATATGGATTATTATTCGGATACCGCTGATGTTGAAGAGACAATAAAAGAGACATTTCACGCAAAGATCTGCGATAACGCGCCGTTGAGAGAAATAATTAATAATCATCCGGTAGAACTTGCTTATTGTCTTGCGCTGATATCTACCGGCGACTTTGAATCGCTTACTCCGCCCTGGGTATCTGTAAACTTTCCGGCGGTTGTGGATATTATGAGGCTTCTTAGAAACACTCCGTGCGCCGGCGCCTGTGAGTATTGCAGCAATTTTCTTGATGTGCGCAAGCGATTAAAATCCATCTTCGGATACAGCGAATTCCGTTTATTTAATGGAGAGCCTCTGCAGGAAAAGGCGGTAGCCGCAGCTATTACAAACCGTTCGTTGCTTGTAATTTTTCCGACGGGTGGCGGAAAATCGCTGACATTTCAATTGCCGGCGCTGATTGCCGGCGAGGCATCGAGAGGGCTGACGGTTGTGATATCGCCGCTGTTGTCGCTTATGAAAGATCAGGTTGACTCCCTTGTAAAAAAAGATATTGCTGCTGCGGTAACCGTAAACGGGCTCTTAAACCCAATTGAAAGACAGGAAGCATTGGACCGGGTGGAAAGCGGGCTTGCCTCAATCCTGTATATATCACCGGAGATGCTCCGCTCTAAAACAATTGAACGGTTGCTTCTTTCAAGAAACATAGTACGGTTTGTTATTGATGAAGCGCACTGTTTTTCTTCATGGGGGCATGATTTCAGAGTTGACTATCTCTACATTGGGGATTTTATCAAGGCGCTTCAGGAGAAAAAAAATCTTATCTATGGCATTCCGGTCTCTTGTTTCACCGCTACGGCAAAACAAAAGGTTATCAGCGATATATGCGGATATTTCAAGCGGAAACTGAACATTGAACTTGAGTTATACACAACCAATGCAGAGCGCAAGAATCTCCGGTATAAGGTTTTATACAAAGAAGAGAAAGAAAAATACGCTATTTTAAGGGATCTGATTGAGCAAAAAAAATGTCCTACAATCGTATACGTTTCCCGAACAAAGAGAACATATGAAATTGCGGAACGTCTTGAAAGCGAGGGACATCCGGCAAAGCCATTTAACGGAAAGATGGATCCTAAGGATAAAGTGGAGTATCAGGAAGCGTTTATGAATGGCAGCGTTAACATTATTGTCGCGACATCTGCTTTTGGTATGGGGGTAGATAAAAGCGATGTTGGGCTGGTCGTTCATTATGATATATCCGATTCGTTGGAAAATTACGTTCAGGAAGCGGGACGCGCAGGCAGGGATCCGGAATTGCAAGCCGATTGCTATGTACTGTTTAGCGATAAAGACCTCAATAAACACTTTACATTGCTTAATAATACCAAATTAAGCATGAATGATATCGGGCAGATTTGGAAATCAATAAAGGACCTTACCAGAAATCGGGAAAAATTATGCCGTTCGGCGCTTGAAATTGGCAGGCAGGCCGGTTGGGACGAATCTGTAAATAATATTGAAACAAGAGTTAGAACCGCTGTTTCCGCGCTCGAGACGGTAGATTACATAAAACGCGGTATGAATGTTCCGAGGGTTTTTGCGACAGGCATATTGGCTAAAAACATGGAGGAAGCGGCACAAAAAATAGATAACTCGGACAGATTTGATGATAAACAGAAAGAAGATGCTAAACGTATAGTTAAAAGCCTGATCTCAAACCGCAGTATTGCGAAAGCTGGGAATGATGAGGCTGAATCGCGCGTTGACTATATTTCCGACAGATTAGGAATAGCCAAATCAGACGTGATAGCATCTATTAATCTGATGCGGGAGGAGGGGCTGCTCGCAGACTCAAGAGATTTGTCTGCCTATATCCGTAAGGGCGAGAACCAGCAGAATAAGTCGCACACAATTCTGCAAAAGCACGCGCAGCTGGAAGAATTTTTGATATCAGTTGTCGCGGAGGGGGAACAGCATCTTAACCTCAAGGAGATCAATACCCAAGCGATCGAAAGCGGTATAAGAAACTCGTCTGTTAAATCTATTAAAAACATCTTCTACTATTGGACAATCAGGGAGTATATAACAAGATCCTTAAATGTTTCTAACGGGCACATCTGCATATTGCCTCAAATAAGTTTGGATTCCCTTAAAAACAAGTATAAAAAACGAGTTGATATGGCGCAGTTTATTGTTAAGCTGCTTCATGAAAGAGACGTTGAGGCATCTAATCCTGAAAAGGAAGAGTATCTCGTTCAGTTTTCAGTTTTGGAATTAAAAGAAGCTTATATCAACGAGATCAATCTTTTTAGCGACGACAGAAGGAATACATCTATTGACGATGTAGAGGATGCTCTTTTATATCTCTCTAAAATAGGTGCACTAACTATTGAGGGTGGGTTTCTTGTCCTTTATAACGCGATGGAAATCAATCGTTTGGTCAGAGATAATAAAAAAAGATATACCAAGAAAGACTACGAACAGTTAGACGAATACTACAAGCAAAAAATTGAGCAAATTCACATTGTAGGCGAATACGCAAATATGATGGTAAAGGATTATGGCGCGGCTCTGCGCTTTGTATCCGACTACTTCCAAAAGGAGTATAAGTTCTTTATTTCTAAATATTTTGGAGACCGTACAAGCGAAATCAGCCGCAATATGACATCCGAAAGATACAATACGCTCTTTGGCCGCCTTTCAGTTGTTCAGAAAGAGATAATCAATGACAAGGATTCAAAATATATAGTTGTCGCAGCCGGTCCGGGAAGCGGTAAAACCCGTGTGCTGGTCCACAAACTCGCGGCGCTTTATCAGCTTGAGGACATTAAATCGGAGCAGCTTCTTATGCTTACATTTACGCGCAGCGCGGCCACAGAATTTAAAACCAGGCTGATTGAACTGATTGAAGGCGCGGCGCATTTTATTGAGATCAAAACATTCCACTCCTATTGCTTCGACCTGCTCGGCAGAATTAGCAATCCTGAAGACTTAAAAGAAGTGGTTAAAACTGCTGCTGATATGATTAAAAACGGAGAAGTTGAAGCCGGGCGCATTACTAAGACCGTCCTGGTTATTGATGAAGCGCAGGATATAGGTACGGATGATTTCGAACTCATACGCGCCTTAATGGACAAAAACGAGGATATGAAAATCATAGTGGTTGGTGACGATGACCAGAATATTCTTGAATTTCGTGGGTCAGATTCTAAGTATCTGAAATTTTTTATTTTGAATAACGGTGCAAAACAGTATAATCTGCTTGAAAACTATCGCAGCAAGCGTAATATCGTAGGGTTTGCAAACGCTTTTTTAAGCACAATACCAAACAGGCTCAAGAGCATGCCTATTCAAGCCGTACGACAGGAAGACGGTGTGGTCAAACTTGTCAAACATAAGAGCAAATACCTTGAAGTTCCGATCATCAATAATATAAGGGCCACATTTGACGGCGGAACTGCCTGCGTCCTGACAAGCACAAACGCGGATGCTCTGAAAATTACAAGTTTATTGTCTAAAGAGGGGTTTAACGCAAAGCTCATTCAGTCAAACGAAGGTTTTTGGCTGTATAACCTTGCGGAACTCCGATATTTCATGAAAATCTTAGATAAAGATTCAAAGTCGGGCTTCATCTCAGACAACGACTGGGAAGACGCTAAAAATCTTTTAATAACTAACTATAAAAACAGCGAATGCCTGAATCATTGCCTGACAATACTTGAGGATTTTGAACAGGCAAACAGTCAAAAATACAAAACCGACTTCGAAATATTCGTCAAAGAATCAAAATATGAAGACTTTTATCGGTATGGGCAGGAAGAAATACTTGTTTCTACAGTACATAAATCTAAGGGACGGGAATTTGATCGTGTTTATATGATGCAGAATGATGTAAGCACTTACACTCCAGAAACCAAACGGAAAATATATGTAGGGCTAACACGCGCTAAAAATGAACTTTATGTCCATTACAATAATGACTGTTTCGACCATATTAACTCAGCAGCGGCAGAAAGGTCATTTGATAACACAATGTATTCAGAGTCAGAGGAGATCGTGATACAACTTTCGCTTAAAGATGTAAAACTTGGCTATTTCAAGAAAAAGCAATATTGTGTTTTAAAATTGCGAAGCGGAAATGACCTTACGCTTAATGGAGATGCACTGTATACTGACAAGCGGGAAATGGTTGCGATATTTTCAAACAAATGTCAAGCAGAAATAAATAATCTGAAAAATAATGGGTACAAACCGTACGCAGCTAAAATCCGCTTTATAGTTTTTTGGAAAGATCAGGAGGATGAATCAGAAAATGAATACGCGGTTATTCTGCCCGATGTTTATTTCAGGAAAGCGAAAGGGCCTTCTTGAGCCGATCCCGCAATGGGGGCGGCTCGGGGATATTTTTGGGAGATGCAACCAATTCTGTCATATCCGCATCATGTATTATAACCGTGGACGGGCCGATATCCCTTAACGGCGGGGAGGTGCGGTATGATGGAGGTTCAACCCTGGATTTGCCGGTGCCTACGCAAAGCAGGGAAACATCCTGCGGTCGCCGGTCAATATAAAAAACACATCATACTGCGCATCAATTTTCTGTAATAAATTATATATACATCAACCCGCCGTAATAATTCGTTTGTAAATATGACAGCCGCCTGATTTAATGTGTGCAGTAATGAAAAAAGTGAAAAAAACACTTGATTTTTTGGGCTTTTTGTGCTATAATGAAGACACGTGAAATTTTGCTTGATGAGTTGTTTGACAGATCGTTGGCATATCATGCGTTGATAAAAACCGGGTAACTGTTTTTTGATAAATAACGCTGGGATGAATGTTTAATAAACATTAACAGAATGGGGGGATGTGTGCAATGAGCGAGAAATTGACAGAGTGCCAGTCTGCTGCGGAACAGGCGCTGCTTGAGCGCGGTGCGGAGTTTTTGAAGAACGGCGACTACGATGCCGCGGTTGCGTCGTTTTCCGGTGTGGTCCGGCTCAATCCGTGCAATGACGAGGCCTTTGCCTGCCGCGCGCTGGTTTATTGCGATATGAAAGATTACGGCGCCTGCGACCGTGATTTTCAGGCGGCAATCAAACTCAATTTCAAAGAGATCCGCTACTACAACCTTTGGGCGTACGTCTGCTACAAGGCTAAGCGGTACAACCTTGCCGCCGACATCTGCCGCTCGGCGATAAGAGTAAACCCGAACTGCCACGACGCCTACCACCTTCTGGGCCGCGTGTGCTACGCATTGTGCGAGTATGAAGATGCCGTCAGTCAATTTGACGCGGCCATTAAGCACGCCCCGAAACCCGTTGACACCTACTACCTCAACCGCGGAATGGCCTACGCAGACCTTGAACGCTACGACGACGCGATAAGCGACTACACCGAGGCGATAAAGCTCAACCCCGAAGACGCCATTCTGTACACATCGCGGGCGCTGGCCTACTACCGTACAGGGCGCTACGAAGACCTGATAAGCGATTGCACCAAGGGAATAAAAATCAACCCCGAAGACGCCTTCCTGCACGCCATGCGCGTTCGGGCCGGCGAACTCACAAAGCCTTCGAGGTGGCGCTTGGCGCCCGCAGCGCCGAAACAGCCGGGCGCATCGCGCAAAAGGCGGCCGTCCGCGTCTGCCGTGAGGGCGCCGTTTACGTCTTTGGGAGGGGCGGCGAAGCGGTAGATGGGGATTTATCCGGCACATCCTATGGAAACAAACGGATATTTGTAGGGGCGGCCGGGGGCGGCGGCCCCTACAAAATGTGCGTGTAATTTCATGAAATGTTGCAATCATCAACACAGCGCCAAACTACAATTTACCGCACTGACAAAACATAATCCCATAAGATTTTTTAAAATCAAAGGCCAACATCAAAATCAACGGCAAAAAAATTTATAGTATACGGCCAATTCTGTCGTATTGCCATTTTATATTGTACAGGAGACGGCTCCCGTCTGCCGGTGGGGGCTTGACGGCATCGAAAAAGACCGGCTTTTGTGCGGGGAAAAATGTATATTGTATGATATTGTACGGTTTCACTATAAACGGAGGTAGGTATGACGGAGATAATATTGCTTGCGGCGCTGATAGTTCTGGCGGGCGCTAATCTGTGGCTGACATTTAAGAAGGGTACGGGCAGCAGCGAGGATGTTGGCGGCAGGCTCGCGGCGGTGGATGCCGCTATCGCCCGGATCGACCCGCTGATCAGGGAGGAGTTCGGCAGGAACAGGGGCGAGACGCAGAGCGCGTTCAAGGAGATCCGCGAGGAGCTCAGCAAATCTTTTATGGATAGCAGGAAGGAGCAGGGCGAGTCGCTGAAGTCCTTTGAGGATAAGTTCGCCAAGAGCGTGGAGAACCTCAACGGCCAGCAGAAGCAGAAGTTTGACGACTTCGTGAACCGGTTAGACGGCATCCGCAAGGAACAGGGTGAGTCGCTGAAGTCTTTTGAGGATAAGTTCGCCAAGAGCGTGGATAACCTCAACGGCCAGCAGAAGCAGAAGTTTGACGACTTCTTGAACCGGTTAGACGGCATCCGCAAGGAGCAGGGCGAATCATTGAAATCATTCAAGGAGACGTTTACCAGAGAGACCGGGGATAAGCTTAAAGAGATGCGGGAGATGGTAGAGGGGCGGCTGACCTTCCTCCAGAAAGATAACAACGACAAACTGGAACAGATGAGAAAGACTGTAGACGAGAAGCTGCAGGAGTCCATAAACAAGCGCTTCAACGAGTCGTTCGAACTTATCAGCAAGCGGCTGGAGGAGGTTCAGAAGGGGCTGGGCGAAATGCAGACGCTGGCGAGCGACGTGGGCGGGCTGAAAAAGGTGCTGACCAACGTCAAAACGCGCGGGATGTTCGGCGAGGTTCAGCTGGAAATCCTGCTCGAGCAGATCCTCTCGCCGGAGCAGTACGATACGCAGGTGGCTACCAAGAGCAGTTCGCAGGAGCGCGTTGACGCCGCGGTAAAACTCCCCGGGCAGACCGACGACGGCAGCGCGCTCCTGCTCCCGATCGACTCGAAGTTCCCGGTCGAAGACTATCAGAGGCTGTACGACGCCTACGAGGCGGGCGAGGCGAAGGAGGCCATACTCTCCCTGAGAAAAAGGTTTGAGGATTCGGTCAAGGCCACGGCAAAGAGCATCTCCGCAAAGTACGTGAACCCGCCGGTAACTACAGACTTCGCCATCATGTTTGTGCCGTCGGAGGGAATATACGCCGAGATACTGCGCGCAACGGAACTTTTCGAACTGCTGCGCAGAGAGTTCCGCGTTACCGTAGTGGGCCCTACAAACCTCTCCGCGTTTCTGAGCAGCCTGCAGATGGGCTTCAGAACGCTGGCGATCCAGCAGCGCACAAGCGAGGTGTGGGCCGTGCTGGGCGCCGTGAAAACGGAGTTCGGCAAATTCGGCAGCGTGCTCGACAAGGCCTCAAAGCAGTTAGACACGGTGGCAAAAAGCATCTCAAGCGCGGGCATAAGAACGCGCGCGATAGAGAGAAAACTGCGCGGCGTGGAATCGCTGCCGCAAGACCAGTCGTCAGCCATCCTCGGCGAGGCGATTGAATTAGAAGAAGAGCCCGGCGATCTGGCGGAAAATGACGAAAACGAGTAAATGCGCCGTCTTGGGGTTGGGGGCGATACAAGGGAGGGATTAGGTGAGTTTTCGCAGTATTATCAAGGACTTTGCACATCCTGCAATACCGATTGCGGAATTTGGCGGGACCGGGGTCGGAAGAGGCGGGTTACATGGTCCGTTTCGCTATATTTTTCAAGGAGTTATTGGGTTTGCGGAGCGGATAATCACAGATGCCTGATTCGTTTAAGGGTTGTAGATATCCTTGGTAGGTATTGACTTTTTTATTGTCGAGATTTATATTATATAGCAAATGACGATCCGTTTTTTACGGTACGGAGTGGAGGGATAATGCAAATAGAATCCATACGCCTCAAAAATTTTAAGGCGTTTAAAGACGTAGAAATGCGCGATATACCCAAACTGTGCGTTGTGGTTGGGGCGAACGGTACCGGAAAAAGCTCGCTCTTCTGCGTATTCGAATTTTTGAAAGACGCGCTTACCGGAAACGTCAATACCGCATTGGTCAACCTCGGCGGCGGGCGCGGCTTTAATGAAGTCGTGAGCCGCAATTCAGAGGGCCCCATCGAAATTGAACTCACATTCCGCGATAACGCAGCGGAAAAATCCCCGGCCATAACATACTTTTTGCAGATAGGAAAAAAAGACGGGCAAAACGGCCACGCATACGTCGAAAGGGAAATACTGAAATGCCAGCGTGAAAATAACGGAACCCCGTGGCATTTTCTGGATTTTCAGGATGGCGCCGGATACGCCGTAGCCAATGAAGCGGATATCGCCACGATAACGGTCGAAGACGATCTTCAGCGCGAGCAGCATAAATTAAAATCAAACGACATCCTCGCCATAAAAGGTCTGGCGCAGTTCGAACGTTTCCCAACAGCAATGCTCCTCGGCAACCTTATCGAAAATTGGCACTTTTCCAACATCCTCATCGACAACGCCAAAGCGGTACAGAGCGCCGGATATGTCAAACACCTCTCCCGAACCGGAGACAATCTGAATCTCGTTGTACAGGACCTCTATCAAAACCACAGAGAAACATTCGACAATCTGCTGACCGCAATGAAATGGCGCATTCCCGGACTGAGCGATATCATTGTGAATACGGACAGCGAGGGCAAAGTACAGCTGCGTTTCAAAGACGAGACGTTTACCGAACCGTTCCTTTCACGGTTTGTTTCAGACGGCACGATAAAAATGCTGGCGTGTATGGCGTTGCTTTATGATCCCAGCCCGTTCAGCCTGCTGTGTATAGAAGAGCCGGAAAATCAGCTTTATCAATCCATACTTGTGGAACTGTACGAAGAGTTCCGCCTCTACACAGTGCGCGGCGGGCAGGTATTAGTCTCCACGCATAGCCCGGAGTTTTTAGGTGCAGCGAAACTTAAGGAGGTTTTCTGGTTAGAAAAGAGTGGCGGCTACACAACGATTAAGCGCGCACTCAATAATGCGCAAGTTAAGGCATACATGGAAGACGGTGATCACATGGGCTACCTTTGGACGCAGGGCTTTTTCGGAGGCGTTAACCCAAAAAGTAGTAAGCTCACGCCGCATCGCCCCCCACCTCTCCCTCGAAAACAACGCCTCGCGCAGCTTCAACGCGCTGGTATCGGGGATACGGGGGTTGTTTGACGGCGATTGATAGTGATTTTTTAAAAAATAGAGCCTAATATGTTGATTTTAAATAAGTTATGTTGAAAAATAATAAAAAAGTTGCTATTGTGGATTGGCATATCGTATATTGTATAGGAATCAGAGAGATTTTTAAGGCAAGGATAGGATCATGAAGTACACAAAAATGCGCGAAGAAGAGTTGAAAAATAGGGTAGGCGCCGATTTTTTCGAGAAATTCAACTGTACTCGGATCGTCGGTTCCATTGACTTCGCCGTGAAGTTCAAACGCTCGAACAATGCACTTGATTTTAATGACGAATATCTGCTGTGGGCTGAGGCTAAGGTTAAGCCCGACGGTATCCCGGAAATGCTTACGCAGCTTGTACTAACCATTGGCAAGGCGCGGACATTCGACAAAATCCCGCCCCCGCCGTTTCTTGGCTGCTTCGACAACGCAAAAATTGCCTTTGTGCGCTACGCCAATTTTCACAATATATTCAGTAATAGCGATATTAACTGGAAAGTTGCTCCGTCCAACCGTGAAACCAAAGAGTTTAAACTAGTCGAAGCATATATCCGAAAAATCATTGACGAGAGTGCTCGTCACGATGTTTATATTTTCGATTTTGAGAAAGACGTAAAGGAATTAACGCAGTTTATCCGTGAAAACTTTATCTTTGGTAAAATTGAAACTACAAAAATTTGTATCGACAAAAACAATTTTATCAGCGTGTACAACAAATGGCTCGATGTAGTAAAACCAAGTATTTGGGGTGTAAACTGGGAAATGGCAAAAACGAGCGGGATAATTGACGGTGATTTCTATCTAGCGGACTTGTTATCCGATGAGAATAAAACCCTAAAAGACAAACTCTTTGTTCTCCTCAAATCTGACCACTATGTATTAAGTACGGGAGTAAGCAACTTCGGTATGAACAGTTTTATGGAGACAGGTTTTAACGATGAGCAAAAGGCGCATACACAGTTTTGGGCAAAGTATAAACGCCCACCTCTTGAAGAATACTGGGACTACATTGTTGAACGTCGGGATTTACTCGTTCCGCAGGATGTGCGGGAACGGAAAGGGTCATTTTTTACGCCAAAAATATGGGTAGAACTCTCGCAAAAATACATAGCCGATGTTTTAGGGGAAGACTGGCAGGACGAATACTATGTATGGGATTGTGCCGCGGGTACCGGTAATTTGCTTGCAGGATTGGTCAATAAATACAATATTTGGGCCTCAACTCTCGACAAAGCTGACGTGGATGTAATGAAAGACCGTATAAAGAACGGTGCGGTCCTACTCGAAGATCATGTGTTTCAGTTTGATTTTCTGAATGATAACTTTACAAAACTGCCTAAAGGGTTGCAAGATATTATTAATGATGAGAAAAAACGAAAAAAGCTCATTATTTATATCAATCCACCGTATGCTGAAGCGGATAATCGAAAGGGCGAAGGAAGAGCTGGCGTTGCTAAATCTGTCATTCATATAAAATACTCCAATTTAATGGGTTATACCAAGCGGGAACTATATATTCAATTTCTAACAAGAATTTATTGTGAAATTCCAGCCTGTATTATCGCAGATTTTTCAACGTTGAAACATTTGCAAGCGCCCAGATTTCAAGTTTTTCGACAACTTTTTAGAGCGTTACTTAAAAAAATTTTTTTGGTTCCAGCAAATACTTTTGACAATGTGGATGGCGATTTTCCGATTGGTTTTCAAATTTGGGATACAAGTATCAAAGCAGATTTTGAATATATTTCTGCGGATGTTTATGATGAAGATAAAAATTTTATTGGAAGCAAAATTCTTTGGACGTACGATAATGTTAAGCTTATAAATAATTGGGTAAAAACATATAGAACTTCAAACTCCAAATCAATCGCAACAATCATAGGCGTAGGAAGTGATTTTCAAAATCAAAGATTAGTTCGATTTGGAGAACCGCACATGAAAGTTCCTGCCGATAACCACAATTGGCAGATAACGAAGGATAATTTGATAGAATCCTGTATTTACTTTACCGTCAGGAAGATAATTCCGGCGGATTGGCTTAACGACCGAGACCAATTTCTTTATCCAAATGATGATTGGCAAGTTGACCGCGAGTTTCAAAATGATTGTTTTGCATACACACTATTCAGTAACAA
>Ga0209755_10005663_pt1 | contig 14120 bp, 12 predicted proteins | sample TergutCo191P1_FD_187301 | JGI IMG/M metagenome (GOLD analysis project Ga0209755, IMG submission 187301) | Cornitermes sp. P1 segment gut microbial communities from Petit-Saut dam, French Guiana - Co191P1 (SPAdes) (version 2) | ecosystem: Host-associated > Arthropoda: Insects > Digestive system... | reverse complement strand
TTATAACGTCTTTTTTACTGATGCCTTCTGTCTTCGCGGCTTTTATAGCCGCGTTTAATCCTTCTTCCATTCTGTGAAAAGCGTTTTCCCTTGCAAGTTCCTGATTGCGCGCAAGAATAAAACATCACTTACCCTGAACATTCGCGATAAATCCTTCCTGCTCAAGATCGTTATAAGCGCGCGTTGTTGTGATAACGCTGATTTTTAGATCCCGCGAAAGCTGACGGATAGAAGGAAGAAGGTCGTCTTCCTTTAATTCACCTGAAAAAATCGCATGTTTTATCTGCTCTTTTATCTGCTCGTAAATTGAAACTCCCGAGCGGTTAGAGATTAAAATCTTCATTTTTATCCCTCATCATTATGCCTCCTTATTATTATATTAACACTATATACAGTATAATCAGTAAATACATTATTGTCAAGAGAAAAAATAAAATTTTTTTACAAAATTGTGTACAGACGCTAAATCTAAAATACATTGCATCATTACAAAAAGTAATTGATAATATAAAAACCAAGGGGGATTTATGAGCAAGCTCATCGTTAATACAGGAAAAAAAGGCGCAAAGATTAATAAGGAAATTTACGGAAACTTCGCTGAGCATCTTGGAAGATGCATTTATGACGGAATATATGTCGGTGAAGATTCACCTATTCCCAATGTCAGAGGAATGAGAACCGACATTGTTAACGCGCTGAAACATATCAAACTGCCTGTGCTGCGCTGGCCGGGCGGATGTTTCGCAGATGAGTATCACTGGAAGGACGGAATCGGTCCCAAAAAAAACAGAAAAAAAATGATCAATACCCACTGGGGCGGCGTCATCGAGGATAATTCTTTCGGCACGCATGAGTTTTTGGATTTTTGCGATCAGGTAGGATGCGAGCCTTATGTCAACGGAAATCTTGGCAGCGGCACTGTTCAGGAAATGAGCGAGTGGGTCGAGTACATGACTTTCGGCGGATTGTCTCCGATGTCGCAGCTTCGCAAAGAAAACGGCCGCGAGGAGCCGTGGAAGGTAAAATATTTCGGCGTGGGCAACGAAAACTGGGGTTGCGGAGGAAATATGCGCCCCGAGTATTACGCCGATGAATACCGCCGCTACCAGACTTATGTGCGAAATTACGGCGAAAATAAAATTTATAAAATCGCGTGCGGCGCGTGCGACTTTAACTATAAATGGACGGAAGTTCTGATGAGTAACGCGCGCCTTTTTATGAGCGGGCTTTCCCTTCATTATTACACGATCACCCGCACATGGGAAAAAAAAGGATCGGCTGTTGATTTTACAGAAAGCGAATATTACGCAACATTGAAAAAAGCTCTCATGATGGATGAGCTAATCGCGAACCACAGCCGAATAATGGATTTGCATGATCCGGGAAAAATGACAGGCTTAATTATTGACGAATGGGGCACATGGTTCGACGCGGCTCCCGGCACAAACCCCGGTTTCCTGTTTCAGCAAAACACAATGAGAGACGCGCTTGTCGCTTCTGTTTCGCTTAACGTTTTTAACAAACACTGCGATCGGGTGAAAATGGCGAATATAGCGCAGATGGTGAACGTGCTTCAGGCGGTAATTTTAACGGAAGGCGAAAAAATGATTCTGACCCCGACATATCATGTTTTTGACTTATATAAGAAACATCAGGACGCGGACTTAATAGACAGCTATATCGAAACAGCGCTTACAGGCACCGAAGAATCGCAGGTTCCAGATTTACATGTATCAGCTTCGCGAAAGGGCGATGAAATCAACATTACAATCGCGAATCTCAGCGCAGATAAAAGCAAAAAGATCGATATGGAACTTCCAGGATTTAACGCGAATAAAATAAACGCGAAAATTTTATCAGGCAAAATTAACGCGTATAACGATTTTACCGATACGGAAAAATTAAAGCTTGCGGATTTTTCAGGTTTTACAAAAACTGCTTTTGGGTATGAGTTTACGCTTCCTGAATGTTCAGTTATGGGCGTAACAGTTTGCGCATAACAGAAAATTAACATATCATGCTTGGCACAATAGTAAACGCGGTAACTATAATTGTTTTTTCATTAATCGGAACATTTCTTGTAAAGCGGATACCTGACCGGTTCGAGGAAATCCTGAAAAAAGCGTCCGGCTTAGCGGTTTTATTTATCGGGATAAGAGGCGCGTTCGATAATCAAAATGTACTGCTGCTTGTTTTAAGCCTTGTGATCGGCGCTTTGATCGGAGAGCTCATCAACATTGATAAATGGATGAACAAGCTCGGGCTTTGGGCGGAGAAAAAACTTAAAATGGACGGTCCCAATGTCCCGGAAAAAAACCGCAATTTTTCTAAAGGTTTTGTATCGGCGAGCATTCTTTTTTGCACAGGCTCAATGGCGATAATCGGCGCGATGCAGGGCGGGCTTTTAGGAAATCACGAAGTATTGTACGCGAAATCAGTCCTTGACGGAACAATATCGATCATTTTCAGCGCGTCAATGGGGATAGGCGTCGCGTTTTCGGCAGTCTGCGTGTTTGTATACCAAGGGGGTATCGCGCTCGCTTCAATTTTAATCCGCGATTTTTTAACTCAGGACATGATCCGCGAAATGTCCGCTGTGGGAAGCTTATTAGTAGCCGCAATCGGCTTTAATTTTCTAAGCCCGAAAGAAATTAAAGTAGCCAACCTGATACCCGCGATTTTTATTCCCTGCTTATATTACTTTATCGCCGGGCTGTTTTAATAAAACGTTATGCGAAATTAATTTCCGATAACAGCCCTGATGTCCTTATTAATCGCGTCCAGCTTGCGCGCGGCTTCCTTTTTTGCCTCATCTAATCCGCCTGAACCGACCTGCGCGCAGCAGCTTGCGTAAAATTTAATCTTTGGCTCTGTTCCGCTTGGCCGCGCGCTTACTATCGTCCCATCTTTTAAGAAAAACTGGAGCACATCGCTTGGCGGAAGACCGTCTGCGCCGTTTTTAATATCGCGCACTTTTTCAATTTCAATTCCGCCTAAGGTTTTCGGCGGATTCCTGCGGTACTCTTCCATGATGCCGTTCATAATAGAAGGACCTTCGGGACCTTTAAAATATTTGGAAATTCCAAGTTCCTGCCAGTAGCCGCAGATCGCGTAAAGTTCGTCTAACCTGTCTAAAAGACTTTTTCCCTTGCTGCGCCAGTAGAGAGTCATTTCCGCCGTAAGCGCTGCCGCGGACACGCCGTCTTTATCGCGCACATCCGTTTCTATAAGATAGCCGTAGCTTTCTTCTGTGCCGAAAACAAAATTATAAGCGCTTGTATCGCCGCTTTTAGCCGCTGTTTCCCACTTTCGCATAACGTCCGCGATCCATTTAAATCCTGTTAAACATTCAAAACAGCTTCCGCCGTAATGCTCCGCCGTTTTTTTCTGCATTCCCGTTGTAACGATAGAATTAACCATCGCGGCTTTCGGCGGAAGCTTACCTTTTTCTTTTAAGGAGAGAAAAATATAATCCGCAAGAAGTACACCCATCTGATTTCCCGTAACAAGCGCGAAACCTCCAGTTTTTTTCGGAACGGCGATGCCGAATCTGTCCGCGTCGGGATCCGTCGCCATTATTACATCGGCTTTTTCTTTTTCGCCTAGTTTTATCGCCATATCCAAAGCCGCCGCTTCTTCGGGATTCGGAAAAGAAACCGTCGGAAAATCGCCGTTTCCTTCGCGCTGTTCGGGAACCGTTATCACCTTTAAGCCAAGATCACCTAACACTTTTTCTACATGCGCCGCGCCTGTGCCGTGAAGAGGCGTATAGACGATTTTTACCTCTCCGGCTTTTTCTTTAATCAAATCCGGTCTGAATAAACTTGCTTTTACCATCGCGTGATACGGCTCGTCAATCTCTTTATCGATTATCTTTAAAAGACCTTTCTTTAAAGCTTCATCGCGTGACATTTCTTTTATATCAGTTACGGAATTTACTTCATCTATGATACCGGTATCATGGGGGGGAATTACCTGAGAGCCGTCGTTCCAGTACGCCTTGTAGCCGTTATACTGCGGAGGATTGTGGCTTGCGGTTACAACGATGCCGGTATCACAGCCAAGATGGCGGATCGCGAATGATAATACAGGAGTAGGGCGCATCGACGAAAAAAGATATGTTTTAATGCCGTTAGCTGCAAATATCAGAGCGCATGCCTCGGCGAACTCAACAGAATAATGGCGGCTGTCAAACGCGATAACCGCGGACAAATCGCCTTTTGAGGATTTTTGCGGGAATGTTTTTATAATGTAGGAGGCAAGCCCCTGAGTCGCGCTTTTTACAACTAAAGTATTCATGCGGTTATATCCGCCGCCGATTACGCCGCGAAGGCCGCCTGTGCCGAACTCAAGATTCTGATAAAAACGATCCTCAAGTTCTTTTTCGCCCGCTTCATCCGCGTTAGTTTCGCATTTTGAAAGAAGCTGTTCAACCTCTTCCCTGAAATGAGCGTCTTTTTCCTTTGCGATATAATCCTTTGCTCTTTCTTTTATTTCAGTTTTCACATAAAACTCCTTATAATAAATAATTATACTGTAAGTTTTGAATTTTGAAAAGTATTTTTCATAATAGAAAAAAGCGCAGGTTTTTAACGCTCAATTTTTAACTAATTATTTTTTGCGCGGCATATAAAGCTTAAGTTTTTTTATTATTTCTTCCTGTTTTACCGGTTTTCCTATATGATTATCCATTCCGGCCTCCATGCATTTTTCTATATCTTCCCGGAAAACGTTAGCTGTCATAGCAATGATGCGGATTGTTTTCGCCTGCGGTATTTTTAATGCCCTTATTCTGCGGGTGGCTTCATATCCGTCCATCTCCGGCATCTGAACATCCATAAAAATTAAATCATATTTATACGGCTCATCCGCGAATTTATTAAGCGCTTCCTTCCCGTTCTCGGCGCAGACTATATCGATTCCTGTAGGCTCAAGAAGTGCTTTTACAATTTCCCGGTTAACATCAACATCGTCCGCTAACAGCAGACGCCATCCTGAGAAAATTCCGTTTATATCCCTCTGCACATCATCTTCGCGATCGTAATTAACGCCGAGCGCTTCATTAATAATATCCGCGATATTAGAAGAGAACAGCGGCTTAGAAAGAAATTTATCAACGCCGGCTTCCCGCGCTTCTTTTTCCACTTCCTTCCATTCGGCGGACGTTATCATGACGACAACAGATTTAACAGGCTCATGATGAGCTTTAAGCTCCGCTGTCAGCTTTATGCCGTCCATTCCCGGCATCTTCCAGTCAATAAAATAAATATGATAGTGCCCGTTCTTTTCGACAAGCTTGATCGCTTCTTCTCCGCTGTTCGCAGTGTCGCATTGAATATTGAACTCATTCGAAATTTCCGTAAAATAATTCAGGATGTCTTTATCATCATCCACAGCCATTACGCGCACATTGCCAAGGTTTACATCAGGCGGCAGTAATCCCTGATACAACTGAACGCCGCGCCTTAAATTAAAAACAAATTTAAATAATGATCCTTTGTTAATGACAGATTCCACGCTGATGTTTCCGCCCATCATTTCCGCGATGCTTTTAGAAATAGGAAGCCCAAGGCCTGTGCCGCCGTATTTGCGCGTTGTGCTTGATTCTGCCTGTTCAAATGACGAGAATATGCGTCCCATCTGCTCGTCAGTCATTCCGATGCCGTTATCTGAAACAGAAATTTGTAAGCGGCACATATTATCTATTTCTTCAAGGCACCGCGCGTCAAAGCGGATAGATCCTCCTTCAGCTGTGAATTTAATCGCATTGCCTAGCAAATTGGTAATAACCTGCGCGATTCTGTGATCATCGCCTATCAATGTTTTAGGTATATGCCTGTCAATATGAACCGCGAGATTCTGCCGTTTTTCATCAATGCGGAAATTAATAACATTCACAATCCGCTGAATCATTTTTTCAAAATTAAACTCAGCCGGCGACAGATCAAATTTATTCGCTTCAATTTTTGACATGTCCAGTATATCGCTAATTACACCTAACAAATGATTCGAAGCGTCCTCAATTTTGGAAAAGCAGTGATCTTTTTGATCAATTTCGGATGATTTCATGCCTATCGCTGTCATGCCTATAATTGCGTTCATAGGAGTGCGTATTTCATGACTCATGTTTGCAAGGAACGCGCTTTTATGCTTGCTCTCCAAATTGGACTTGGTTCTTTCAATATCAATCCGGATAAGAATTATAATAAGGATAACGGCGAATGAAATTCCGAATAAAACCAGAATATTCGCCATATATGTAAGACTCCGGTAGTACGGTTTTTCCCTTGCAAGAAAACCAAGATACCATCCATTTGACGCTTTCTCAATAAACGCGATCGTTTTCTCGTTCTTCCAGTTTGTAATAACATGCTCTTTAATTATTTCCCCGGCAATTATATTATTGTAAAGCGAGGAAATAGGAACCGATTTATCGGCAATGCTCTTTCCGATAAATTCTTTATTAGCGTGATCAATAATAATAAAATCCTGACTGATTAAAATTCCATAACCGCCGTTTTCCGAAGCTATATTAATAATATTTTGGCCAATCATATCAATATTAACTTCCAGCGCGATAATCGCGATTTTGTTATTATCATTATCATAAATGCATCTTGCGAATGTAATAACATTGTCACCTGTAAATTGACTTATGTACGGAGGCGTTTCTATTACCTTCCCGTTATTTTCCGAGGCAATTTTATACCAAAGCATTTCGTAGGGATTGTAATTTTCTTCTTCGGAAATTTCATCGCTTACAAGCAGTACAGTTTCATCGCTGAACGAATAAAAAACTCCAAGCAGCAGCACCGATCCCATCAGGTGAAATCCGCCTGAATGAAAATAAATCGAAATGTCCTTAATATAGCCTTTGACGGCGTCAAAAGAATCTCCTCGCAGCAGCATGCTGCGGATTGTCTGCGAATAACCGCTTAACATCATTCTTGGTTCGCTTAAGTCAGCTTCCAGCTGAGACTGCGCGAAAGAAAAAACGCTTTCAGTGTTTCTTACAAGATTCGCGTGAATAATATCGTGCATAAAAAAATAACTTAAAATAACCATCGCGGTAAAAGCAAGAACAGTAAACAGAATCTGTATGTATAAAGGACGTCCTTTTAAAATCTCCATATAATATACCTTTGCTCCCTTACAAAACCGGGATAATGTTGTATATTAAATATAATAAATTAAATTGAGAAAAGGAATAAAATTCGGAGGTTAAAAGAAAAAATGTTATTAGGACGATCGTTATTAACTCTACTTGATTACACTCAGGAAGAAATCAGGTATTTGTTGGATCTTTCAATAAAGGCAAAAAATGAATCAAAAAATGGTATTGTGTTAAGACGTTTTGAAGGAAAAACATTAGCGCTGCTTTTTGAAAAAAGATCCACCCGTACAAGATGCGCATTCGAAACCGCGTTCGGCGAAGAAGGCGGTCACCCGGTTTTTTTATCTACAGCGGATATTCAGCTTGGAGCGAAAGAATCAATTGAGGACACAGCGCGCGTTTTAGGAAGAATGTTCAGCGCGATTCAATTCAGGGGCTTTAAACAGGAAACGGCGGAGATTCTTGAAAAGTATTCAAAGGTTCCTGTTTATAACGGACTGACAGATTTATATCATCCGACTCAGGCGTTAGCTGATTATTTAACGCTGGAAGAAAATTTTGATAATGTAAAGGGAAAAACTTTATGCTATGTCGGCGACGGCCGCAACAATGTAGCGCGTTCACTGATGGTTATTTGCGCGAAAATGGGAACTAACTTTACAGTGATAACGCCTGCTTCATTAACGCCGGATGATGAACTCAGGCAAAAATGTGAATTACTTTTAAAATCCTCAGGCGCTTTAATCACAGTTACAGACGATATAAAAGCAGTAAAAGGCGCGGACGCAATTTACACCGATGTCTGGGTGAGCATGGGCGAAGAAGAAAAAAAAGAAGAGCGGGTTCGTCTTTTAAAACCGTATCAGGTAAATCAAAAGCTGATGGACATGACAGGAAAGAAAGAAAGCATTTTCCTGCATTGTCTTCCCGCGGTCAAAGGCGAAGAAGTTACAGCCGATGTAATAGACGGTCCGCAAAGCAGAGCATGGGACGAAGCTGAAAACCGAAAACACACGATCAAGGCTGTCATGCTTGCCACATTGGTAAAGTAAAGTTGTTCCAAAAACTTCGGTTTATATACATTATTAAAACCAAATATATTTGGATACTATTAAATGAATTTTAACTGAAGCTGTTTCAAAACATCAATAAATCAATTTGTTAGTATATTAAAAGTGCAGCATAAGCGCATTACTTAAGTATATTTTATAAGCGGGAGCGGTCAGCGGGGAGGCAAAACTATCTTTGGCACTCTCTGTCGGAGAGACCTGACCATAAAATAATCATTCCAAAAATATTAATTTAATTGTCAGGACTCGTAAACAGGCTCCGCCAAAAATTTTTTATACACGCAGCCTGTCACGCCTATTTATTTTATTTGATTATATGTTCATGTCGTATTGGCAGTTTGGTAAAAATAATTTTTTTATTTTTGGAATAGCCTCAATTAATATAATTACTAAAATCCCGCTATTATTTTCTCATCAAGAGATCGGATTATTTCGCAGGCAAGTTTTACAGAGTTTTCATAATCAGAATATGACGCGATTCCGTTATGCGAATGAATATAACGCGCGGGAATGCCGATTACTATTACCGGAACCGCTTTCCCGGCAAGATGGATTACGCCGCCGTTTGTAGCGCCTCCGGTGCGGATTGCTTCCTGAACCGGAATGTTGTTTTTACGGGCAGTATCAAGCGCAAACCGCTGAAATCTTGGATTGGTGATCATCTTTGAATCAATGTGTCTTAACATCGGGCCTTTTTTTATTGCTGTTTGAATTGCGTAAGATTCCGCAACAGTATCATCAGCCGGAGTTCCTTCAAATGATATCGCTATATCAGGCTTAACTCGCTGAGCTGTAACTGTAGCGCCGCGAAGTCCTACTTCTTCCTGAGACGCGAAGGCACCTGTTACCTGTAAATTTAAATTGTCGCCGGTTAATTCTTTTAAAGCAGAAATTACCGCAGCGCAGCCTAATCTGTCATCAAAAGCTTTTCCCGTCATGATGTCATGATCTTCTCTGTATGAAAATGAAACATCAGGCACTGCCGGAGCGGCGATGGAGACTTTATAATCTTCGCGGATTTCTTTATCGCTTGACGCGCCAAGATCGATCATCATGGAATTTATTTCCGGAGCGAGTTTCTTGTCCGCATCAGACAGAAAATGCGGCGGTTTGCTTGCGATTACTCCCGGAAGCCACTTTCCCGAATCATTGCGGACTAAAACTTTTTGCGCGCCTAAATTGGAAGAGACCCATCCGCCCATCGGAATAAATTCCAGCATTCCGTTTGGTTTAATCGCTTTAACCATGAAACCCACTTCATCGGTGTGCGCGTCCAGCATTATTACAGGCTGATCTTCTTTTCCGCCAAAACGGCGAAGGTATAAATTTCGCATAGCGTCTTCGTTCCACTCTCCAAGCCCTTCTCCACGGCGGCGGATGATTTCAAGAACCTCATCTTCAAAGCCTGAGACCCCATGAGCATTTGAAAGTTCCCTTATAAAATCTATTGTAGTATTTTTATCCATTGTTTTCTCCTGTGTCCTTTTTTTCCGGGGGATTTTTTATTTTTATACATCTTGGAATATCATTTTCATTTTACTTTAAAACTTAATCTTTGTATTGGCGATGGTCCGTATTTAAGGACGGCTTCGCGGTGTTCTTTAGTCGGATAACCTTTGTGTTTTTCATAACCGTATTGCGGATAACGCAAAGCCATTCCCTTCATATAATCATCGCGTTCTGTTTTTGCCAGGATGGATGCTGCCATAACTTCTTGAATTTGCGCGTCGGCTTTTATCATTGCTTCGCACGGTGCGTTTATTTCCGGCGCATCGAAAGACTTTTCCGCAGGAAGTTTTAAAGGCGTAAAATTTCCGTCGATTATGACTTTAATTTTGTTATCTGCAAGAAGTTGTTTAATTTTAATGTTTCTTTTCAGCATGTCATTAAAAGCGCGTTTCATAGCAAGAAGGCTTGCCATTAAAATATTAATTTCATCAATTTCCGCATGTGACGCGAAACCAATCCCCCACGCGAAAGCATTTTTGTATATTTCATTCCGCGCCAGCCCGCGCTCAGACTGAGAAAGTTTTTTTGAATCATCTAAAAAATCAAATTTAATATCAGTATTTAAAATTACGGCCGCCGCGTACACAGGCCCCGCAAGGGGACCTCTGCCTGCCTCGTCAATTCCGCAGATTATCTTTTTATCGATCATTTTTTTTCGATAATTACGTTCATAGCGCCGCGTAGATCCGGATCGCGCTTGTAATAATTTTCTTCAAGTTCATCTTCTTTAAGCCCTACAAGTTCATGACTCATGTAATGAATCCATGTGCTTTCATCATGGACGGAGGCTTCATGTATCCTGCACCAGTAATCGGGCTGTATATTAAGCTGCTCTTTTTTATCATGGAAATATTTATAATCATGAACCGCGATTTTTAAATCTTTTCGCGGGATGCCTTTGTCAATAATAATCTGCGCAAGATGATTGATCGTTCTGCCGGTGTCAAAAATGTCATCGATCAAAAGAACCTTATCTCCGACGCGAAGGTAATCGGGCGAATATGTCCAGCCGTCAACTCTAACATGATCAGCTTTCGCGACATCCGTGTAAGAACGCGCGACCACCGCGGCGTAATAAACAGGACGATTTCCTTTATGAACAATTTTATAATACTCGCTTATTATATTTCCAAGATACGCGCCGCCGCGCAGCGATACATAAATTACATCGGGAATAAAACCATCATGTAAAATTTTATGCGCAAGTTTTATCGCGTTATCGCGCACTATATCAAACTGTAGGAATTCTTTTACCATTTTTTTCTCCTTTAATAAATTCTTAAATGACGCGAAGCGTTAACTTTTTGTCATTAAGGATGTAAGTTTTTTCAGCTGCGCACTTGATTTGAACTTTTACCGATGCGGACGAATCCAAAGAAACTTCCGCACAATCCGCCGACTATATGCGCGAACTGCGAAATATTATCCGCCTTGAACGAGTCCAATAATTGTACTCCCATATATAAAATTAAAACAAGTATAAAAGTTAAAGGAATTTCTCCCTTAGAAAAATTCGTAAAAGAAGACAGAAGGATCATCATAAATACAACACCGGAAGCGCCGAGCAGATAAGTAGGAAAAAATAAAACATTTAAAACTCCGGTTGCTAAAGCCGTTATAACGATCATTATAAACAAAGGTTTTGATCCGTAACTGTTTTCAAGCATAGGGCCTACAATGAGTATTAATGTAAAATTACTTATTAGATGCGCCCAATCCGCGTGTCCTGCCGCGTGAGTTAAAATTGATATCCAGTGAAACGGATTTCTTACCTGAAACGCTCCTCTTCCCGGAACCATAAACATTGTTTTTATAAGTCCCGGAAAAATTGTCTGCGATAATAAAAGCACAAGGGCGCAAATTATTGTGTAAGTTAATACTGTCGGTGCGTTATATTTTATTTTCATATTAAATTTTTATTTCTATCTCGACAGGGCAGTGATCCGAGCCTTGAACATCGGGTCTTATTATTGATGATTTTACCTTAGGAAGAAACTCTTTGTCCACACAATGATAATCGATTCTCCATCCGATATTTTTCGCGCGCGCCTGTCCCATATATGACCACCATGAATAATGTCCTTTCTCATCAGGGTGAAAATGGCGGAAGGTGTCAACAAAACCTGAAGCAAGAAATGAATCCATCCATTCGCGTTCTTCAGGCAGGTAACCGGCGTTATTTTCATTTTGCTTTGGGCGCGCGAGATCGATCGGAGTATGGGCGACATTGTAATCGCCGCAAAGCAGGAAATGTCTTCCTTTTTTTACGATCGATTTACAAAGCTTAAGCATCGCGTCGTTGAACGCTAGTTTATAAGGCAGGCGTTTTCTTTCATCCTGCGAGTTTGGAAAGTACGCGGCTATCAATGTAAATTCTTTATAATCCGCAATAAGTACGCGTCCTTCATCGTCAAACTCGGGTTTCTTTAAATAGCGCACATCATCAGGCTGAGTCTTTGAGTAAACAGCGACGCCTGAATATCCCTTTTTTATCGCGCTTGCCCAAAATGAATGGTAACTTGAGTTAACCGGTTTTGTAAAAATATCAGATAACTGACCGGGCTCGGCTTTTGTTTCATTCAAGCACAGGACATCCGGGTTTTCGGTTTTTAACCAGTCAAAGAATCCTTTCTTTTCGACTGCTCGGATTCCGTTGACATTCCATGAAATTATTCGCATAAAAGATTATAACCTTTAAATAACTTTTTTTTCTATCCATTTATTGGAAAACCAGCGTTTGGCGAAAAATATTCCGCGGAACAGGAAGTCCGCACCCATCGCGAGGTAGACAGCGACAGGTCCGAATCCGAGAGTGTAAGCCATTAAAAAGGCGGAGGCCACCCTTACAAACCACATTGTACAGGCGGCGACAACCATGACATAGCGGGCGTCTCCCGCCGCTTTCAGCGCGTTCGGCAGTACGAATGACGGGCACCAGAATAATGTTGACGTAACGCAGTGAACTCTTAAAAATAGTCTGCACATTTCATGCGCTTCCTGCGATAAATTAAAAATGCTGATTATAGGATCCATAAAAATAAAAATATTTATATTTATTAATAAATATGTTATATAAGAAAGTATCATTACTTTTTTTGTGTATTTTTTCGCCGCTAGATAATCGCCGGCTCCTATGCATTGCCCTACGATGATTAACAGACCCATTCCAAAGCCGCTCCCCGGCATAAAAGCGATTGAATTAATTGTCGCGCCTACCGCGTTAGCTGCAATTGCGGCGGTTCCGAACACCGTAAAAATGCGCGTTATAAGTATTTTACCTACCTGAAACATTGATGATTCAAGTCCGCTTGGAATGCCGATATTGAGAATGCGTTTAATCATTGCGCCTTCGAATTTTACTTTTGTTATTCCGCACAGATTGATGATTCTGGTTTTATCTTTCATTAAAAGATAAATTAATAAAACTGCGACCGCGATGCGTCCTATAAAAGTTGAGATCGCGGCTCCCGCTACTCCGAGCTTAAACACATAAATAAAAAGAGCGTTACCCCCGATATTAAAAATATTTAGAATGATAACAGCCCGCATAGGCACTTTGGAATTTCCCATGCTGCGGAACATCGCGGCGGCGGCGGTGTAAAGCGCGAGGAACGGATAAGAGAGAGCTATCCATAAAAAATAAACATTTGCCGACTGCATGACATCTTCGGTGATATTTCCGTAAATGAGCGTGAGAAGGGGGCGGCGTATGAACAATGTCAGTATCATCATGATAATTGAAATTGACAAGCCGACATAAACCAGCTGTTTTGCCGCGCTGCGCGCGTTTTTTTCATCCTTTCGCCCAAGATACTGGCTTGCCACGACAGAGCCGCCTGTCGCGATTGCGTTAAAAGCTGTGATTATCAAGAAATTAATGCTCTCGACAAGCGAAATACCGGACACAGCGTGCTCGCCGACAGAGCTTACCATAATCATGTCTTCCATTCCGATCATTACCACAAGAAGCTGCTCTACAATCAGCGGCCAAAAAAGAGAAAAAAGCTTTTTGTTATTCCAGTCCACAGGCGCGAAAGTCATGGGCGTATCAATCGGAGAGCTGCGTACAGCAGGTTCGACGTTTACAATATGATCTTCCTGAGCACCCGGCGCGGTTTTGGACATTGATTTATCTTTTGAGACAGAATTATCTTCCAAGGAATTTCCCCGTATAATCGAGACTGTATTTTTTTATTTTCTATTAATTGTGCATTTTTATGCGTTTTTATGTCAAGTGCCGGATAAAGGACGATTTTCGCCTTTTAATCAATATAATAATACTTTGCGTCAAAAAATTTAATCATTTTTATAAATGTGTTAACATGATTTTCTTTTATAACCTGCTCTTTATGTCCTGTAAACTTCGCTAATTCACTTTCATAATAAAGATCGCCGAATGCGCAGGCGGTTTTTATCCCCATTTTATA
>Ga0209755_10005662_pt1 | contig 14120 bp, 11 predicted proteins | sample TergutCo191P1_FD_187301 | JGI IMG/M metagenome (GOLD analysis project Ga0209755, IMG submission 187301) | Cornitermes sp. P1 segment gut microbial communities from Petit-Saut dam, French Guiana - Co191P1 (SPAdes) (version 2) | ecosystem: Host-associated > Arthropoda: Insects > Digestive system... | reverse complement strand
CGGCGATTTGGACGTTACCTGCCGTTCTGTTCACGGAAGAAACCGCCGTTTCGGAAGGGAGATAATCATCAAAGACATTCTAAAACCGTATAAAGATATTGATGATATTATTGCGCACATCGGCGACATCGGCTATCTGCCCGAAGGCGTCGCCGCCGCAAAATATATTAAAGTTATCGCTGAAAAATATAATTTAAAACTGCCTGTTTCCACAAACCTTTGCAGACTTTTAAACCGTGAAATTGAACCGATGGAATTCTGCAAGAAACTTCTTGTTGACTGGAATATAAAATAACGGAGATCAATAAATGTTTGAAAAACTGACCGGAAAGATTTCTGACGCGCTGCGCTTTGTCACCGGAAAATCAGCAATTACGGAAAAAAATATTGAAGACGCCGTAGAAGCGATAAAAATGGCGCTTCTTGACGCGGATGTAAACCTGCGCGTTGTGCGCCGTTTTGTCAATTCCACGATTGAAGAAGCAAAAGGCGAAAAAGTTCTCCGCTCAGTTGATCCGGGTCAGCAATTTATAAAAATTGTTCACGACAAATTAGTTTCATTTTTAGGCGACGCCGATCCCGCAAGCCGCGCTTTAAAACTCCGCGGGCCCGATGTTATATCAACAATTCTGATGCTCGGTCTTCAGGGTTCTGGTAAAACGACAAGCTCCGCGAAACTTGCGCTGCGTTTAAAAAAAGAAGGACGCAAACCCCTGCTTGTCGCCTGCGATCTTGTGCGCCCCGCCGCGATGGAACAACTCGCCGTTCTTGGCGGACAAATAGATATTCCTGTTTACAAGGAAGACTTCGATGCCGGCGCATCGGGCGCGAAGGACAGCGTAAAAGTTTATCATAACGCTCTTTCATGGGCTAAGAAAAATATGATCGATACTGTCATCATCGATACAACAGGCCGCCTTCAGATTGACGAACCGATGATGCAGGAACTTTCCCGTTTAAAAAACGCGGCTAACCCCGATGAAATGCTCCTTGTCGCGGATTCAATGACAGGCCAGGCCGCTGCCGACATCGCGAAAACCTTCGATGAAAAAATCGGGCTTACGGGCGTTGTTTTAAGCAAGTTCGATTCCGACACAAGAGGCGGCGCCGCGCTCTCTCTGAAAACCGTTACGGGAAAACCTTTAAAGTTTACAGGCACAGGTGAAAAGCCGGAAGACTTTGAACCTTTCCATCCCGATCGCATCGCGGGGCGTATACTTGGCATGGGCGATGTTGTAAGCCTTGTAGAAAAAGCGCAGGAAGTAATCGATCAAAAAGAAGCTTTAGAACTCCAGAAAAAAATGGAGAAGGAAAGCTTCACGCTGCAGGACTGGCTTGATCAAATCAAGGCAATGAAAAAAATGGGCAGCCTTCAAAAAATGCTGGAGATGATTCCCGGTTTGCAGGGACAGGTCAGCGAAGACGATATCGACAAGGCTGAATTAAAAAGTCAGGAAGCGATATTAAGTTCCATGACAAAAAAAGAGCGCGCGAATTATTTGATCATCGGGCCGCCGCGCAGAACCAGAATCGCGCGCGGTTCCGGCACGTCTGTCGCGGAAGTTTCGCGCCTGTTAAAGAAATTCGAAAAAATGCGCGGCATGATGAAAAAAATGGCGAAAGGAGCCAAAGGCGGCGCAATGCCGAATTTCGGCGGAATGCAGATGCCGCCCGGTTTTAATTAAAAAATGAGGCTGTTCCAAAATTTTTATTTTTGGAACAACTCTATTTAAGCGTTTATTTTCCTTTTATCAAAAATGATTTTCATTAAATGAAAAATATTTATTCCAATGCCGTAAATATTAATTATGATAACAGGTACGCTTGAGATAATTATTCCGTATAAAAGAAAGCAAATTGATCCCGCAAGATTTAGAATACGAAAATATAATCCGCCTTTTATGGTTATAGAAATTGCAACTAACGCGGAGGCTAGATAGCCGACCCATTCATACATTATTCCTCCGGGCGCGCTGCCGCGTGTCAGCAGGCGCCGATGATATTTTTGTATCCGAAATTATATTTTATTTTTCTTTACCCAGTCAACGATTTCACTTATATTGCCGAAAACCAAACCTGTTACTGTATCGGCGCAGCCGTAGTAGACTGCGACTTTGCCTGTGTCTTTATCGACTAAAGAGGCTACAGGGAAAGTGACATTCGGCACGTCACCGGCAAGCTCGTAAATTTCACGCGGGTTGATAATGTATGGACGCGGTCGCGCTATTACTTTCCACGGCTTGTCAAGATCCATCAATGCCGCGCTGAAAGAATAAACAAAACCGTTGCAGCTTGTCAGCACTCCGTGATAAAACAGAAGCCAGCCTTCGGTAGTTTCGATCGGGCAGGGCCCGGCTCCGACTTTTGTGCTCTGCCAGCCGCCGTTAGGTGACATGACGTGGCGGTGTTTTCCCCAGTAAATAAAATCCGGGCTTTCCGAGTACCAGATATCGCCGAACGGAGTGTGGCCGGAATCGCTGGGGCGGCTGTACATCGCGTAATTTCGAACTCCGTTCGTTTCGATTTTACGCGGGAATAACGCGCCGTTGCGGTTGTACGGCATCATCGGATTTTCCATCTGATAAAAATTTTCAAAATCATTTGTGTAGGCCATTCCAAGACAGGGGCCGTTGTAACCGTTACACCAAATAATATAATATCGATCTTCGATCCAAATTACGCGCGGGTCATATTTATAATCGGAATCAGGCAGTTCGGGATTGTTCTTTATGAATTTTACCGGCTCGTCATCAATTTTCCAGTTGATTCCGTCTTTGCTCCTTCCCGCGTGAATGTCCATATGACGCGCTGTATCGTCGCAGCGGAAAACGCCTGCGAATTCGTTTTTAAACGGAACAACAGCGCTGTTAAAAATGCTGTTTGAGCGCAGGGTTAAATCCCTCGGTATAACCGGATTTTTCGAATAACGCCACATTATATCCTTTTTTGGATCGCTGCCTGTTCCTGAAGACGGTCTGTCTTCCCACGGAATATTCGGCAGACTGCCGCCGTTTACAATAATGCCGCTCATATTTTCTCCTTAGATATTATTACTCACACTTATAAAAAGCGCTGTTTATAAATAGTATAACAAAAAAAATATCCCGGCAATCGTTAAATTACCGGGATAACTCTAATCTTTTTAATCAGCGGTTTATCTTTAAAATCCGCAGCTAGCGGTTATACTCATCAATTGCCGACTGTAATTGCGGCGTCCACTTTTCAACATGAGTGGAAGGAGATACTGAGCCGAGGCCGTTTCTGAATTCATTAATAAAATTATCAAATGGATATCCGGGAATTAATTCCTGATTTTTTAATGTCAGATAACGCGGGTCTCTTGACATTACGACTGTTTCGGTAACGTCGCGCAGGTTGCGTGAAGCCCAGTAATGGCCTCCTAACCAGTCGGTGTCTACAGGCGCTTCCCATTTTTCAAACGCTTTAAGGAATGTATCAACTTCCTCGGCGGTGTAATATTTGGGAATTGCATAAACGCTTCCGCCTGCGCCAAGGCGAAGCTGTGATGATCTAGGGCCTCTTGGCGGCAGCACGTATCCGGCATCGAAATTCGCCTGCATCTCGCCTTTTCTCCATTCAGGATCAAATGTCATCGCGACGCGCTCATCGACAAATGCGGACCAGTTCCAGCCCCAGTCATATTCAGGGGTTGTCTGTACAAGACCTTCATTTATAAGCTGATTATAGAACGCGAGAGCTTCAAGGAACGCGGGGGAATTTGTCGCGTTGCTGGCTTTTCCCTGAGAGTCGATGGTAACAAAGTCCGCGCCGTTTCCGAATACCAGTCCCATTATAAATTCGCGGGCATCATCGCAGGGAAGCGCGTAAATATCTGTTATACCATCGTTGTTTGTGTCGCGCGTTAATTTTTTGCAAAGATCCAGAAATGTATCCCATGTCCAGTTGTTGTCTCTTTGTAAATTATAAAGATAATCCGGGCTTAAACCGGCGTCCGTTAAATGCTTTACGTTAAAATAAAGCATTGTCTGTCCCCAGCCGTCATTTGGATGTCCGTACATCCAGCCGTATTGTTTTCCGTTAAATGTCATAAAATCTTCTACAAGACCGTCGTAAACAGGCACTACTCCCGCAACAGCTTCGCGGACTTTAAAATTAACAGCCTTACTGTCGCCGATAGGATACAGAAGCCCCTGTTTGTACAAAGTCATTGCCATGCTGGAACTAAGTTCATAAATCTGATAGGCTCTGCTGCCTGACATAATATTGCTGACAACAAGAGGGAAGAAATTATCATAGTCAGCTATTTCAACTGACTGGAAATTAAATCCTTGATCTTTTATAAGTTTTTTTCTGTAATCAAGAGTCTTCGCTTCGCCTTCATCTCTTGGTTCATAAGTATCAACATTATAAGTCAGCCACCATGACGCGACAGTGATACCTTCAATTTTTTTCTTGCATCCTGTAAACGCGAAAAAACTCGCTACAAGGATAAGAATGAATAGGATCAATCCTATTCGGCTTCCTTTTCTTAACATTCCATTCCTCCATAATTTTTTTATCTCATACGGCTGACAGCCGCATTGAAACCAATAATATATGACTGTATGAACTTATTAAATGCAATCAGTTCATTATATGATTAAGCGCGGACAATTGCAAGTAATATTGCTACATTTTGATGCCCGTCTGAGTAAGCGATTCGACAAATGTCTTCTGCGCGGCAAGGTAAAGAACTATTAATGGAATAAGAGCTACCAGTACTCCGGTCGCGACAACAGCCTGTAAATATCCGACAGGCGGCTGAGACATTATTCCTGAACCTCCGGATCCGACAGCATTGATGGTTGACCAGTAACTTGTAAAACTTAACGTAAGCCTGCTTAAGGCAATAGGCATCATTTTATAGCTGTTCAGAAAAAATGTTGTAAAAAGAGCGTCTGTCCACTGCCATACAAATGAAAATAAAAAACAGGAAGTAAGCATCGGCATTGCGTCAGGAAGCATAATGCGTCCGAAGGTGAATAATCTGCCGCATCCGTCAACATAAGCCGCTTCTTCAAGTTCTTTCGGCACGCCTCTGAAATACTGCCTTAAAAGAAAAATATACAATCCGCTTTTAAGCCCCATAGCGGTAGCCGAAAGCAGAAAGTAACCTGTCAGAGTTCCAAGCAGATTAATATTCCTTCCTGTAATCAGTTTAATAATGCCGAATATATCAAAGAATTGAAAATTTAAATAAAGCGAAGATAAAATTGTCTGCGGCGGAACAATAATAATCAAAAATACGCACATAAATAAAATATTTTTTCCGGGGAATTTGTAACGCGCAAAACCGTAAGCCGCGAGAGTGCAGGCGGTTATCTGCAATGACGCGCTGATAATTATTATGATTACTGTCTGTAAAAGCGTAGGCCAGTAATCAAGCAGGTTAGTCGCTATTTTATAATTTTCTGTAGAAAAATTGCGCGGAATGTTGATTACTGTCGCGTCATATAAATCATGTTCAGCCATAAAGCTGACGGAAATTTTATTCAATAATGGCTGCAGAATAAGAAAGCAAAGCCCGAAAAGAATCGCGGCGCGGAAAATTTTATACACGGTGTTGAAAATATTATTTTTTAGAATACGCATTGAATGAGCGTTAAATGTTTTATTATTCATAGTAATATACCTTTTTGGAAACCAATGCCATTATTACGCCTATAACAATGGCTACTATCAGGAAATACAGCCATGCCATTGCCGCGGAAAAACCGAAGTCCAGATGCTGATTCAAAACAAGAATTATTTTTTCCATAATAAGATTATCTGTTCTTAAAAAGAAATCAACAACGCTGTACACAACATTTACAATAATTAATGAACTGACCATAGGGAAGGTAATTTTCCAGAAACATTCCCAGCTTGTCGCGCCTTCAATTTTAGCCGCTTCAAAAATGCTTGACGGAATTGTCTGCAGAGCGGACAGGAAGATAATTATCTGAATACCGGAAGCCATAGCAATGGTATAAATCTGATTAACCGTTCTAAAAATAAATTTCATGAAGTTGCCCATGCCGGCTCCTTCTATTACAAGAATATCTTCCAGAACGCTTGTAATAGACGCCTTTAATTGATTGTTATGCCTGATATTTTCCGCGATGCTTTTTAACAGCGCGCTGTTTGTTTCAATTCCTATCAATACGCCCGATGATAAAATTACCGGTAGAAAAAATATTGCGCGCACAAGACCTCTTGCTTTAAATTCCTGATTTAATAAAAGCGCGGCAAAAAGACTGAAAATAATTATCGCCGGAACTACAAGCGCCATTCTAAGAAGTTCATCAACAAGAAGCCGGTTAAATTCCGGATCGATCGCAAGAGCTCTCTGGATATTTCCAAAGCCGATAAAGTCCCGTTTAAATCCATAATTAACGACATCGATTGTAATTTTGTTAAATATCATAACAAATGATTCAAGAAGCGGAAAAAACATAAAAAGAATGAACCCAATTATAAAAGGAAGACAGAATAAATATCCTGCGCGGGCGTCCTTTCCTTCGAGCGTCAGGGCAAGTTTGTTATTCTTCTTATGAAAATATTTTTGATAATAATTTAAAAAGAATTTTTTTATTTTCATCGGTTCTCCCGTCCCGGCATAATGTAACTGTTCGCGCTTACATTTATGCCGTTATAATCAAATGTAAAATCACTTGCATTTACGATTACACGCGTTCCGTCTTCGTATTCTGTTAAAGTTACATCCGCCGATAAAATTAAATGATTTACTATTGCCTGATTATACAGGCGTCCAAAATCGGCGGTAAATTGCCTGTAGAGCGCATCAGCGTCGCCTATCCATTTTTTGTAAACATTCGCGTAGAATTGCCTGAACTTTGTTTCCTGTAATATTGATGATTCTTCTGTCATAAAACTGAAGTATAATCCCGCGCCGTTTTCAATTATTTTTAAAAGATTTTTTGAATAGTCTTCCGCAAGATTTATCGCTTTGCCGGTAAAGGGAACAAGACCATGAAGAACCATCGCGTAGAAAGGAACAGAGACATCCGTTATGCTAAAATCCTGGCAGCTAAGAGCGATATCAACAATTATATCCGCGAAAGGCGCCGCGTACGCGTGGCCAGCAAGAAGCATTACGCCTGTTCCTGATTGCCGCAGATCATTTAGTTTATTTTGTCTCATTGCTATTGAGCCTTCCCGGCTTACATGCTGCCTTTCATTGTAATCGCCTGTAAGGCGCGAGCCGATATTTCTGAACGCGATGTTTTCAAGCCCTAAATCCGCGGACTTAGCGGCGAAATTATCGATCATTGACATCATTTTATCAGGATGAGCGATATAGCTGAGTTTGCCCCACAGCTTGCGCTCTCCGAACCATGCGGCGCTGTAGGGATATCTTTGAATACGCTCGCGGTTTATATATCGCGAAGCGTCTTTGTAAAGATTGAATCCGTCAAAAAGTTTTTTATCTTTCATAAGAAAGAAATCAACTTCGGGATAAAGTTCATATCCGTTCAGCCGCGCTGTCCGCGCAAGGATAGTAAAATCATTTTTACTTCCGAGCTCCCTGATCAATTTTATTCTGGAAGGAATCGTATGCTCAACGCTGCGGTTAAACCAGCCGTTTAGTTTAACGTTCACATTCTTCCATCCCATTCGCGCAAAATCATTTATCATGTCTGAAGCTTCATTATACGAAGTAAGTTTCAGCGGAAGATCAAATGGAATGCCCAGACGGTGCTGCGTTTTATTGACAGCTCCGGTAATTTCAACGGCTAACGGCACTGCGCCCGAAGGCGGCTTGTTTTCATCGCGCCTGTTCAATGACGGATATTCAGCTAACAGCCGCGAACGGTATTCTTTAGCCATGCCTGTATAGCCGTCTTCGTCACAGACAATAAAACGCAGCGTTATGCTTTCGCCTTCGGGCAGCGTTCTTTCATATTGATAAACATCCCGCTGCGAGCGCCCTGTAATATTCATTATTTCGCTGTGAATCATTGAAAAACGCGCATACGCGTTATTCCACGAATTGTTGCGTCCAGAAACATCAGCTAACACGCTGGCGTATGACGCGCCGTTTTCAATAATGCAAAGGAGCGCGTTTCCGTTTTTTTGTATGCCATAAGCGGGAAAAGGCGATCGGTTATCGTTGACAATCGCTTTTCGCACAAGCCCTTCATCCCATCCGTATACAATGCTGCTGAAAGGCTGCTGATTTTGTCTTCCGTTATTAAAATAAATTAACGCGCCGCTGCCGTCAGGAACTAAAAGATAGCCTTCGTCATTTATGCCGCCTGCTCCCATATAAGGCATTAAAGAAAATGTAGTTATAGGGTAGTGCTGGCGGTAGGCGATTTTATCAAAAGGAACATTCAGAACAAGCGCGTTTTTTTCTAAAGAATAACGAAGCGTTATGTTAAACGCAGGTCTTTCCCTTTTTGATAGCGCGGGATAACGGTTGAAATCTTCAAGATAATCGTCGTATGTGTATCCGATATTTGTGAAAATTTTTTCATATTCAACTTTCTGATACTCATGCGTGTCGCCGCGAAGAACGTATTGTTTTCTGTGTTCAAGATCGGGATACATCGCAAGAAGCTCGTCTTTGTTGTCTGTCTGGCGCAGGTTGTTAATATCATAAAGACGGTAACCTGCGTTAACAAGGCTTCTTTCAATAGCGCTCATTAAATCAGTGAATTCTTTCATTCTCTCTTCAGACATAGCGGGAGGAATAACATAAGTGCGTTCAAGATTGCCGACTGTATAATTTACTTCCAATACGTCGTCAGCGATTTTGTAGTCGTATGCGCCGGTTTTTACGCTCTGTTCGCCCGAATATTGTATCTGCCCGATTCCGTAAACATCGGCGTACTCAAGCGCGAAAACAGAATTCATCATATACCTTGTTACAGGATCAGCTAACGGATCAGCGCCCTGCGGATTGGATCTCCATTCGGCGCCGTTAGCTTTATTTACAAGAATAATTTCCGTAGTTTCAGGAAGAAAACGCAGCAGGAGATATTCATTTTCAAGAACAGCTTCATCAGTGCCGCCTTTATATTCATATATAAAAATATTTTTCGCGCCGTACTGTCTTCCGCCGCAGGAAATAATGATTAAAAGAAAATATATTAATATAAGCAGCCGGAATATTTTTTTCACCGCTCCCCCTACATTACCCTGAATGATATTTCTTTATAAATCGATATAAAATACGTGATTGAATCGCTTATTAAGCTGAAAAAAACCACAAATATAAAAACAATTACGCCTATTCCGATGATTGTTAATAAGCACGAAAAAATTGTTTTTCCCATGGAGTAGTCATGTATCATCATCATGCCGCAGATAATAAGAAGAACCGTCCATAAAAATGAAAGCACCGAGAGAAAATAATAAAACGCGCCTTCGTCGAATGTGATTACCCGGCTGAGTATTATCATAATGATATTGATTATTACAGAAGGAACTAAAGCGTATGAAACAGCCATATAAATATCTTTCATTGTGCCTTTTCCATCCATCAAGGTTGTAAAGCTCCAATTCGCAAGAGTCCAAAGCAAAACAGGAAGCAATACGCGCAGAAAAACGATAATTACGTTAAAATATTCCATGTTAATTATAATAAACTGGAAATTTGTTAACGTTAGGTGAAACACTTCAACAAAAAGAGCGGCGGCGACAATAACATTCGCGGCGGCGACAGAACCTTTTTTTTCATTTGTTAAATCCCAAAAGCCGTCAAGAGGATGTGTGCAGACATAAAGCGAATATTTCAGCGTTTTTCCAAGATGCTGCCACCATGATTTATCAGCGAAAAATATCAAGAGCGGCGCCTTCATCCCGCGGCTTTGGTTGACGTTCATGCTTCTTTAATCTCCCTGATCACCCTGATTGAAAATTTAATTATAAAAGGAACAAAAATTATAAGCGCAAGAAAAAGCATTATCTTCCATAAGTTTTCTTCCATCCATTGCTTACGGTATAACTGAAACGCTTTGCCGTAGCCTACGCGGTAATATTTCAGCTTGTAATTCTCCATAGCTTTTTTATAATCGCCCTGACGAAGCGCGGAGCGGCCTATGCCGATGTAAGCGAAATCTAAATTACCGTTCATCTTTAAAACATCTTCCCACACCTGCGCGGATGACTCATAACGGCCGGCTTTATATTCGTTAAGCGCAAGATTTATTAATTCGCCGTATTTTGTTATATCAAAGCGGGTTATAGACGCTGTTCTTGAATCAAGCGCGAAAAGCGAATCGCCCATTCTTTCAAGGGCGGTGGGATGCAGAAAATAACCTTCCCTGTTTCCCAGACCTCCGAATGCGTACAAAAGATTACCTTGAAAATCATACATAAATATACGTCCCCGGTTTCTGTCAAAACAGGCGTAAGAATCATTTTCAAAAGACGTTACGTCAATTAATCTTGAAAACCCCGATGCTCCGCCGATAATTTGATCTGAAAAATTTAAATCCCCTACAGGGGCGTAATAACCGTTGCGTATCAGGATATCCTGCCCTCTTGCGTTCAGCCGCCGCACCGGCTCTAAATTTCCTGATTGGTTAGCCGCCATATAGCTTGTTACGAAGATAAAACCGCTGCTGTCAATATCAAGGTTGTTGTATTCGGTCGGCACAAAAAGATGCTGCCGCGCTCTTTGTTCCTTCGTTGAGAAAAATCTCCATATATAATCTTTGATGTTAAACACAACTTCATTCGCGCCCATATAACCGGAAAAATCTCCGCGGCTGTCAAATTCCATCAGCCCTTTATTAACATTTCTGACCTGCGCGAAAATCCGGTTCGCGAAATCAACAGCCAGTTTCATCGGGTGGAATTCTACAAAGTCATCAATGCTGTCGTCATCCGGCCTTGTGATAGTTGAAATATGATTCCACTCAGAGTCAAGTTTTAAGATACGGTTATTGTTTGTGTCCGCGATATAAATAAAACCATTCCGGCATTCAAAAAGATCCATCGGATAATTCAAAGATGATTCAATGCCGTCAATTAAAATTGAATTAACAGTTTTTATATGAACATATTCGCCGTTATCGCGCGCTTCGATCACTACTATCCTGTTGTTGCCGGAATCGCAGACATAAATCCTGTTATCTTTTATATGAAGCCCCTGCGGCTCTTTGAAGTGTCCTGTTCCTAAAGCTGATCCTAGTATATACGCGCTGACGCGGTACGCGTCGGGCGAAGGAACATTTTCATACCAGAAATCGTAGCTGTAAGTGTAGTTTGTAGGCTCTGCGTAAAGAGAATTAACGCCGCGGAATGACGAATGTGGAATCAAAAAGAGATTAAATAAAATTAATAAACAAAAAAGTTTTAATCTCATTCTTTAATCCCCGAACTTGCCATTGTCTGAAGGACATTGCTCTGCGCGAAGATAAAACATAAAAGCGGAACAATCATGACAAAGAGACCGACGGCGGCTCCAACTCCCGCGCGCGCGACGCCTGTTGTAATAATCTGGGATAACGCATATGGCAGCGTTTTTAATTCTTCGGAGTAAATAAAGTTCGACGCTCTTGCGTTCCACAGCGCTTGCACAGAAAAAATCATAACGGTAAGCCACGCCGGTTTAATCATCGGCATAACAATAAAAGTAAATATTCTAATTTCTTTCGCGCCGTCAACTTTTGCCGCTTCCAAAAGAGTATCAGGTATCGTGTCAATAAACTGTTTTAGCAAAAAGAAACCCATCGGCATAGCGAAAGCGGGAACAATAACCGAAAGATACGTGTCAACCCACCCAAGTTTCGCCATTACAAGATAATTCGGAATCGCGGTTACATAGCCTGAGAACATAAGGGTGATGATTACCCCGGAGAAAAATATCTTTGCGCCCGGGAATTTGTACTTGCTTACAACAAACGCTCCCATCGCCGCGAAGATGATAAGGCCGGCTGTCCCGGCGACAGTAATAAACAATGTGTTAAAAATATAACGCGAAAAAGTAACCCATGATTTGCTCATTATGATAAACAAGTCCTGAAAATTATTTAATGTAGGACGGCGGACAAAAATATTCGGGGGAAACAGGAAAATTTCATTTAACGGTTTAAACGCGTGGTTAATGTTAAACACAAGGGGAAAGGCGAAAAATACGCCAAAGACAGATAGCAAAATAAAAATAAATACATCTCCGCCGAAAGAACGGTTAATCCTTCTGCCGCCTGTTAATTTTCTGACTTTCCTCATAACCGCCTCTTAAGTCCCTATCCGCTTTAAAAATTTCTGAATGACAAAATTGCAGATTATCATCGCTAAAAATAATAATGTCGCAATTGCCGAAGCGTAGCCCATTTCAAAACGGATAGAACCGTAATCAATAAGATGATTCACAACCGTATGCACGGCATAATCGGTGCTCGGAAATCCCGCTAGAACAATCGTGACATCCGCCACTCCGAAAGACTGGGTAATTGCCATAACAGCGCCGAACATCAACATGCCCTTCATGTTAGGAAGAGTGATGAACCACAATTCCTGCCAGCGGTTTGAAATACCGTCAACAAGACCTGCTTCATAAAGAGTCGGATCGATTGTCGAAAGCCCCGCGATAAAAGCAAGGAAGCCCGCGCCTAAACTCATCCATAAAATAACAATCAGCATAACCGGCATCATAAATTCTGGATCCGTAAGCCACAGCTCAGGTTTATCAAGGATGCCGAGATTCATTAAAATGCCGTTAATGTAACCGTACGCGTCGCCGGAAAAAATAAGAGCCCAAATCATAAAAGCGCCGCCTGAAATTGAAGGCGCGTAAAAAATCAAAGTTACAACCGCGCGGATATAACGGGGAAGTTCATTTATAAACCACGCGAATAAAAACGCCATTATATAGCCGATCGGCCCCGTAATCGCTGCCATTAAAAATGTGTTCTTTACGGCAATCAAATACACATCGTCAGCTAACAAAAGATTGATGTAATTTTGCAGGCCGATAAACTGCGGCGGTTCAAGAATATTAAAATATGTAAAACTGTAAAAGATTGATATTACAAGAGGCGCGACAAAGAAAAGAATAAAAACCGCCGCGTAAGGAGCGAGAAAAAGATAACAAATACGGTGCATATAAATACTTTTCGCCAATAATTTATTTTTTACGTTTAACTTTTTAATGTATCTGGCAAAACTCATCTTTACTCCCGCTCAAGCCCGAATTCTTTTCGTTTTTTAATAAGCTCATCATTAATAATGAATGAATAATCAAGCAGCGTTTCCCTGACATCAACTGTGAATTCCCTGCCTTTTTTCTTATTAATGATGCGCCGCGTCGCGTTGATAATATGCCTGCTGACAAAATAACCGCCCGGCACTTCAGGAATGCCGACTGCCCACGAACGCTGTTCGTCAAGAACCGCCATCTGTTCCGCTCCCCAGGGAAGCTGCCTGAAAGCCGCGTAATTTGCCGTCGGATAACGCGCCGCGGAACCCATAAGGCTTTCAAGCTCGCGGCCGAACCGAAGCTGCGTATTTGAGCCGATCCACCATTTTAAAAATTCCCACGACTGATCCCGGAGTTTTGAATTTGAAAAAATCATTGCAGCTAACGTTCCCGTTGAAACAGAGCGGTCAATAACGCCGTTTTCTCTTTTAAGCCCCGGCATTCTGGTAAAACTCCAAAGTCCGCGAATCTCGGGCGCGAAAATTTCCAGAGTGTTAAACCATGAATAGTCGGCGAAAGCAATAGGCATCTCACCCGTGCGGAAACGGTTGATAAAATTATAGATGACAGGGGCTTTATAATGGGTGAATAATTTTGTGTAAAAATCGAACGCGTCAATCGCGGTTTCAGTATCAAGCAGCGTGCGCGAGCCGTCTTCGTTATAAAGTCTGCCGCCGCGCTGGAATAGATGCGCGAGAAAGTTTGAAAAATCAATATTTTCACGCTCGCTTGTCGCAACGGAAGGAACGCCGACATTCATGTTGTTTTTCTGAATTATCGGAAAGATATTAATAAGATCTTCCCATGTATCGGGAAGCTCAAGTTCAAGCTCATCCATAATGTCTTTGCGGTAATACATTACGTGAAAATATTGAGTTTCAGGAAGACCGTATATGCCGCCCTGAAATTCAAACGGGACAATAACATTGTAATCCAGTTCTTTTAT
>Ga0209755_10005661_pt1 | contig 14128 bp, 8 predicted proteins | sample TergutCo191P1_FD_187301 | JGI IMG/M metagenome (GOLD analysis project Ga0209755, IMG submission 187301) | Cornitermes sp. P1 segment gut microbial communities from Petit-Saut dam, French Guiana - Co191P1 (SPAdes) (version 2) | ecosystem: Host-associated > Arthropoda: Insects > Digestive system >... | reverse complement strand
GTGGGGGGGGTGAGGAAGTCAGGAGGGTAAAAGGTAAAGGAAAGCAAACAACAGTGATCAAACAGAACACATCATTGTCTTGTGCTACCATGGTTCAGAAGAAGCAGTAGTTGCTTATTTCTTGACTCAGCAGAATGTACTACTGTACAAAGCCATGAACGGGGCCACGGTAGCACAATGGTTAAGGTGCTGGGCTACAAATCAGAAGGTCACTGGTTCGATTCCAGATAGTGTTAATGGAATTTTTCATTGAAATGATCCTTCTGTTCGCACTATGGCCCCAGGGTTGACTCAGCCTCTAACAGAAATGAGTACCAGGAGTATTTCTTGGGGGTGAAAGCGGCCAGTGCGTAAGGCTGACAACCTTACCACCATCCTGGGCCATTGTCACGAAATCTGGGAACCTTAGCTTCCTGGAACCGTCTGGGCACCTTGGGCCTTTAATAGGACTGATTTACCTTTACAAAGCCATGAACAAAGCACAGTTACTAGTTTCAATGTGCCAGATATGCAACACAGGTCACTTTGTTCCTTCCAAGTGCAACACATCAGGATGAGTTTGAGTAGGCAACTTACAGAGCAACACACAGCATAAGAACTGATATTAGATACTGATCCTGACACTCAGCTATATGAAGGTAAATATATTTCTCCAAATAAGAAAGAAAGATGAAGACCTTGCAGATGCAGCCTACACATAACAGACTGCCAGCATGCAGTCTTGAACTTTTGGTACCTACACAGATACAGTGGGTACTAGTGGCTTACAACAAAACAAGGCAGCTCATATCCCTAAACAGTACCTTTGTAAGCACTCATATGCTCTTTTTTTTTTTGTAAAAAAATTGTGCAAGTGTCAGTGGAACAGACACAGAAACACTTGGACACAATCAACACTCTCCATTACGTACCATGACTATTAAGGAAATATAATTGTGTGTTACTAGACAGGCACACTAGAACAGAAATCTATAGCCTTTCATGACAATACAATGAAACAAGAGAGATTTTTCCAAATACTGAGATTGCTATATTTCAATGATGACACAACTGAACCAGAGAAGACAAATAAAATGACTGATTATGGGAAATGAGAACTGTATGTGACAAACTACAACATGCATGATGCTGAATACTGCACACTGTACACCAGTCAATAAAATTATAGTTTTCTTCATGCAGTATACACTACAAGACAGACAGGATGCCTTTTCTTCAGATCACTTTATATCTTCTGCCAGTCAACCTACACCCATTGCAATGACACAATGAACACTGACCCTTGGAAGGAAAAGCATTCAGTGTTCTACAATATACAATTAAATGAGAAAAAAGTTCAAATTTTCCTGGAGGAACTGAGAAAAACCACAATAAACCTCAGTCAGGAGAGCAAATTTAAATTCAAGTTCAAATTTAATGATGAATGGAAGCTTACGTTTCCGTGGCAATATTAAACATAGACAGGCTTACCTCTGGAGCCATGTACCGTTTAGTGCCAACACGATTGTTAAGTGGAATGTCTACTGTGTCTGTTGCCACATCGTGCCTCACAGCTAGACCCAAATCTCCAATGGCACACGTAGTGTTTGATTTCACTAAAATATTTTTTGACTTCAGGTCCCTATGAGCTATAGCAGGTTTTCCTGTGGACAAAGACAACTCAATGATTATACTAAGTTTTGTGACAGTAGTTGATTCAATATTATGCTGGACACTGTCCACTGTATGAGGTACATCTGGCATACATATTTTGGAAGTTAACACTACTTCTATCATCAGGTAAAACATAAATATAATATAAAACCTATTCCTATGGATCCCCTCTAGCAGGCTGATTTCTATTCTCAGACACAAACCATCTACTACAGCTAATTCCTATCCCTGAAAATCAAGGATTCATTAGAGCTAGGTAAACCCTATCTTCTGAGAACAATGGTCTATTAGAGGTACCTAATCTTTATTATGAGATAAAAATGACCTATCACACCTAGCTGATGCTATCCCTGGATAACAATGATACATTAGAGATAGCTAATCTCTATTCCTAGACAATCCATTACGGCTAATTACTGACTATCCCTAGACGAAGATAACGAAGATGTCAACAACTGCAACACCACCAGTTCTAGTCAAACCACCTTGAAGTTCTACTGTTACTGTTGTTGTTGTTGTTGTTGTTGTTGTTGTTGTCGTCGTCATTGTCCAGAAACAGAGATTAGTTTCTTCTAACAGATACAGAGGATCAGGTTTTGTAACACTGTATTACATTCACCTTATGACAAAAGAAGAGCCACCTTTGAAAAGTTGCAATACTTTGGACAATGAGCATGGAAAAGAAAAACAGGAAATGAATACAAAATGTTGGTTGGAAAATATCTTGGAGACATAATTTAGCAACAGAGAACTTACAAAGTTTACATTCCAATGTGTACACTTCCACTCCTATACCTGTTGCTTGTTAGTGTCAAATTTAGGTCACATAAATTTAAAATACAATAATAAATACAATTTATCCTTTGGGTTAGCATGATGTACTCATATACAAGTGGTCATATACCTGAATAATGATCAACAAATAATTTTTTTCCTTAGAACCAGAAATATGTTCAAAAGTTCAGAGCAACATGTATACACGTGTACAAGCGCATGTACAAACAGCACTGTTATCTCGTAAGTCCAATTTTCTTATTTTAAGGAACAAAAGTAGGCTTCAAAAGCCACAGTAGATGACCCATAACATAATGCATATATAGCTGCAATGGAAAAAAAATACATAAGACAAAGAAATAGATGCAAAGACAACAAAATATGCTTTGCTTTACTCAAGCCTAGTGAAAAGAGGAAAAATTTCATGTCAAGCTTACACCTAGACTGCAATGAGTGGAAATATTAGTACAGACCTTAGGAAAATCGCCTGTGGTGAAATGGTCTGGATTGAGCTCAGTACATATAATTTTTAACAGCAGGATGTTGAATTATGCTTTGAACCTCTTGGTTCCAACATCAAAGGACAGGAGACAGTCACGTCTGTTCCCATTTAGCTTACCTTGAGTGCCTACAATCTCCATATGAAGGTGTGCTAGGCCAGTGGCAATTGACAGCGTCATGTGAATCATGCCCCTAGTGTCAACAGTGCTTCTATTTAGGTAATCAAAGAGAGAGCCATTCTCATGGTAGTCTGTTATCAGCCATAGCTGTGTCCATGTACCATTATCTGCAAGAATCAAAGCCGCCAAGACTAATAATTAGGTATATCAACATTCAACTTACTGCTCCTTCCTTGTAACAATAACGAGGTCATTTTAAAGATATTATTACAGAAAATATATGAAGCAAGACTGAGAAAATATATTCAACCAGCTACTACAAATTCCTATTCCAACATTATACAAGAAATGGTTAAAAAGCATTTAATTCAACTTGGACAAAACATTCCATTTACTCATTTCACAATTCCTAATTCATCATCTGAAAAACTGGAGTTACCCTATAAACAAGCACAAAGTTAAGGATGCTCTGCTAAGTACTTTCTTGAAAATTAAATATTGTGAAGTGGGGGTCATCTTATAAGCAGATTCTGATACTCAGGTAAATACAGTACACACTAACGCACAACATGGCAATTTAACTGCTGACTAAGTAAGAAACTTGTTCTGATTTTTGATGCCACATACATACAATCACCCACCTTTGTTATCAGCTGCAATAAATCCAAGAATGTTGTTATGACGCAGCATTACTGTTTGGTAAATTTCTGCTTCTCGAAACCAGGAACGTTCTTCTCGAGACGAGAATATCTTCACGGCCACATTTTCTCCTCGCCACCTCCCTCGCCACACCTCTCCAAACCTCCCTTTGCCAATAATTTCAACCAACTGTATCTGTCTTGCAATACTTCGCTGTACCAACAGTGGCAGGCCTAGGATATACAGTAAAACAACAACTTAACATGACACTACTGCTCTACAATAAATCCACATTTGAATGATATGCCAATTTCCTTGCAAAGTACATAAAAATGCCTATATGCCAAGCTGTAAAAGGCACACATGGGGTGTGGAGACACAGCATTTGGCCTCGAGATGTTTATGTCACACTTTAATACTTCCAGGAGTAGATTACACCATGCCAAGGGTAAGGTCCAACCAAGTGTGCCTCCAGCAACCAAACAACAGCAATCAAACTGGACAGCACAAATTAACAGTCTACATCATTTAACATTATACATTTTCCGTACAACTATATTACGTTCACAAAACTCAATACCAACTTGTTGCACTATACTATTTATTGTTGGTTATTTCTCCAACAGGTTTTGACCTGACTTAATAGGCCATCCACATGGAGTCCTCTATGACATACACAGCATTTGGTTCAGCTTATGTATTACAGGTCTCACATATGATTAAAACTGATGCTGTAGTAAATTAAGGTTAAATTACAATTAGTAGGGTATGTATATTTTATAATATTATACTGTACATGTATTATATACAGTACTGCACCAAGTCCACACACTGCAATAGTTTTACACACTTCAACAGAAATATAAAATGTGTTACTGTATATTACATTTACATTTGGGACTGTCATTTTCATAATTCATTCTATATAAATTACGAAAATCACAGTGTAAGTAATTTGTCATGTGTCGAGCATAAGATTTGTGCAACACAAAATAACACAAATTAATTACACCATTACAGAAAGCCTGTAAAAGTACAATCATCAGACATTTATGAATGGAAGGTGATTTAAAATTCATAATTAGTAATAATATTAAAAGGGATCTTTGGGAGATCAAGTGTTTGGATGGTATTGCTTCTGCATCTTCCACAATGGTACAATGAGGATGTAAAGTAACTGGCCTTCAGATTCTACAACTACGCTTAGTTATGTGATGCACGTATCACAGCACAGCCAGCTGGCTGTGCTATGTCATACTACATGCTTTACAGTCAGTCACTGTCTCACCAAATACATTCCATATCAATTGTAAAAACTCTTCAACCAAGGCAAATTTATCTAAGAGAAGTCACAAGTTGGGAACAATGGTTGCCATGGCAACCAGGGTGTGACTCATTCACATAAAGAGCATTAGAATATTTCCTTCGCCATTTATACTCCAATGAGATTAGAACCTGTCAGAACATATTAAATAGTATAGGAAAACTTTCGTAATTAGTTACAAAAATAATGATATGTACCAGCAAAAAACCTGTGTTACCAGTTACGGTGACAGATCTGTATGTGAAACTCAACTAATAATTTGATTTGATTTAACGTTCATTTTTTTACCTCAATATTACTACTCATCACATCACATCTTTTATAATGAGCTACTGGTCTTATGATGAGTATGATGAGGTCCTTTAGGCTGAATTGTATTATTACAGCACTAGACACAAATAAGAATCAATGTAGACTACATATACCTAACAGTGATCACAATGTGCTGAGAATAAATCAGTGAAATCTATGGTGAAAACAAAATCTCACCTGAACCAGAACCACTTGTGGTCATTTCAATCATGTCCCTTAATGATACTCCACCCAGTATGGGATGATCTGGCGCTTCAATTGAATCTTCAGAGCGATACGGTATTTGGCGTTGGCGCCGGCGATTCTGATTCCAGAAGCTAAAGAGGCTATAGACCACCACCACAAAGACGCACACTATGCCAATAGAGCCAGCAATGATCAGAAGTAGCCCCCATTTTCCTAGTGGAACTGTTCCTTGACCCTGTGAATTTTCTTCAACAAGTTAAGCCTCAATTAGTAAAGCAGCTCTCAAATATCCACCACTATCTGCCTAATGTTACTGTGGCTTACATATAAAGGGCAGAACACACACATGTATTCTGGCCAAAGCTACAAACTTCAAATAATTATTTGAAGTTTAGGGACTGATTATAATCAGTCCCTAATACTGAAAGAAATATATTCACATACTGTTAATGACACATATTTTTGTAGGACCTATAATTGATTTCTGGCTGTTAAACACAATAATACTGGTTCATACATAATTCACACACTTCTTCTCTAAATACATCCTAAAAATGGACTGTTCATTTCAATATATAATATTTCCAATAGCAGCTTCTGGTCAAATAATTTCCAGGTGTGTGAATAAAATGAACATGGGGGAGGGGCTTGTGCAGAAAAAATACATTACATTTGGAGAAATATAGTACTATAAAACCTCAGCAGTTGTTATTACTGAAGCCAAATCACTGACAGGTAAATTAATTTTAACACATCATATTCTCACACATTTCATATGGCTAATAAATGTATCATCAGAAATTTAAAGAAACAAAATGCAAGTGCTGTTACACAATGCATTTGTTTGAAAACCTAACTGAAAAGATAAGAAACAAACTCCACAACATGGAGTCTACCATCAAACGTTTATAGTTCATCAGAAAAATTTCTTGCCACTTGAATATTGTCATCTTCACACCTTATTTGTCTAAAGAACTGTCTTTGTGCTTAACTAAACATAACATTACAAAAACATAGAGACCGGAGGTACAGCCCCACACATTCTTAACATCAGCATGAGGATGTCTGTAGTCAGCTTTGCACCCCCAGCTTCTTTATCTCCAGGGAGAGCTCCTAGTATCCAAAGATTATGAGCCTGGACAGACATCACAGCTGGAATGGACATGGTGGTAAAAAGATAACTCCTTCTCCCTGCTGGGATTGAACCTCAGTCCATTCTATAACCAATCACTATACTATTTCTCCTAAGACTAGCTTGAATGTGATCCTTACATCCATGCCTACAACTCCCATGTGGTTTGTCTTGAAATTCCACAGTGAATCAAAGCAATTATTTTACAAACTTAACCTGTTGTTAAATCACGAGTATGATTTGAGCTTCTTGGTCCTCCCCACATGTGATCTTTGCCACAATTCAAAGGACTTATTTGTCATCACAATATTATTCTGCATTCTGGTAAGAAAACGTGAACCCATTCCTAGACCAACCACCACACCACCCTCTATTAGAGCACTAGAGCTACTTGATCCTGTTTTCTCCCAAAATTAAAATTAAATACAATATAAAAATTTTAAAATCAGGACAAAAATGTTTCTACACTCAAGACTTGAAACACGCACGCATGCACGCACACACACACACACACATACGGTGCAATAACACATTTAAATACAGCAAAATTCTATTAATCCAACGTCTTATAATTTGGAAATGCCAATAACTACACACTTGAGGAGAGCAGTCCCAAGACCGGAAGTTTTGCTTTTTGTCAGGAAAAGGCTTCATCAATGAAACAGGCAGATCTCAGGGACATATTCAAAGAGGTTCAAAGAGGCCTCCAAGAGTGTCTGCACATCAACCATTGTGGTATTTCCTGACCTCCCTCGCCTGCTCCATCCACTTCTTCAACTATGAGGTCTCCAGAAAACACAGTAGAGGAATATATTCACTTTATTATATATATTTCAGTCAACACAACTATATAATAAAAGCATAAGTTAAAGCGACATGTTTTGACTTAAAAAGTCATCGTCAGGCTAAGCTAAGAACCATGAAGTTCTTTACAATGTATCTGTGCGCATTTGGGATCCCAGATGGCTCACAGTGTGTGCTGTGATTCGTACCATGTATGTAACATAACTTATATCTATTACACTATTGTACTTATATTGGGGTCAAGTATGTGATGTGTGTTAGCATGCTATTTCCTGTGGCTGTTGTTGACCCCAGGAAATAGCACGCTAACACACATCACATACTTGACCCCAATATAAGTACAATAGTATAATAGATATAAATTATGTTATATACATGGTACGAATCACAGCACACATTGTGAGCCATCTGGGATCCCAAATGTGCACAGATACATTGTAAAGAACTTCATGGTTCTTAGCTTAGCTTGACGATGACTTAATGAAATACTCATGTGATTAGTTGTACAGCTCAAGTACAAGGGCAGCAACAAAAAAATTACCTGTAAGTACTTAGGTCAGTATATATATTGTCTGATAATATGGAATAATCAACAATTTGGAACCTGCTCTGTCTGGTGCGAGTAAGATTAACAGAATTTTACTGTAAATGTGTCTGGACCAATCACATGGCTTGTCACAAATTGAAGCCTATCAGAAGCAAAAATTTTCAATATTTGCAGCAGGACCATACTGAATGTCAAAGAAGTCATCTTCAAAACCAAGACATACAAAGATGTTAACAAAAATACTCACAGATACAAAGCTAGCCTTGAAATTAAACATTTACTATCATAAACCAGAAGTACTATCCAATGGATTTAGGTTACGCCAAGGTTGCAGATGCACTGCCAAGAGATAAAAAACTTCTAGGCATAATTTCAGCACAGAAACACAATGAGAACTTGACATTCAGTGATATACCAACATCATTACCACTGTCACCCATGACCACCACCACATGGTTGGATTTCTTCCACTTCTACAGGAATACCTGAATGTTAGAATTGTGTGTTGAATGCTTGCCCTTCATATGCTTTCATACACCTCCCCCCCCCCACACACACACACACACAAGTGCACATGTTTGACACACTGAATACTTGTGTCAGCAATATGAATGGGAGATTCTTAACCATGCACCATACATATTTGATTGGGCATTTAACAGTCAGCATTTCTCTCATAATGAAACCAAACAATGTGTGAAAGGCCTTCCATGCAGAGACAGAAAAGTGAGTGTGCACAAAGCAATTGTTTTAGAAAAAGAAAATTATACCAAAAAACCTAATAAACATGTAAAAACACTACCCAACACAACACATGGCAAACGAATGAAAAACAAACATCATGCAAACACAGACACTACAAAGAAAGCAGTCTTAACCAACCCATAATGCAAATATGTTAAAAAAATTAACAGATAACAAAGATAACCAATGCCTTATCCACAAATGAACATGCTTACTCATTATTGTACAGTGTAAATATATTATCACAACAATGGATAATTAAATGACATAAAATTTCAAAAGGAAACAAACAATCTGTGATGGCAACATATAACAATTACTTGCACTAATAATATTATAATAAAAAGTAAAACCCAAAATGAATTATATTATGGATTATTACTTCTGGTCAAAGGACTGGCCACATACATGAGGAATGATAATACACAGTTCGGTGTTAACTTCTGGAAAAATACAGAAAATTACTCCGAACAACAGACCTCAAAACAAGCTGTAAAGTAGAATTCTTAATGCTGAAGTGAGTCTACCTGAAATATTTCATCATTAGTTCACACATCACAATAAATGTATAGGGTACACGCAACATGGACTGAGCAGAGCTGACCTAATGGTCAGTTAACAAAATATATCAACAGGTGACAGGAAAATAATTACATATACCAGTTCCATTCCTATGAGCAGCTACTTCCATTCTACTTAGCACCCAAAATGCTCTTCTCTTTATTATGTGCCACCATCCTACTACATGCCTTAACAGCAGTGCTTAAAATGGACAGTGAGCTAAAAGTTCAGGGTTATCATTTACCACATGAAATTACTAGAAATTTTGTCATCATTGTTGCTGCTTATAAATTCAACATTAACCGTAAAGTAAATCAAAAGCTGCTTCTGGTAAAATAACAATCACTTCCTGTATGTACATTTTTAAAGATTCTAATTTATTCAAGATATAAATAATCTGTTAATGACATTACACACACACCAGTGATGTGCTCACTATTTAATGCGTTGCCATGGCATTCATGTGCTACTCCACAGTGTCTTTCATTGGTCACTTCTGTATTTTTACAGCAAACCAAGTATCAATTTCATCTATGGGAGTGCTGCAATCTGGTTGTGCTATGCCAAATTATATGCTTGATGCTCAACCAATCCTTCAGCTTCAGAGCATAACTCACAAAACAAGATCTTTATCAACTTCGTCGCAACCATGACAACTCTGGTCTGACATCACTGAAAACCAGGGCGTGAATCACTCACACGAGGGTATTTATACACAGTTTTTCGTTCATCTGGCCCATGCTGCTCATCACCACAAGGACCATTTCACATGATGGCAGACAGCATAGTGCCCAACACTATTTTGTTTTGAGGTGGGGTCCACGTAGATCAATGTACTGCAAACTGCTTCCTTCAGCTCCCAGACACGTCACACATAAGAAACACATAGTTCATTGCATATGAAAGTTCTGCTGGTGAGACTGACAACACTAAATGTTGAATGTTTTCTTTAAGACTCTCCAGTGTAATGATTTGTACCATGTATAAACATTATCCTTTAACATGGCCCACAAGTAAAAATTGAATGGGTTTAAATCTGGCAAACAAGGAAGCCATAATCCCCTGCTCACTATGCTGTCACCAAAACTGTTCAGTGTACCACACAAAGAATTTAAAAAAAATCATACCCTCACAGCACATGTGGTGTCCAAGTGTAACATACTGGATTGAGTTTATGGTCTCATGTAGCATTCAAAAATAATAAAATGTGAAAATGTGTTAGACAGAATTAATTTGTAAGAATGTGAATGATGATTAAACACAATGAGTTGGAGTCCATTAATTACTGTGTATTCTCGAATATAACCCACACAAGTTTTTGCTGATTTCTTAAATGAAAAAAAGTTAGTTCACAGTTCTAATCCGTACCTTTCCTTCAACCACCCCTTGCCTACAAGGCAGACTGATTGAATAATATTGAATGTTACCAATGCTTTAACCGTTATCCGACTAACGCGCCATGTGTGAAGTGGCCATTTAACTGGCGGCGGTACAAACACACCAGAGCTGATGATAGTGACTGGGTGACAGATAATGATTCAGTTATGAGTGATGACAGCGAGTCTGATGAATAATTAATTATAAATATCATAAAATATTATAAATAATAAATTATTGTATTGTATTCTTACGGCATGTACAGCAGCTCTATCATTTTTCCAAAATCCAGCTCACGACCGTGAATCTAATCTGCATCTGATTTTTTAGAGCCCTCTGAAACTGTAAAAAGGATGCGGATTGGATTCGAGAATATAAGGTAATAAACGGTGCAATTTAAGATAATCTGAATTACAGCATTCAGAATTATATGTTGTGCTACGACATGATTTCTAATTAAATAATATATGGTGTTATGATGCACTCTTTAGCCAAATTAAAAATTCAGGACACAGTAAATTTTACATTCAGAAATGCCATAAACTGTTCCACAGTCTTCCTCAAAAAAGGCATAATCTACCTCTCACAGTTGAACAGGCATTCAAAAAAATGATGTCAGAATATGTACAACACATCAATTTGAGTTTATGGTCTCAGGGAATAAATGTATCCTAATGACCCTAAGTGCTCTCAAAGCACACAACATGTGATAACAACATGCAATGGCACTTCATGGATTAACGTGGGTAACCTGTTATTCTGAGAATTCACATATCCACTGGGTCTAACCCAAGCTTCATTCCTGAACACAACCTCTATCATGCACCACATGAAGGTACCACTTCACCAACTCAGCCTTACTTCATGATGTGTCTATACAGACTGTGCACAAGAGTTGTCCTATTTGGATGTAAATGTAGTAGTATTCTTGCAATTTGTGCTGATGCAGACATGCCCATTTGCTGTGCAAGTTGAACCTACAATTTTCTTGGAGACATCGCCAATCTAGCATCAATTACATCTAGGATTTCCTCCATTAGAATTTGTCCTCTGCACCTTCTCACCATGTTTGAAATGGGACCTGCTGCTCAAAACCTTTGTAAGAGGTGTGTTATGAAACTTCATCTACATTCACTATTAGACTTCTTGTAGGATCAATATTCAACACATGTATAGAGCAGAAACATGCAATGCTCCTGTGGTACATCCACTGAGACTGAGGACAGCCCGCCTGCAACAATGTGGGTGCACTTGGCTCACTGTATCAGCCAAGTTCAATGCAATAGGGAAGTTGACATGAAGTGGCGGGGCCAGATGAACAACATACCCTACCTAAAGTACATATTCTATATTTACCCAAATAGGGAACAATACCAAAATGAATCTTAAAGAGAAACATATGAGGATGCAGACTCAAATTATGTGGCTCTGCACTGGGTCCAGTGGTAGGTCTCGTGAACCCCAAGGTCCCCAAGAGGTGGAGAATGTCATATCTTAAATTCTCTAAAAGAATCATCCTCCATGAATTAGTCATTTAAGTGAATATAACAGAAGGTTTTTTTTCATAATTCAACAATGAAATAACTACATAAACAATGGGTATTGATGTCTTTACTCCCTTTTGTTTAATTAACTTCAGAACTGTTCAGACTCATAGAAAATATGCACTGCGCATACTACATGTTTTCATCTGTCTACTACTGTTTGCTCCAATAAGTATACAATGAATTACGACTGAGACACATGCAGAAATATGCAATAGTCTTCATCTGAAGTTCTGTTACTGCCACCTAATTTTAACCAAAATTGGAGCACGTGAACAAATTCTCTTAAAGATTACTGAAATGAACATAGATAGAAATTTGTTCAGCTGCTCGTGACCGAGTTGTTAGATATGGATAGAAATGGTGATGCTAAGTGATGCCCTTATACAAACTTGTCACGAATGTGCCACAACTGATAATCTTATGAAAGTGAACAAGGTAAAAATAGATGGAGATACCATTTTTCTGCGATATGATACTGCATCAACAGGTAAATGGATGCCAGTGCTTTGAGGAAAAGAATCTGACTCTGATCACCTGCTGATCATACACACATCCCCGAAGAATGGAAACCTCAGCTACAGTGTTCCAAATACCTCAAAACTCTCATGAAATATAAATGACTATAACAGATTGATGTACACTGTTAGAGAGATGTAGGTGTTTAAATTGTACATGTTGAATTACATTTTTGTGAACTTTACTGCATATAATTTGTAATATACAGAAGTTTACTGGTGACAATACATGTGAAACAGAACAAGCTAACCACTGAGTACTGAAGTACTGTGCTAGGGCACATCTGTTGTCCTAGTTGAGGAATGCCTCAAATTCAGGAAAATGTAACTGAAGTGTCACTGTGAGAAAACTGATTAAACACACAAGTCGCCTGATATATTAAGGATTGTCACAGCTGAATTTGTGCAGAGAAGCTAGTGACAACAATGACCAACTGGTGTTCTTTACCTTAAAAACAACACTCTGGTATCAGTCCATTTGCATTCCCATTAAACACTATTCAGAGAAATTAAATCTATATTTTAGGTGTAACAGTTCCTAAGAATGAAGGACAACAACTAATAAATTCTAACTCCCCAACAACAAACTGCATGGAAATTCATTCAGCTGTTCTTGAATAGTTTTGTGGATACAGAGAGACACTGTGATTCAGTAAGTAGTGCAGGGATGTGAATGCATCTGAGACATCTCTGGTCATACTGCATCAAATCTTCTTTCACTTACAAATCACTGAAAACAAGTTTCAGTTTTTCTGGTCAAATATTTGTAGAATAACACACAAGTGACTTAAAAGTAAAACTGCACAACACAGTGTGTTCAAGCAAATGTGGTTCAGCTAAAATTAATGGGTACTCTACCCATCTACACGATACATTATTTCCAAGTTAAGCACTGCTCATCAAGCACCTCACTGCAACAATGTTCCACCATCAGCACAATGCTCACAAGCTGCAAGGACGAGACACACAAGCTCCCAACAGCAACCGGCCTTCTCTGTCTCACCTGAAGATTGTGGTGATTGTGTTGGTTCTGCAAATGTTGGGTGCAAGTCACGGTTACAAAAGTCACGATCATGACAGCATCCAACCACAAACCCTTTCTCTACACCTACGTTGGTGGTATCAAGACACCACAAGGGGAAGCCAGGTGGAAAGAGAACACTCTTATCAAAACACCTAGACAGAAACAGTGCCATGTGAGCAGATCCTTGCTTTTATCTACAATTTTATGTTTTTAGAGAAAGTGAAAGATGCCAGGACAACTATTATCAAGTGCTAATCACAGAGAAACAGAAAGAAAGTTGTACTGTTGCAGTTAAATTCCACTGAGGAAAAACAACACAAACTCAGGATTGCTGGCTTCAGAAAAATGAATCTGACTCTCCCAAATGCA
>Ga0209755_10005660_pt1 | contig 14129 bp, 10 predicted proteins | sample TergutCo191P1_FD_187301 | JGI IMG/M metagenome (GOLD analysis project Ga0209755, IMG submission 187301) | Cornitermes sp. P1 segment gut microbial communities from Petit-Saut dam, French Guiana - Co191P1 (SPAdes) (version 2) | ecosystem: Host-associated > Arthropoda: Insects > Digestive system... | reverse complement strand
ATTTAATGTATGATCAAACCTTTCAATGCCCCAAAAATCCCCAATTGTTATATCGCCCTGACGCATGATGGTATTATATGGGCATTCCAGGCAGGCCTCTCTTGAAAACAACATACTTAAAAAGCCTCTCATATATTTATCGCGTGGCGGCATCATTTCATTTATCGTGCCGTCTTCATATTTGAAAACAATAGGCCCCCCCCCCCAACGATAGCGTTTATCCCTAAAATCAATACTTATTATTTTTTTCTGTCCGTGTACCTCTGAAAGGTATGAACGGAAAACTCCCGGGGAGGGAACATTGTTACACAGAAGGTCTACTGTTACAAGATTTTCATGTTCTGTTCCGATTGCAGCATATAATCCAGCCACTTGGCATGGTGTACCAGTAAACAGCACATGCTTACCCTTTGACAATAAAAATTTAATATCATTGTAAACAGTGCCTATTTTACTTTGCACATATTTTGACTTTTGAAGCATCGCGAGTGATTCTGTGTCAGAGATAATAATATGTTCAACATCAAAATTTTTATCGTATGAAGCACCACATACATAGCCACCTTTTTTAATTATATATTCGGCAAAAACACGAAAGGCACCACCGGAGCTACTGCTTTTACGTATACTTGTTTTAGCCATAGCAGCATAACAAGCCGGTTCTGATGTGTTACGGAAGTTCAAGTTGAGCAATGGACATATATTTTTGCATAATCCACAGTTATTGCAGTTTTCGGCATTAAAGGACGGTGCTAAAAAGCCGTGTGCGTTTTCACTTATAGAAATAGCATCATGAGAGCAAACAGAAGCACAGGCTTCACAGCCCATGCATTCACATGCCGATGCTAACACAGCAAATGTGTCATTTATATTACTTGTCATGAATAACACCTCCGTAAAAATATCCTAAGTTATTTCATTGGCCACGCAATTTATCAATTGTCCCATTTCTACGCAGTTTATTATAGTAACTGGATGACTGGATTAGTCGCTTTAATCCCAATACAGATACTGCTTTCCAAGCAACCTTTGCACAGAGGCGAACAGTTTTCTTTAGAAATTTGTTTTTTGTTGCAGCTATAACAATATTGCTTTCTGTTGTAGCGTGTCCTATAAACAAGTTATCTGCGTGTTTAATTAATTGACTTAACAAAAATTCGGATTCTTCGCTTTTTTGGTGTGATCTTATTACGTCATCGTATATTGACATCATCGTTTTTACATACTTATCTTTTGAGTAAACTACTCTCGCATAGTCGGCACATCCATTTCCTCTATGCTTCACTTCAAATTTATTATTTATCAAGCGATTTAGTTCGCTAGAAAATTCACTTTCATCAACTGCTAATCCGCACTCTGGTGAATTAATTACTTCGGGTAATGCCGTTCCATCACCTTTTATGGCTAACACCATTTTACCACAACTCATTGCCTCAACTGCCATAAAGCCAAATGTCTCCTGTCTTGATGGCATCAGAAAAATATCGCATGCATGATATAGTTTTGCCATCAACACTTCGTCATTAATCCAGTCAAATTCTATTGTGTGGTATTTTCCACTAACTTCGCCTAAAAATCCTTTTGCTCCGACAGCAATTAAGGAAATATGACCATTATTATCTATTTTCTTTAATGCGTCAATTATGATATCAAACCCTTTGTAAACATGACAATCTGACCTAAATAGCAAGACAGTATTATCTTCGGGTATATTTAAGCTTTCTCTTGCAGCAGCGCAATCACCTGGGGTAAATAGATTTTGATTAATTCCAAATGGCAGAAGATATATTTTCTTATCTTTCCATATTGGAGATTCAGAAACTTTTTTTCTCATCCACTCCGACGCAACAATAGCTGAGATTTGTGAGTTTTGGATAGCTTCTTTTTTTATGGCATAGTTTAACGCAGATATATCTTTGTACAACACAAAATCTTTATCAAGATGCATGCAATCCTCACAATGTGACTTCCATTTTTCACACTCAAAATGGTGCACACAATGTCCTCCAAGGAAGAATGGATCATGCAAAGTAATAATCGTGGGTTTGAGTTTTGTTAGAATTGGTAAATAATTTATATCAAAAATATTGTGAACAAGATGCATGTGAATGATATCGGATTCTAATAAAAGCTTTTGATGGATCAACTCTTTGCTACAATGTTCAAAAAAATTAAAAGTATATGTGTTTTCGTCGTTTGATTGCTTATTTAGCACTAACTGTTTTGAGTCAATTCCCGATTCACGTAAGAAAAAGTGTAAATCATGCCCATTAAATCGTTGCCCGGTTAAATCAAAGGATGAAATTTGAAGGTTTGTGTAAAATTTATCCTCAATAAACTTCAAGGCAATACTATATTCTGCTGCTGCAAAGAAATTGCGCATGTCAGCATAAAACTCCATACGGCTTGGTGCAAGTAATTTCATTTCTTCATCGGTTATGCCTTCAATGATTTTAATAAATAATCTACTATACTCAACATCTCCTCGTGCTTTGCTTCTTCTGCCTTGCCGATTTGATGAATCACGGGCAGTGACTAATATTTTCGATATTAACTTATGCGGGAACTTAGAAAATGCTCTGTAAAAAAACTCGAAGTCTTGTGCGACAAGTTCACTCTCATCGAACAGCCCAACTTCATCAAAGCATTTTCTGGGAATTAAAAGCGTACAACCATGTGTCTGATTATAAATGATAGGATGTATTTTGGACTCTGTTCGTGGTGGATATGCTTTGATGTGTAAGGCATAATCCGTTTGATATATCTTCTCATAATTTTCGTTTATACCATCTAAATCTGTCATAATAATAGTATATTTGTCCTGCAATTTTGATAATTCATTAATCTGTAGTTGAATTTTATTAGGGTAATACATATCGTCGTGGCTAAGCCACGAAAAATATTCACCCTTCATATTTTTTATTCCAAGATTAAGTGCTGTGGATGTTCCTCCATTTGGTTTTGAAAAATAACGAATTCTGTCACCATATGAACGCGCAATGGATTCGGTTGCTCCGTTATCATTTGATCCGTCGTTTACAACAATAATTTCAATGTTTTTGTATATTTGCGCAAGAGCACTATCAATTGCCTCTCTTAAGTAGTTAGAACCGTTATAAACTGGAATTACGATTGAAACTAATGGATTTTCATTTTTCATTTACATCCAATCCTTTATTTTGTTTTTTGTCAGTCTCAGTGCACGATATACAAAAACACTCAACCTGTTTGCCTTGCAATATTGTCTTGCATATTTCAAAGCCTTTTTACATACAGAATATTTAAGTAGATGCATGAAAACATCACTATAGAAATTTTGTACGGAGCCACTTACCTGAATTTTTTCTTCCTCTGACAAGTCGGACATAATTTTTATCCAAAGTACATCATTCTCTTCAACATGTGCTTTGCTGTGTACTCTGCTACCTTGAAGATTGTGTATACGGGTTTTGTGCAGTACTCCTTCACATATACGGCAAGATTTACCCCGCATCATACGAAACCATAGGTCAAAGTCTTGCGTAGTTGGCAAATCTTCATTAAATTTTCCGACGCGTTCAAAATGATTTTTGTGTATCAACAGGTTACATCCGCTTATCATTCCGTTTATAAGGGGAAATAGCGGTGATTCCAATTTTTCCCTCTCATGGCGTTTCAGGGGCAAAATTCTGTTTATCTCGCGCCCTACTTCATTTATGATAATCCACCCTGAAAACACAATATCCTGTTTATCTTTAAGATTGCTAAGATGGTTTATTTGTTTTTCAATTTTTTCTGGGGAATACAAATCGTCATGAGATAACCATGAAAAATATTCGCCCCTCATCTCTGAAATGCCCATGTTTAGCGCAGCAGCAACACCGCCATTTTTTTTGTGAAAATAGCGAATTTTTTCACCATAGCTAAGAGCGATTTCTTCTGTTGCACCATCGTCATTTGATCCGTCATTTATGACTAAAACTTCAACGTTTTCATAAGTTTGTGCTAAAGCACTGTCAATTGCTTCTCTTAAATAATTTGCACCGTTAAATACTGGAATCACAATTGAAACAAGAGGGTTAAATTTCATACTGCACTTCTCAACATTGTTTTATATGCTTGGTTAATTTTGACACACATGGAGATTGAGTCTAGCTTAGCTTCTTTGACTCCGGATGAACCATCAATACGTAATATTTTAGAAATTCTCATTGTTTCATTAGCCCATATTTTTGCATCAGTTGTCGGCAAAAATTTGATGTTGTCACTGCAAATTACTGTTTTTGGTACGCTGTTAGACACTAAACAACCTAAGCCTGCACATTGAGCTTCCACTGCAGCTGAGCCAAATCCTTCCGAGACAGATGGCAGAAGAAAAACATCAAAGGCTTGGTATAATCGGTGTGCATCTTGCCGTAAACCAAGAAACTTCACAGAATCTTGAAGCCCCATATCTCGAACTTTATTTTTAATTGCTCCTTCTAAAGGGCCATCTCCAACAAGAACAAGTATGCAATCAATGTGCATGCGCAAAATTTCATAAACATCAATCAAAAATTCATGATTTTTTATTGGTGAAAATCTCGCAACATGTCCTACACATACAGTGTTTTCAGGTATGTTTAGCTCTCGCCTAACTTGGGTACGCATATCTTTGTTGTAGCGGAAAAGGTTTGTGTCGATTCCATTAGAAACAATGCGTGCATCGCAATTTTTTCCAAAGGATTGTTTTGCTGCTGCAGATGATACTGCGATATAGTTATTTGCCCATAGAGGGATACCAATTGACAATATTTTATTACGTATTCTTTTTATAGTCGTGTCCGACATCTGTGTACTATGAGCATGTATAATTCTATGTGGAATACCTCGTCGTTTCGCCTCTTTCATATAAATAAAAGCCGAGTTCATTAAATGTCCATGGACAATTTTATATTGCTGTTTTTTTAATAAGTCACTAAAATTTTTTTGAAATGACCGCCCGAAAGATAATGCTACATCCGGTAACCGATGCACAATTCCACCATTCATTTCAACAACAGATTTCATTCCGCCGTCACATTCACCATATACGGCAATATCTTGAACGACACTCTTAATACCTCTAACATAATTCATAATTACGCTTGCAACACCACTTGATGGCGAAAGGATATCAACCACATGCAACACTCTTATTGCGTTATTGCAATCCATGTTTGTGTCATGTCTCATTGGATTATTCCTCCATTCCCGCCTTGCTGATACATTCTGCAAATTTCGTCAACCGCCCCAATGGCAACCATCTTGCCTTGACGAAGTATCATTGCGCGTGTACATAGCCTCTGTATCGTTTCTGCAGCATGTGAAACTAATAAAACTGTAGTTCCCCCAGAGAGTAATTCGTGTATACGAGCTTCTGATTTTTGCATAAAACGAAAATCTCCAACTCCCAATATCTCATCTATGATTAGAATGTCTGGGTTTACTTGGGTTGCCACTGCAAAACCTAATCTGGCACTCATTCCTGATGAAAAATTTTTCAAAGGAACATTCTCAAATTCCCATAAGTCAGCAAAATCCATAATATCTTTGTATAGAGTTTCCATATGCGACGGGGAATGCCCAAACATAGCACCATTCATATAAACGTTTTCTTTTGCAGAAAATTCATAATCAAACCCTGCGCCAAGTTCAAGTAGAGGTGCGACTTCACCACTTACTACAATAGAGCCTTTTGTCGGCTTAAAAACACCCGCAACTAACTTTAGAAGTGTAGATTTACCAGCGCCATTTAAGCCAAGTATTCCGCAGATTTCACCACGAGCAATTTCAAAACTTATATCTTTAAGTGCCCAAAATTCATCATAGTAAAGTTGACCTTTAAATGCCTTAACTACATATTCTTTTAACCCCATAACCTTATCCCGGCTTAGGTTAAACATCATAGAGACATTTTTAACCGAAATAGCTACGTTATCCATAATGCTCCTTTACAAATACAAAATATACTTGTCTTGCTGTGCAATTTTTACGTATAAACCAACGCCCAAAGCCGCAATCGCAAAACCCAGGCAAATAATATTGGCCCACAATCCGGGAACTGTTCCGTAAAGCGCTACGTCACGGAAATAATTCACAAAGTGAAACATAGGATTCAAATGGACTAAGTGATATACTCTAGGAGTAAGGATGCTAACCGGCCAAAAAATAGGAGTAAGAAACATTAGTAACGTGACCAGAATGCCATATATATAAGCAATGTCACGGAAAAACACAGCCATTGCTGACAATAACATTCCAACGCCCATCGAAAAAATGACGATATATATTATTGGAATGGGAATCAAAAACACCGTCCAATGAAAAGGGGCTCTTAATATTAAGAATACAATCAGGAATGCAAGAAATGAAAATCCCAAGTTTACCATGGAGGACAAAACACGCGAAACAGGGAAGATATACTTTGGTACATATACCTTTTTTATAGTGCCTGCGCCACCAACAATGGAATTCATGGCCAATGATGTTGATTCACTGAAAAAGTTAAAAATAAGTTGCCCGCTCAATAAGTAGAGTGGAAAGTATTCAATTTCAAATCTGAAAATCGTAGAAAATACCATTGTAAGAACCAGCATGGTTAAAAGGGGATTCAAAAGAGACCATAGTACACCAAGCACACTTCTGCGATAGCGAGTAACAAAATCGCGCTTTACCATTAAAAGAAGTAAATATTTAAAGCGCCTCAATGTTGCTATTTGACCGGCAACATAATTCCTTTTCGTAAGCGCAATCAGGCAAAATGTAATTATCAAGGAAACGGTCATTGCAATAAATGCGTTATAAAATATAAGCATCGGTACATTACCCGGACGTTGGCCCGATACTTCTACTGGGAGATAGTGCCAAAAAACAACGAACAACAACGCAGTTAGTATGAACGCTATACCAGCATAGTGTTTTTGTGTCATTGCAGTAAACCACCAATTCTAATTTTTTTGCGCCGCTATTTATAAAACGAGGCAAAACGTGTGAAGCGAACTCGCTTACATAGTTACTAGCGGAATCTATTTAACCACACTTGTGGTATTTGTACAAGCCTGTTAACCGAAATGTAACTGAAATTGTGTTGACGGAGAAGCCAAGTAAATTGCATAAAAGTCATTCCTATGAGATAATGTAAAAAATTAAGAAAGGCTGCGCCTTTCCATGTAGGAAGTGAAATAGCTACTATGCCAACCTACCACGACCAAACCAATGCCCAAAATACATTAAAATTGCGGGAAATTTTAAAAGAGCTTCCGTTTTTTGTGCGTAGCTACTTTGGCAGCCTGGGGGATCAAACTCAGCCGCGCACCCGCTTGGGCTATGCTTATGACCTTAAAATTTTCTTTGGTTTTTTGTCGGAGGAAATGTTTGACGGCATCCAGGCAAAAGATATCGATATGGCGCAAATGGCACAAATAGACTCGGATCATATCGAAGTGTTTATGGAATATCTCACATATTATGTGCCTGTTGGCGAAGTTGATTTGTCTCACCAAAACCATGCATTGGGCAAGTCCCGTAAGCTTGCGGCCGTCCGCGGGCTGTTTAAGTATTTATATATGAAAAAAAAGCTGCCTGCTAACCCGGCAGAGCTTGTGGCCTTCCCAAAAATCCACCAAAAAAATATAACTACGCTTGAAGTGGACGAAATTGCAAGGCTGTTGGACGAAGTTGACAGTGGCGAGAAATTGACAAACCATCAAAAAGTCTATCACGAACGCACAAAATTACGGGACGCCGCGATAATTACCCTGCTGCTTGGCACGGGAATGCGCGTTTCGGAATGTGTGGGTTTAGACATTACAGACATAGATTTTGACACAAATGGACTGCGCGTATTACGTAAAGGCGGCGACGAAATGATTCTATACTTTGGCAACGAGGTAGAAGCTGCGTTAAAAGCGTATCTGGAATCTCGCGAAAAAACGACGGCGCAATCCGGACATGAAAACGCGATGTTCCTTTCCCTGCAAAACCGACGCCTAACCGACCGCGCAATTCAAAACCTGGTTAAAAAGTACGCATCGCTTATTACAAAATTAAAAAACATATCGCCGCACAAGCTGCGCAGTACATTTGGTACGCAGCTTTATGCCGAAACGGGTGATATCTATCTTGTGGCTAATGTGCTTGGCCACGCAGATGTTAACACCACCCGTAAACATTATGCTAAAATGGACGATACTTATCGTCGCCGCGCAGCCAATGCAGTACGCTTGCGCGATTAGGCCTATTATGCTATTATTTGCTAAAGTTCGATTTTGGGGCAGTGCCCCATGTTAATTAAAGGAGTTGTTTACATTGGAACGTTACCCACTGGTTAAACGAGGATATGACCCAATAGCGGTAGATAGTGATATCGAAACCTTGGAAAATGTCATAAAAAGCTACAAAGACAAAGACAATGCCATAAAAAACGCTATTATATCTGCGCAAATTGCGGCAGACAATATGGTTAAAAACGCAAAAATGCAGGCAGATGAATACAAAGAGCAAATTGTTCGTGAGCTTGAAAATGTGCGTCGCGAAGTTGCACGCGAGCGTGTTAAAGTGCAAGAATTCCAGAATGTTTACATGGAACTTGTACAAAAGCATCTTACAAGAATAAATGAGGGCGAAGTATCCGGTATATATTTGCGTTTAGATGAAATTGACAGACTTATCGATAATTTGATAAGAACAGACACGGCACTTAACAGAAAATTTGACTCTGCTCCTTTGGTCGATACCGAACATAATCAAGACACGGATAGCTTATTCTAATATGTTTGCCCAAAAGGATGCGTACTCCTCTTTAGTTTTGCGAGGGTACGCTTTTTTTATGTCTAGCGCGCAGGTGGCACTGTCCGCCAGTAGGTCTACAACAGTGGCTGCCATCAGCTTTGCGGGTAGGATGTATGCAAGTTCGTCATCCGCAATATCTAAATGCAAGCTGTGCAGTGCGCCGCTAAAGCCATTGACAGTTGGGTGAATGGACGGCAGCAACCATGTGACGTCTCCCATGTCGGTACTGCCGCCAAAAAGGATACCGTCTTCTACCAGCGCATTTGGGGCTATGCTGCGGGCGTTGTCGCCAAAAAGTTTGCCTATATCCGGGTTTTGCATAAGCGGATAGTAGCCGGCTATGTCGTTAATTTCGACTTTTACGCCCAGGGCGTGGGAGCAGCCCCGTACTGCGCGGTTTACCTTAGTGTTTACCTCTTTCATGGCCTGGGGGCTGCCGGCACGTACGAAGCATTCCATTCTAACATCGGCAGGGACGGTGCTTACAATGTCACCGCCTTTTGTTATTATAGGATGAACGCGAACGCTGTCTGTATCACGGAATGTTTCGCGCAGGGCATTGATTGCCTGCATAGAGAGATTAGCGGCATTTAGCGCATTTATGCCAAGCCAAGGTGCTACGCCGGCGTGGGCTTCCTTACCTATGAAACGGATGTCCTTGCCAATAAAGCCAAGCGAAGACCCGCCCGTTACAATATGTCCGCCCGGCCCAAGAAAGTCCGTTTCGGCGTGAATCATCATGGCCATATCAATATCATCGAATGCGCCCTCTGCAATCATTTGCTGTTTGCCGCCAAGCCAGTCTATTTTGCCTATGCGACGCATTTCTTGCCGTTCGCCAATTTGGATAAACTCCTCTGCGGGGGTGGCGGCAAAGCAGACATTGCCGTGTAAATGTTTCGTTACTGTGGAAATACCAATTGCGACACCTGCCAGTACCGCAAGCTGCGCTGCATGGCCGCATGCGTGCGCAGCGCCGGTTTCCGGATTAGCGTATGGGTGCTGCGGGCTTATAACCGCGTCAAGCTCGCCAATTACCATTACGCTAGGTGCGCTTTGCGCACCGCTGGCGGCGTTATTTTCCCCGCGTATCCAGCCTTTTAGCCCGGTGATTGCCACCGTTTCAATATCCTTAACACCGGCAGCTGTAAGTTGTTCCTTAACCGCCGCCGAGGTTTTGTATTCAGCATAGCCCAGTTCCGGGTTGGCTCTGCACCATTTGCCAAAATTTATAATTTCGTTGCGTTTTGCATCTATAGCGGCGCAAACTTGTTGTTTTAAAGCGGCTTTATCCATGTCCTCACTCATTTTCTATTTTTATTATATTGTAGCATAAAACGATGCCTAAAACACCGCTCGACAGCACAAATTTCATCCAATGCTGATTTTCTTTAGGTATGCTTTAAGACCATCCCTTTATTTGACAGTGTTTGACAAATATGATAGCATAGTTTCATTAAGCAGGGGGGCTATATTAGCGTAGCTGTCTCTGCTTTTTTATATGGGCTTAATTTATGCGTAGTTACATCAAAGGATAGATAACGCAAAGAGGGGTTTAATATGAGTGTCCATAAACCGAATTGGATTATTACTGCTGTTGCTGCAAGCAATATTGGCTATACGCGCGATGTTAATGAAGATAATTTCTTTTTAAATGGGCAGATATTAGACACAAATATACATGGTACAGTCTCGTTAGCCGACGTATCAAACAGTGGAATATATGCTGTTTCTGATGGTATGGGTGGCGAAGAAAACGGAGAACTTGCTTCTTTAATTGCAGTAAGTACACTAGATAAGTTATACCAAAACATGAATGAGCATGATATCCCGTTTGCTAAGTCGTTGAATATTTACCTGCATGAAGCCAATGCACGGATATGTACTGCTATTGAAGATAACAATGGCCGGCGAATAGGTACTACTATTGCTATTGTGTATATTCAAGATGGCTTTGCTTATGTTGCAAATATTGGTGACAGTAGAGTTTATTTGTTTAGAGACAGTCGGCTTATCCAACTTACTGAAGACCATACCCCCATTAGATTGTTGGTAAGGAAAGGGATTATTACGGAAGAACAGGCCAGAATACATCCAGAACGACATATGCTTACACAGCATCTTGGCATTTTTCCTAGTGAATTATTAATAGAACCCTATGTTGCAAAGCCATTGGAAATACAAGATGGAGATACTTTTATTTTATGTAGCGATGGTCTAACTGACATGGTTACAGATGACGAAATTATTCAAATTATTACATCCGGTCTTAAAAAAACATCTTTTCAAAGACTAAAATTTTGGGATAAAACTTATAAAAATAAAACAGGGAATATTGCAGAGCAATTGGTAGACTCTGCACTAATCAATGGGGGCAAAGACAACATAACGGTTTTGGTTGCAAAAGCACAAATGGGTGGGAGGAAATGTTGCTATGGCTGATAGATATAAGATTGGCGACATTATTTTTGGTAATTGGAGACTGACACGCTTAATTGGAGAAGGCGGGTACGGGCATGTATTTGAAGCTGAACGAAATGATTTAGGTCGTACTCAAAAATCTGCTATTAAAATTGTTACCACTCCTCGAAACCAAAGCGAAATAAATAGTGTACTGGCCGATGGAATGGATGAAAATAGCATTACAGCATACTTCAAAGAATTTGTGGAAGAATTGGCGCGCGAAATTTCTTTAATGTCCAGTTTAAGAGGAAACAGCAATATTGTGAGCTATGAAGATCATGCTGTTATTCAGCATACTGATGGTATTGGCTGGGATATACTTATTCGCATGGAGTTACTAACGCCTTTAAATGATTATATCGACGATTTTCAAACAAACAAAGATGTAAAGAACACTTCTATTATACGATTGAGCCGAAAAGATATTGTACAGCTTGGCATTGATATATGTGGAGCTTTAGAATTGTGCCAAAAATTTAATATTGTTCATCGAGATGTGAAGCCCGAAAATATATTTTTTTCCAACACAAGTGGATTCAAGCTGGGCGATTTTGGGATAGCTCGTACTATTGAAAAAACTGCAGGTGGACTATCTAAAAAAGGCTCATATAATTATGTTGCACCAGAGGTTTATCGTGGGGAGAAATATAACTCAAATGTTGATATATACTCGTTGGGTCTTGTTTTGTATCGCCTTCTAAATGATAAGCGTCTCCCGTTTCTGCCGGAGTATCCCAATCCGATAAGTTATAGTGACCAAGAAACTGCAAGGGATAAACGTTTAGGTGGAGCACAATTGCCCCCACCCAAAAATGCAGATAGGCGACTGGCAGAAATTGTGTTAAAAGCATGTGCCTATAATCCGGCATATAGATACCATTCCCCTAAATACTTAAGAGAAGATTTAGAAAAAGTGCTTCATTACAGCGAATACGATATGTTGGATAAAACAGTAAGCATACTTGAGCAAAAAAAAGTAGAATACAGGGCTCCTATTACACCCCCCAATTTTAATGTGGTTGATATTCATGAGCGCAAGGCTAGCAAAAAACAACAGCTGCCATGGAGAATTAGGATGCTTTTAAAGGTATGGTATCCACCAAGAAAAAAGCAAATTAGGCCATGGAAGATGAAATCATGGTATGCTGCGCGAAAATGGCAATTGGCGTTGGCAGCCTTTGCAGTTGTGTTATTACTTGTTGCAATATTTAACCCCAGTAATATTAGCTTAAGAAATATAACTTCCAGTACGCCAGCGGCAGCCCAGCCTAGTCAAATACCGGACTACCATCCAGAGAATAATTATGGGCCGGCCGCAAACCAGCCGCAGCTTATTCAAGCACCCGAATACCCCTCAGAAGATAGTAACGAGGATATTCTCGAACCGCCAGAGCCGATATACGAGGAGCCTCCTGTTACACCAACAGTGATACAATTTTTCCTGGATAGTAACACATACACAATAGACGGGGAGTCACATGACGGTTATGCAGATCCAATTATTCGTTCTGGCATAGCCATGTTACCATTACGTACTGTTGCAAATATTATGAACGCGAATACAACTTGGGTTCCAGAAACGCAAACGGTTTTTTTGGCTGCCAACGATACAATAATAGAAGTGTTAGTTGGGAGACCTTTGCCCCACGACATTGGAGACCCTGTGTTTGTGGGAGACAGTGTTTTTGTCTCGTTTAGGCATGCGGCAGAGATAATGGGCGCGACATTGTATGGCAGCGGTGCAGAAGGAGCCATTCACTTGTACCTTGGTTATACACAAGAAGACAGGGCAAAGCTGTGCTTCACTATTGGCAGCTACATGTATGTTTACAATGGCGAAGTTTACGAATTGGATGCAGCTATATTTCTTGACCCTGTTACCTATCGTATGATGGTACCATTGCGTATTACGGCAGAAGCAATGGGGGCTATTGTAGAATGGGATAGTGTGCGTCAATTACCTGTAATAGTGTCAGGCCAATTACGGCTTCCGGTAATTGCAAACATGTCCCTTCCCGACGAAACAGGTACACCTGTAATTGTTAATGGCGTAACTTTTGTGCCATTGCCGCATTTAACTAAACTGCTTAGTGCAAAAGCAATATTTGATAGTACAGCGCAAACTGTTTCTGTAGTTGTGCATACCGAAAGGGATATTAATTAAAATGATTATTCTATTCAGCTTTCATAATTATGTACATGAATACCTTCTTTCGTCTGCCAACAATAGGCGCATTAAAGTAAACTTGGGCGGGGAGTTTGAAACAGATTTAGGCTCTGTTTATTTTGAAGTATGGGATCGAGTGTGGCATATTTTGCCCGGAGACGAAACAGAGCTAACGTTGGATAACCAATTTATTAAAGAGCATGTATTACAGATAGGAGACGTAATTAACGGAGTAGTAAAAAAATCTGGTATGCATTTTGCCATTAGGATATGGAGTTCTGATGAGTCGTACAGTTATTTTGACAAATACTCTATAGCAGATAAAAGTGTAATTAAAATCGGCACAGATGATGACAGCGATATAAAAATTATGGATGAGTTTGTTAGCCGTCAACATGTTACTATTCAGCGTAACTCCGAAGGAATATTGCTTTGTGACCACAGCACAAATGGTACTTATGTGTGTAGCCGCAGGGTAGATGATACTCGCAAGCTTAACATGATGGACGATATCTATATAGCTGGTGTTAAACTGGTTTACATGGGTGATTTTATTGCAGTTAATCGTTCCAATAGAGTAGTTCAGTTGCCTAAATATGTGCCACCCAAAGATGCGGAGGCAGTGCCTTTAGGTAACGAAATGCTAATACGCTCGCCAAGAGTATTAGAATCTCTTTATACAGAAACGGTAGAACTGGAATCACCACCA